>Ga0115000_10004204_pt1 | contig 11840 bp, 7 predicted proteins | sample ArcticOcean_MG_C_6_FD_89690 | JGI IMG/M metagenome (GOLD analysis project Ga0115000, IMG submission 89690) | Marine microbial communities from western Arctic Ocean - ArcticOcean_MG_CB8_128 | ecosystem: Environmental > Aquatic > Marine > Oceanic | place: Arctic Ocean: Canada Basin | collected... | reverse complement strand
TTATCCATATTTTTTCATCTGCAAATATAGGGCTTATACGTGTGAGAGTATCCTGAATCATTGTTCTCTCACCATTTATGTTGAGCAATTGTTTTGGAAGTTGTTCTCTGCTTTTTGGCCAGAAACGTGTGCCACTACCCCCCGCTAGAATAACTGCATACATGGTTTTAACTTTCCAATATAAAAATTAACCTTAATTACTTAAAGGTTGCCTAAACAATGACTTGGTAGACTCTTAATAGATTATCAAATGCATTTGTGTTAAGTTGAGAATTCTTCAAGATTTCTTAAGTCCTAACATAGGGACAGAAGAACTTCATTAAGAACTCTGGAACCTATTTTAGCCAATTACACATCAAAGAACTAGCAAATAAAACGGTTTAATAACCACGTTTGATTAGTTTATATATTTATAATTAGAGATAGCTGGATTTAATTGGAGGTATATGGAAAAAGCAATTTTTTACCCGTTTCTCATGTTTATTTTTGCGATAACCATGCTTGGGGGATGGATTCCAACATTTAAACTTTGGTCACAAGATACATTCCGTCTTGTTATCAGTTTTTGTGCTGGGATTTTGCTTGGGGCTGTTTTTTTTCATGTTCTTCCTGAAATTTCCACTGTTCTTGGAAGTCAGTTAGGTTATTCCGTAATGTTTGGGTTTCTTCTTATTTTTATATTGGAGAAATTTATAATGGTGCACCCTTGTGAAGAAGGGGAGTGTAATTACCATAAAATTGGACTGGCTGCATATGTGGGGATCGGTTTTCATAGCATTCTTGATGGAATTGCTATTGGCGCTGGAACCATGATGAATTTAAGTTATGTAATAATTATTGCTGTGACTATTCATAAATTCCCCGCTGCACTAGCATTAAGTGGTTTACTGGTAAAAGGAGGGGAATATTCTAGGAAGAAGATTTTGCTTTCAATGTTCATTTTTTCGTTAGCAACTCCTCTTGGCGCTTTGGTTGCAATATTTGTTTTTCAAGGTCTTGATGATTATATTGTTGCCACAGCTCTTGGTATTTCGGCTGGAACTTTTCTTTTTATTTCGATAGGAGACCTCCTACCAACTGTTTACGAAGAACATGAAAAAGGTTACAAAAACCTCGTAGCATTATGCTTGGGAACTTCTGTTATGATTATTTCTCATGCACTTATTTGATTCCCTTTTAAAGAAAACCACGAAGACTTAACTTTTTTTCCTTTCTCAATAAATGATTTTCAGGAAAATAAAACCCTATATTCCTTATATGCTTAAATATCGTCGTGAAATGACGATTGGTATCATTGCGCTTTTGTTTGCTGATATTGCTGGACTGATGATTCCTTGGCTTTTAAAGTTAGTTGTGGATGAACTTCCAAACCATCCGTCGAACATCAAACTTGCTGGCTTTGGTGGGGTCCTTTTTATTGTGGCTATAGTTCAGGCTACATCACGTTTTGGCTGGAGAAAATATTTATTTGGTTCATCCCGTAAAGTAGAGACTGATATTTCTAATAATCTTTTTTCGCACTTCATTTCACTAGATAAGGTTTGGTTTTTAAAGCAGAAAATAGGAGATCTTATTTCTCGAGCAACCAACGATTTACGTGCTGTCCGTGACTTTGTTGGGTTAGGTTTACTTATTTTAGTTGATTGTGTCGTAATAATTGTAAGTTGTGTAGGGTTGATGCTGTGGATTAACCCATCATTGACCTTAGTTGCTCTTTTACCCCTTCCAGTTCTTTCTATTTTGTTTTATAAATTTATTCCCGAGATTGGTTATCGTCATGAAGCAGTGCAAGCACATCTTTCAAGAATAACATCACATGTACAGGAAAACCTTGCAGGTATTCGTGTTTTACATGCTTTTGTTCAAGAAGAGATTGAGAAAAAAAAGTTTGACGAACTTAACCGTGAATATATAAAAAAAAACCTTAGAGTGACTTGGTTGTCTGGAGTTTTTAATTCATCGCTTATGTTTACTGTTGGAGTCGCTGGGATGATTTCTCTTTGGATGGGAGGTAAGGCAGTAATAGCTGAAGATATGACACTGGGCTCTTTTGTAGCTTTCAATGGTTATTTGTTAATGCTGTCTTGGCCAATGATGGGAATTGGTTATATCATTAATTTGACTCAAAAAGGGCAGGTTGCGATGGGTCGAATTCAGCAGATTTTTTCGTCCAAGTCTGGTGTCGCGGATAACGAGAAGACAGACCAATCTATCAAAGTTTTTAAGGGCGAGATAGAATTTCGTAAGCTTAATTTTATTTATCCAAATACAAATAAACCAAGTTTGCAGAATATTGATTTAAAAATTCCTTCTGGACAAATTCTGGCGGTCGTTGGTGTGATTGGTTCGGGTAAAAGTACTCTTGCGCAGTTAATTCCTCGTTTGTATGAGGTAACTGAGAATACCCTCTTGATTGGAGGTCATCCTATTCATAAAATACCACTTTCTATACTGCGTAAAAATATTGGATATGTTGATCAGGAGCCTTATCTGTTCTCTGCGACAATTAGAGAAAATATTATTTTTGGAAATAGTGAAGCTTCGAAAGATGACGTCAATGATGTGGTAAAAAAATCTGGCCTATTAGCTGATTTGAATCGATTCCCGAAAGGTTTAGAAACTGTTGTGGGTGAACGCGGAATATCACTTTCTGGAGGACAAATTCAACGTATTGCAATTGCACGGGCATTACTTATTAAGCCAAATATACTTGTGCTAGACGATGCATTCTCCAGTCTCGATGCTGAGACTGAAGATAATATATTGTCAAGTATACGTGATTTTACGACTGGAGCTACTACTGTAATGGTGTCTCATCGTCTTTCTGCAGTCTGTAAGGCTGATCGTATTATTGTAATTAATAATGGAAGAATAATAGAGGATGGAACGCACAGTGAATTAATCAGGTTGAATGGAGAGTATGCACAGACTTATAAGAATCAGTCTCTTGCTATGGAGATGGAGATTACTTTGCAATGAGCGAATTGCATCAAGAAAGCTTGCGTGATAGTTACCGTGATTGGACTTTGTTCAAAAGATTAGCTGTTTACCTCATGCCCTATAAAGGACTAGTTCTTCTAGCGATAGTCTTCCTTTTTTGTGTTTCCTTATTAAGTCTCTCGGGTCCTTACCTTACTAAAATTGCCATTGATGATTATATTTCTGTTTCTGATCTAGAAGGGTTAAATCAAATTGCTTTAATTTACCTTATTGTTTTAGTGGCATCTTTTATTTTTCAGTTTATTCAAACTTACTTAATGCAATATATTGGTCAAAGAGTGATGTATGACCTGAGAACCCAGACTTTTTCTCATGTGCATCGAATGTCATTTAAGTTTTTCGACAAGAACCCCATCGGGAAATTAATAACTCGAGTAGTGAATGATGTTGAAGTACTCAATGAAATGTTGACATCAGGTTTGATTATGGTTTTTAGTGATTTGTTTGTTTTAGTCGGAATTTTTTCTATGATGTTCTATCTTAACTGGCGAATGGCTCTTGTGATTTGTGTTGTATTTCCTTTGTTATATTTCGCAACTTATTCTTACCGAATTCGAGCTCGCGATGCGTTGAGGAAGAATCGTGCTCATGTAACTCGGCTTAATTCATTTCTCGAAGAAAATCTTTCGGGGATGTCCACAGTTCACCTGTTTTACAAAGAAAAGAGTCATAATAAAAAATTTAAAAGTATTAATGGGGACAAAGTTAGCGAGGATCTTCGGTCAGTTCATTATAATGCTATGTACCTTCCTTCAATTGATGTCTTTAGTGCCCTTGGGATGGCATTAATAATCTGGTACGGTGGTGGAAAATTTATTCAGGATCAAATTCAACTGGGCGTTTTAGTAGCATTTTTGCAGTACCTTCAAAAATTTTTTGAACCCATCCGAGATTTAGCTGAAAAGTTTAATATTATTCAAACTGCAATAGCATCAGCAGAGAGAACCTTTGAACTTTTGGACACACCAGAAGATATTGTAGATCCTGTTCCTTCTGACATAGTCAAGCAAGTGCGCGGTGAAATTGAATTCCGTAATGTTTGGTTTTCCTATAAAAAAGACGAGCCAGTTTTGCAGAATATTTCTTTTTCTCTTTTAAAAGGAGAAAGCTTAGCTGTTGTTGGAGCTACCGGTGCTGGAAAAACATCTATTATAAATACCTTGTGCCGTTTTTATGAAATTAGTCGAGGAAATATATTTTTAGATGGGGTTTCCATTAAAGAAATGAACAGGACTGACTTGCGTCGTCAAATTGCATTGGTGCAGCAAGACGTATTTCTTTTTTCTGGGAGTATTTCAGATAATATTCGTTTAGGAAACTCTAATTTAACGTCTAGTCAAATTGAAGCTATTGCTAAGTTAGTTAATTTGCATCCATTTATTGAGAGTCTTCCAAGTAAATATGAAGAGAATGTCCGGGAAAGAGGAAGTATTCTTTCTCTTGGACAAAAACAATTACTTTCATTTGCTAGAGCTTTAGCGGTTAATCCTAAAGTGCTAGTTTTAGATGAAGCAACATCAAGTATTGATACCGAAACGGAACGGTATGTTCAAAATAGTATTAAAGAAATAATACGCGGAAGAACATCTATTATTATTGCGCATAGATTATCGACTTTAAAGTATGTTGATAAAATTTTAGTTCTTAAGGAGGGACAAGTGGCAGAGTATGGGACGCAACATGATTTGCTAAAAGCAAAAGGAATATACTGGAAACTTTATAATCTCCAAGCAGGGATTGGTGAAATATTGTAAAAAACCTATTTATGCTGATATTATAGCGTAGGCTCCTGAGAGTAATTGACAGTCTGAGGCTTATTTTGAAACAAATACTTTAAATAGTGATGACAACTAAAATGATACATGAAATTGCTTTAACAGCTAAAGCTGCATCCTTAAAACTAGCCCATTTATCCGTAGATATTAAAAATAGGGCTTTAGAGGAAATGGCTTCCGCTCTTGAGGCGGGGTGTGCTTCTATACTTGAGGCTAACGTTAGAGACCTAGAAGTTGCCGAAAGAGAAAATATTTCTGCCCCACTTTTTTCACGGCTTCGTTTAGATGAAAATAAAGTCATGGGAATGGTAAAAGGTATTAGAAGTGTAGTTGGTCTCGACGATCCGGTTGGTAGAGAGCTAATGGGAATGGAGTTAGATGAAGGCCTAACTCTGCGCCGAATAACTTGTCCTATCGGGGTGATAGGCGCTATTTTTGAATCGCGACCTGATGCAATTCCACAAATTTCCTCATTATGTCTAAAGTCGGGCAATGCTGTAATCCTTAAAGGTGGAAGAGAAGCACAACAGTCAAATAAAATAATTGTCAATTTGATTAGAGACGCTATCTGTAAGGTTGAAGGAGTACCAATCGGATCCATACAGATGATCGAGACCCGTTCTGAAGTAGTGGATATGTTAAAGGAAGAAAAAAATATTAACCTCATAGTTCCTCGTGGTAGCAATGATTTTGTTAAATATATCCAGGAGAATACTCGTATTCCTGTTCTTGGACACTCTGAGGGTATTTGCCATGTATATATAGACTCCAAGGCAGACCTTAATAAGGCTATTGCAATTGCTCTAGACTCAAAAATTCAGTATCCAGCAGCTTGTAATGCAATGGAAACTCTTCTAGTTCATGAGAGTGTTGCCACTAATATACTTTCTTCTTTAGTTACAGAGTTTCATAGGGTAGGCGTTGAACTCGTTGCTTGTGAGGAAGTGCGAAAAATTGTTCCAGGTATTAAGCTTGCTGTGGAAGCAGACTGGAATACTGAATATACTGATCTTAAACTTTCAATTAAGGTTGTTTCCAGTTTGTCTGAAGCTATTGAGTTTATTAATGCCCACAGCTCTGGGCATACTGATAGTATTATTACAGAGGAGGCTACTAGTGCAGAACAGTTTCTTAATGAAATTGACTCATCTAGTGTTATATGGAATGCATCGACGCGCTTTGCCGATGGATTTCGATATGGCCTCGGGGCAGAAATAGGCATTAGTACTAATAAAACTCATGCTAGAGGACCTGTGGGCTTAGATGGACTTGTTATTTATAGATACAAGTTGATTGGTACTGGACAAACAGTTGCTGAATACTCCGGTGATAATGCGCGTGAATTTAAACATAATCCCCTACCGATGCTTTAAGTGAGCTCTTTTGATTTATGGATAAAAGTACACACCATGGTAAATCCGCGCCTTTAGTCAGAGAAAATAAATTCCAAGCTACTAAAATGAAAGGTCCTAGTCCTAAAAGCTGGGTTTTATTTTTTGTGTTACTTGGTTTGACTCTATATACAACATATTTAGCTGGTGGAAAATTATACGCATTGAGTTTGTTCCTCATACTGGGAGCTCATGAGTTTGGCCATTACTTTGCAGGTGTAAAAAATGGCGTTAAAACAACCCTTCCGTTGTTTATACCTGCTCCACCTGGTTTATTTTTGTTTGGTACCTTTGGTGCCATGATTGCAATTAAAGATCCCATTCCCAATCGGCGAGTATTGATGGAAATAGGGGCAGCAGGACCTGTCGCAGGTTTTATTGTGGCTGTCCCAACTTTGGTAATTGGTCTATTTCTTTCAGATATTGTGGAACCTATTGGAGAAGGAGGGTTTTCATTTGGGAGCTCTGTGATTATGATACTGTTATCAAAACTTATTCTTGGAGTGACCCCATTGTCGCCTGATTTTAATATTCAGTTGCATCCTGTAGCTTTTGCGGGGTGGGTTGGATTGTTTGTTACGGCGATTAATCTATTTCCAATTGGTCAATTGGACGGTGGACATATAATTTATTCGCTTTTTGGAAAAAAATCTAAAAATTGGGCTAAATATTTTTTTATTTTTCTGCTGTCGCTAATTTATTTTTGGCCAAGTTGGGGTATTTGGGCAGTTTTATTAATAGTCATTACGCGATTTAAATCGGCTCCATTACTAGATGATGACGTTTTACCTCTTAAAAAGCATAAAATAATTGGATATCTAGCGATAGTAATATTTATTCTCACTTTTGTGCCTGTGCCGATAGAAGTAGTTTGATCTATACCCCTTTCATTGAGCAACACCTGATTTCACTGCAATTATCATTAAACAGGTCACCTTTAAAGTCAATTATTACGCTATAAAGTAAAATATTTTTTAATTTAACTATGTGAAAATCTAATTTTTAAGATAAAAGATAAGTCATTGAAATTAAATAGTTTGTCCATGTAAGTAGTTACTTTTTAAGCCTTTATCATTATTAAATTAATTGACAATATCTTGAATTTTATGCTAATTTTAAGGCTGGGGTGCTGAGTATTGCCCATTTAATAGGGTGATTTCTTGAAAAAGAACGATTGCCGGACTATTTCTGCAAACCTTGGTTGCCATCAAGGTCTCTTTTTTGGGACTCGGCGCCCCTTTTTTATATTCCACGCTGTTTTTGCTTCCCCACTTATAATCCTTTGATTAATTTTCATGAGCAGTTTTAATATGAGCAAAATACTTTTAAACGGTATTTTTATTTTATCTAAATATACCAGTTTTATTATAGTTGTAGCGCTGCTCATTTCATGCCAGTTTACAAATTCTAGTTCATGGGCTGAGTCAAAATCTAAACCGACAACGTCACTTCAAGAGATAATTGAGTTTGCGTTAGATATTAATTCAAAAAGTCTTTCAATTAATAATTCCTTACCAAGTGAAGATGTTACCTTCCTAGTTAAAAAATATTACTATCAAATTCAAACCAAATTAGAACAATTAGCAACGGCTAAAGAGGTTAGAGGGCATTTTCAAAAAGCAGTGAAAAAATCTGAAGAAACTTTCGAACAAGGAGATGAAGTTATATCGCGATCAGATATAACTAAATTGAATTTAGGGTTGTCAGATATATTAGGGAATATTGTTGACTTGGAATATGACCTTCAAATTGCTAGGTTAGACTTAGGGAAGTTGATTAATCGGGAGTTAAAATCTAATAGTGACATAGGGAAGATTGATCCTTCCCCAATTAAGTTTGTACATAATAATTTTGCGGATTTTTTAAGAGACAAGAGTTTTTCATCAAAAACGAAAAAGCAAACAGCTGATATAGCTGTTTCTTTTAATAGAGAATTTTTAGAGTTGAGTGAAGCAGACGAATTAATACTTTATAAGGCTTATATTGCTGTAAAGACTTCAAATGCTAAAATGATGATAGGTAAAAAGAATCGTAAAATTACCAGAGCTTTACTAATTACAGAAGCTGCTAACTATGATTTCGGAATTGGTAACTCAGAGGAATTATTTGAGGCACTTATTATTTATACACGTGTTTTTAGTAGCTATTTAGATTCAATCTATACTTTTAATTTGGCAGTTGCCAATCTTGAAAGACTAAATGATTCTACTTATAGATCTATTGACAAGTTTAACTAATTAATTATTTTTATTAGAAATCACTAGAAGTAGAGATTTTTTTTAAGCTAATTGTATTTAAGTTGTATTCTTTTCTTGACGCATGAGTTAATCAGCTATAAAAGTAGCCAGAGTGTTCTAGGTATTTGAAAAAACTATAAATACTGCAATTTTGATCGTAGCACTATATTTGTAATGTTAATCAATTAGGAGAGACTGTGGCTATCCCTAAAGTTAAAGTGAAGGTTAAATCTAAGGCTAAATCTAAGGCTAAATCTAAGTCAACACGAATGACTGGGAATAGATCTCTTCTCATAGTTGAGTCTCCTACTAAAGTTAAAACTCTGAAGAAATTTCTTGGAAGAGATTTTGTTGTCATGGCTTCTGTCGGCCATCTTAAGGACTTACCTAAGAGTAAACTTGGAGTTGATGTAGAAAAAAATTTTACTCCTGAATATATTACCATCCGAGGTAAAGGTAAAATTCTTAGCGAATTAAAAAAGGAGGCTAAAAAATCAGACAATATTTATCTGGCTCCCGATCCCGATCGAGAAGGAGAGGCAATTGCTTATCATATTGCTAATGAAGTTGCCAATCATACAGATGCAAAAGTTTGTAGAGTTATGTTTAATGAAATTACCAAGAAGGCAGTAACCGAGGCTATTAAGAACCCTACCGAAGTAAATATCAATCGATTTAACGCACAACAGGCAAGGCGTATTTTAGATAGGTTGGTAGGTTATAAGATTAGCCCATTGTTATGGAAAAAGGTTCAACCGGGATTAAGTGCCGGTCGGGTTCAATCTGTTGCCCTTAGAATAGTGTGTGATCGTGAAAACGAGATTAAAGCTTTTAAGTCCGAAGAATATTGGACTATTACTTTAAATTTAGAGGGGCAGGTTAAACCAAGGTTTCAAAGTAAACTTTTTAAAATTGATGGGAATAAAGCCGAAATATCTAATCAGGCAGGTGCTGACGAAGTAGTTAAGAACTTGAGTGACACAGAATTAGTTTTAGAAGATATAGTAAAAAAAGAGCGAAAAAGAAATCCAGCTGCACCTTTTATAACGAGCACCTTACAACAGGAAGCATCTCGAAAGCTTAATTTTTCTCCAAAAAAAACTATGATGGTTGCTCAGCGTCTTTATGAGGGCCTTCCGATAGGGAGTCGAGGGACATTTGGTTTAATTACTTATATGCGTACCGATTCAACACGATTTTCTACTGAAGCAATCGGTGCAATTCGAGATTATATAGTTGATCGTTATGGTGAAAACTTTGTCCCGAAAGTACCTAACGTATATAAGAGCAAAAAGTCTGCTCAAGAGGCTCATGAAGCTATTAGGCCAACGGATATCACTGTGGTGCCATCAGAGATAAAAGAATATCTTGAGAAAGATATGTTTCGGCTGTACGAGCTGATCTGGTCTCGATCGGTTTCCTGTCAAATGGTTCCGGCGATTCTTGATACAACAACATTTGATATTCGTGCGGGACAATATCTCTTTCGAAGCAATGGTTCAATTGTTAAGTTTTCTGGGTTCATGCAAGTATATGTTGAGTCTGATGACGATGAATCTTCCGAACAAGAAAGTAAACAGGGCGATAGAATTTTACCAGCACTAAATAAAGGGGAAAAATTAAAAGTGCTTGATGTAGACCCAGAGCAACATTTTACGCAACCACCGCCACGGTTTAGTGAAGCTATGCTGGTGAAAAAACTTGAAGAGGAGGGTGTCGGTCGACCTAGTACTTATGCTTCTATAATCAGTGTGATTAAGGATCGTGCTTATGTTGAGAGTGAAGAGCGTCGTTTGGCTCCAACAAAGTTAGGTTATCTTGTTTCTGATCTTTTGCTTGAACATTTTTCTACCTTTATGACGACCAAATTTACTGCGAATATGGAGAGTCAATTGGATCAAATTGAAGAAGGTAAAGTAGAATGGGTGAAAACGCTGCAAGATTTTTATACCCCCTTTAAGGTGGACTTGGATGAAGCTGAAAAACTGATAGGAGACTCAGAGGTTGAGGAAACTGATGAGGTTTGTGATAAATGTAGTCAGCCAATGATTGTTAAATGGGGAAGATTTGGAAAGTTTATGGCATGTTCTGGTTATCCAGAATGTAAAAATACTAAGCAAGTTGGCAAGGAAGATTCAGATGGTAAAGCGGTCGCAATGGATAGTGTAGCTGAAGGGTCTTGTGATAAATGCCAATCTTCTCTTATTTTTAAGGTTGGCCGTTTTGGTAAATTTATTGCGTGCACAAATTATCCTGACTGCAAATTTACTAAACCGATTGATCTCGGCATTAAATGTCCGAAGGATGCTTGCAAAGGAAAAATTGCAGGGCGCAGGTCAAAAAAAGGGCGTATGTTTTATGGGTGCACCGCTTACCCAAACTGCGATTTTGTTTCATGGGATAAACCAGTAGGTGACCCATGCCCACTGTGCAATAGTCCTTATACGGTGGAAAAGTGGAAGAAAGATGAAGGTACCTCAATTCTTTGTCCTGAATCTGAATGCGATTATAAAAAACCTATAGTCTCGTGATTTTTAGAAATAAGTGAAAGATTATCTAACTATATTAGGCGCTGGACTTGCTGGATCTGAAGCTGCCTGGCAGGCAGCCGAGCGTGGTATTTCGGTGGTTTTATATGAAATGCGCCCTGTTAAGCCTACACCCGTTCACAAAACCGATAATTGTGCTGAATTAGTTTGTAGCAACTCGCTTGGGAATAATCAATCTCCCTCTGCTCCAAATCTTCTTAAAGAAGAGCTTAGAAAATTCAATTCTCTTGTCATTTCCGCTGGAGATACTCATTCTGTCCCTGCTGGTGCAGCTCTTGCCGTAGATAGAGAGTTATTCTCTAAACATATTACTGAAGAACTTTCTAAACACCCTAATATTACTTTGGTTCGGGAGGAAGTCACAGAAATTCCCTCTGAAGGACCAGTAATTATAGCGACCGGACCTCTTACCTCCCCTAAACTATCTGAAAGTATTTCACGTTTAATTGGTCAAGAGTACCTTTATTTTTACGACGCTATATCCCCAATAGTTGATGCTAATACGATTGATTATGATAAAACTTTTTTTGCTTCGCGATATGATAAGGGGGCTGATGATTACCTTAACTGCCCATTGAATGAAAGCCAGTACTATTCTCTGGTTAATGAATTGAAAAATGGAGGAAAGGTTCCTTTTAAGTCATTTGAAAAACCAATTTATTTTGAAGGATGTATGCCTGTTGAAGAACTTGCTATGAGGGGAGATAAAACTCTGGCCTTCGGTCCACTAAAACCTGTTGGATTACTCCACCCAGAGACAAAGGAACAGTTTTATGCAGTAGTTCAATTAAGACACGAGAATAAAGAAGGAACCGCTTTTAATTTAGTTGGATTTCAAACTAAACTCACTTATCCAGAACAAAAACGAGTAATAAGAATGATTCCTGG
>Ga0115000_10004200_pt1 | contig 11847 bp, 11 predicted proteins | sample ArcticOcean_MG_C_6_FD_89690 | JGI IMG/M metagenome (GOLD analysis project Ga0115000, IMG submission 89690) | Marine microbial communities from western Arctic Ocean - ArcticOcean_MG_CB8_128 | ecosystem: Environmental > Aquatic > Marine > Oceanic | place: Arctic Ocean: Canada Basin | collected... | reverse complement strand
TATTAAATTTGAAAATAACCCCGTTAGATATAAATTATTTGATGGCCACCACTGCGCACTATAACTAAAATTATTGGTCATAGATAATTGTGAATATTGGAGATTAAAATAAATATCTGATTTTTCAAGGAGATTAAATATAGAGCTAGTCGTTGACAGTTTTAACTCAGAAGGAAAAAGTATAGATACTACAAATAGAAATACTAATAATCTCATACAATTAAATGAGCCCTCGATCACTATTTTCAACAAATTTAATAATTTTTTTAACTTCATCAGTTTGTTTAATATCAGACTTTATATTTTCAATTGCATCACTGGTATTCATATTAGAATAGAAAATCTTTTTGTATGCTCGCTTAATATTCAAACGAGATTCAGCAGAAAACCCACGACGTCTCAAACCCACATTATTAACACCTGCAAATTTAAGAGGTTCACCTGTGGCCAAAATATAAGGTGGTACATCTTGAACTACTCGATAGCCACCACCTACAAATGCATGATCACCTACATTACAAAATTGATGTATAGGGGTCATTCCACCAATAGTTACATTGTATCCAATACTCACATGCCCAGCCAATTGGACTCCATTTGCTAGAATTGTTTTATCTCTAATTATACAATCATGGGCCACATGAACATAGGCCATAAGAAGGCAATCACTCCCAATAGAAGATTTACCTAATTCTGATGTCCCTCTATTTAGTGTACAAAATTCTCGAACTGTAGTTCGGTCACCAATTTCTAAAAGGGTACTTTCACCTTCAAATTTTAAATCTTGTGGAATTTCTGAAACTACCGTGGATTGAAAAATCCTACAATCTTTACCAATCCGCGCACCCTGTTTTATAACTGCAGAAGATTTAATTTCCGTGCCATCACCAATGACTACATCATTTTCTATAATTACAAATGGACCGACTATTACATTTTCCCCAATTTGGGCGTTGGGATCAACTAATGCAGATGGATGGATAAAAGTAGCTATACTTAATCCCTCCGGTCAACTACTGATGATAAAAATTCAGCTGTACATACTACTTTACCATCAACTAAAGCACGTGCCACAATCTTACACGTTCCCAATCTGAATTTTACTAATTCTGCTTCAAATATCAATTGGTCACCAGGAACAACTACTTTTTTAAATCGTGAATTATTAATACCCGTAAAGTACATAAGTTTAGTTTCAGGATTTGGAATCGTATTTAATACGAGAAATCCACCGGCTTGTGCCATGGCTTCAAGTAAAAGTACTCCTGGCATAACTGGTTGACCTGGAAAATGACCCTGAAAAAAAGGTTCATTGAATGTAACATTTTTTAGAGCTTTGACGGTTTTCCCAGGGACTAATTCTAAAATTCTATCTACTAATAAAAATGGATATCTATGCGGTAAAATCTGTAGAATTGAATGGATATCATATTCTGCAATATTATTTTCACGTTGTTGTTTTTTTAAGGCTAACTTCTTGGCAAAGGTAGTTTTAATTTTTTTCACTAATTCAACATTCGCAGCATGACCACTTCGAGCTGCAATAATATGGCCCCGAATGGGTATCCCAAGTAATGCCAAATCGCCAATTAAATCTAATGCTTTATGTCGAACAGGCTCGTTGGGAAACCTAAGTTCAACTCCATTTAAAATGCCATTATCTCCACAGAATACATCTGAATCAATATTTAATAATTTTTTTAAATCATCAATTTCTGAATCATCAACTTCTTTATCTAAAAATACTAAGGCATTATCAACTCCGCCTCCTTTAATAAGTCCTTGCTTTTTCATACCCTCAATCTCAGAAAAAAAACAAAATGTTCGGGACGGGGCAAATTCTTTAATAAAATCTTCTTCAAGAGAGTATAATGCTGTGTACTGAGTGCCTAAAGAATTGGACTGATAATCCGTCATAAACGTAATTCTAAACTTATCAGATGGTAATACATGAATATCTACACCACGCTCTGGATCACTATACGTAATAGTTTGATCTATAATCAGTTCATCTCTATTAGTATTTTGCTCTACAATTTCAGCTTCAATCAGTTTTTCTACAAAAGGTGATGCACTTCCATCCATTACAGGAGGTTCTTTTTCTGTCAATTCAATAAGGATATTATCAATTTTCAAACCAACCACAGCTGCAAGTATATGCTCAACTGTATGAATTCTAAATCCGTTTTGACCAATAGTTGTTCCACGAGAAATATCGATTACATGTTCAATATCAGCAATAATTTCGGGGCAATCATCTAAGTCTAATCGTTTGAATCTGATACCAGAATTAGGTTCAGCAGACTTAAATATTGCGGTACATTGTACTCCAGTATGTAAGCCTATACCACTAATACTAACTTCATTATTAATGGTACATTGATTTTTAGAGTTTTTATATATCTCTGGCAAAATCAGTCCTTTTTAATTTCATCTAATTTTTGTTCAAGTACTCTAACTCGCTTTAGGAGTTCAGGTAATTGATTAATAACGGCTTCTTGTTTTCTCCGTTTAAAATGTTCTCTTGCTGGGCTTCCTGAAACAAAAGAACCTGATTCTAAGCTTTTTGTTACTAATGTATTTGTGGCAATAACACAATTATCACCTACTTCAATATGACCCACAACCCCACTTTGGCCTCCCATTGTTACATAATTTCCTAAAATAGAGCTCCCTGCAACTCCTGATTGTCCTGCTATGACACAACCTTTACCAATCACAGCATTATGTGAGACTTGAATCATATTATCTAATTTTGAATGTTCGCCAATTCGTGTACTATTTATAGTTCCCCTGTCAATGCAACAATTGGTACCAATTGCTACATAATCTTCAATTTCCACCGTACCTGTATGCGGGATTCGATGATGTGTCCCTTTATCAGTGACCAAACCAAATCCATCTGCGCCAATTGCCGTACCTGAATCAATATGGACATTACTTCCTATATTTACATCATGATAAATACTCACATTAGACATAATAGATGAGTGATTTCCAATCTGGGAATTTCGCCCAATTGTAGTATTTGAACCAATGTAAACATTATCACCGATATTCACATGATTTTCTACAACTACATTCGCCCCAATTGATACATTTTCACCTATACATGCAGTAGATGAAATTATAGCTGATTCATTAATTCCGTATTGAATTAATCCTTTAGGTCGGAATAATTCTGCAACTTTGATAAATGCTAAAGGTGGGTTATCGACCCTTATAATCGTTTTAGTACTTTCAGGAAGGTTAATTTTTATTCCTGCAATTACAGCTTCTGATTTAGAGTCCGCATATATATTAGAGTATTTATCATGAGCAATAAATGAAATACATCGTTTTTTGCCACCATTCAATTCACAAATATCTTCAATAAGTAAATCAGATTTTCCCTCTATTTTTCCATTAATTGACTCAGCTATTTTTGAAATTGAAATCAAATTATTACTTTGTTGGTACAGTGGACTTTCTTAATTCTTCAATTACATCTTCAGTTAAATTATTTGAATCTAAAGCATATACGATGGCTCCACCAACAGCATCCATGATATAATCATATTGCTGTCTTTTACCCACCGCCTGAATAGCTTCATCAACTTTTGCCAAGACAGGTTTAAGTAACTGATTTTGTTTTCTATAGATTTCACCTTCAGGACCAAATTTATCCATTTGAAACTTTTGGATTTTTTGTTCGGATCTTATGAGTTCTTGCTCTTTTTCTTGACGGCGAGAATCACTCATCAGCAATCGTTGACGATCATATTCTTGTTTTAGGCTGTCTAATTGCTGAATTAAGTTTTCCATTTCGGCTTGCAGTTTTCGCTGTTCTTTTTCTAAACTAACTTGCACTTGACGTACTTCCTCAAACTTCGTCATAATTTCATTTGAATCAATATAACCAATTTTAACATCTGCAAAAATTAATGATGATAAAATCGTACTACTTACTATTATAATTAACCAATTTTTCTTCACGTACTTCCCTTTCATTAGAATGGCATTCCAAATATTAGATGATGCTCCCACCCTCGGGGGCCATCGTTTTCAAAATTACCTACATTATCAAATCCATAGCCCATATCATATCCCAGCATACCCAACATTGGCATGAATAATCTTACACCCACGCCTGCGGATCTTTTCAGATTAAATGGATCTACATTATTAAAATCTTCCCACACATTACCCGCTTCTGCAAAGGCCAATGCATAAATGGTTGGACTCTCAGATAGAGAAAGCCTAAATTCCAAAGAGTATTTTAGCATTATATTGCCTGCATTATAATATCCATCTGGACCCACTGAATTTTCTTCATATCCACGGAGCATTTCACCATAAGGCATTCCACTGCCACCCATTACAAATCGTGCACTGGGGGGCACTACGGAACGTTCCCCTAAATTCACTGGAATTATTTTCAATACACCCATTTTCATACTTTGATGCATTACAAATTTACGCATAAGTGGACTAAACCATTTAAAATCAAAGACATGTTTATGATAATCTTCATCACCGCCTAAAAAAGAACCTGAGAATAGAGATGTCCACATAAATTTTGAACCTCTCGTAGGGAATTCCGGATGGTCACGATTATCTCGAGTGATAATTTGAGTAAAAGAAACACCGGAAGTTTTAAAAAGAGATTTTCCTCCATCATCCTCAATTAAATTCTCAACCGTTGCACCAAAATATCCAGTTAAAGCACCCTTAGAGTCAGCATAGTATGTATTATTTGAAGACTTAATCATCCACGATCCTCTAAAAAATGGGTCTGGCCATTTAAACCTTCGGCCCCATCTTGCAGAACCACCCATTTGCTTTATATCAAATGGAAGATAATTCCCATTCCCTTGGCCTTTTTCTGTATAAAAAAACGAGACCCCTACTAGATTTGGCGTATCAAACAACCATGGCTCGGTGTAGCTCACTGAAAAGGATTGATAGCTAGATTGGTTTGTACTTGAAGTAGAAGAATATGGAGATGAATATGAACTAGTAGAACCGGTAGAACTAGAATTTTGACCCGTTAAACCACGATTATAACTGATAGATAGTGTTTGACCTCGCCCCCTAAAATTAGGAAATTCAAATCCACCACCACCTGTAAAACCATGAAGCTCATTATATCCCATGGATAAATTAGCTTGTCCTGTGCTCTTTTCTAATACATCTAAAGTGATATCAATTTCATCCTCATCTACAGGTACCACATTAGGTAGAACATTGTCAAAAAAATTCAGCATAAACACATCACGATAGCTATCTAATAATTTTTTACGACTAAAAACATCACCTGGGAAAACCATCAATCCACGACGAACGATATTCTCATGAGTTTTTTCATTTCCACCTATAATGATTTTTCGTACCTTCACGACTTCATTCTCTACAATTTCAAAGTGTACATCAAGAGAATCTTCACCAATAGGCTTAATCTGAGGATTAATCTGAAAGTAGAAATAACCTTTATCCATATACATTGGACTTACTCTTTCTGAAACCGCTATCTGAAATTTCATATCATTAAATGGGTCCCCTTTTTCAAAACCCAACTGTTTTTGCAATTCTTCAATGGTATGAATACGATTTCCATTCCATGTGAAATTTCTAAATGAATATTGAGGGCCTTCATAAATATCTAAAACTAATTTATATCCATTATTTGAATCAGTAATAGTTTCATTCACAAAATAAAAATCACGATAACCATTATTTCGGTAAAAGGATGTGATTATTTTTTTGTCTTCATCGAACTTTACTTGATCCCACTTGCCTCTCCATGGAGTAAACCAATTCCAAGATTTAGTTTCTTTTAATTTCCATTTTAATTTAAAATCTGAGATTTCTTTATTGCCATTAATTTCAATTCCAGTAATTTTAAGTTTTTTACCTTCAAAAATCTTAAATTCAACCTTTTGAGAATTTATATCTTCACCACTTATTAGTATAGTGTCAACCTCTACATTGTGATAATGTTTAGAAATATAGAATTCACGTATAGACTGCATGGCGTCAAAAAGACTTTTATCAGTTAAAACTTGTCCTGCGGTCAGCTCAATTTCTTCATCAAGGGTCCGTTTTGATTTTTTACTTCCTGAAAAAGTATAGCTATCTAAAGTTGGATATTCGCTTACCTTAACAAGCAAATAAATGCCATCTTCAGTTTCTTCAGTAACAAAAATCTGGATATCACCAAATCTATTTATCTTCCAAAGACGCTTAATACTCTTTTGAATTTCATCACCTTTGATAGTCATGCCTTCATATAATCTGGCGTTTCTCATAATATCTTCTTGTGTAAGCCGACGATTCCCCTCAACCTCTACACCAAGAACCAATAAATTTTGAGATTGAGTAAATATAATAGATGTAAAAAATAATATAATGATAAACAAATTAGTCATTCAATCTGATCACTAACTTTTCCAAAACGACGTTCGCGTTGTTGATAATCATTAATGGCAATCAATAATTGCTCTCTGTCAAATGCGGGCCAAAAAGTATTAGTCATATGTAATTCAGTATAGGCAATTTGCCAAAGAAGAAAATTACTTACTCGCATTTCGCCACCCGTTCGAATAAGTAAATCTGGGTCAGGGATATTTGATGTATAAAGGTGGGATTCAAAACGTTCTTCAGTAATTTCATCAACAGAGTTGATTTGTGAATATAAACTTTTAAAGGCAGTCATAATTTCTTGTCTCCCACCATAGCTTAATGCAAGGTTAAGATTTAATCCATCATTATTTTTAGTAAGTTCAATGGCTTCTTTCAACTCATTTTGAACAAAGCTGTCCATTTTAGTGACATCACCAATGACAGTTAAACGAACATTATTTTTATCTAAATCTTTTACTTCTTTTTTTAATGATGAAACTAATAGTTTCATGAGTGCTGAAACTTCCCTCTGTGGTCGATTCCAGTTTTCCTCAGAAAATGTGTACATTGTTAAATACTTAACACCCAACTCACCACAAACTTCAGTAATATTACGAACAGCCTTAACACCTTGCTTATGACCAGCAACCCTTGGGAGCGTTTTCGTACGTGCCCACCGACCATTCCCATCCATAATAATGGCAATGTGCTCAGGAATTTGATTTTGATTTATTTGGATATTAGTCATTTAATATTTTATTTAATTTAAGTAATAAACATCTAAAATGCAGAACAGTTCCTAAATTTATCAACTTACCATTTCAGCAATTTTTTCTGCCATGGATGTATACATTTTAGTAATCGGCGAGTCCGTATATTTAAAGACATAAGGCTCACCAGAATCTGTAGACGATGCAATTTCTGGTGTAATATAAATTTGAGCCAATAATGGTACGCCTAATCTTTCACTTTCAGAAGCACCACCAGATCCTGGAAAAACTTCTGACTCTTTATCACAATGTGGACAAAGATAATGAGACATGTTTTCGACTACACCCAACACAGGTGTATTTACTTTCTTGAACATGTCCGCACCTTTTTTTACATCCAGCAATGCTAAGTCTTGTGGGGTGGTAACAATAATTGCGCCTGTCAATGCTAAGCGCTGTACTAATGTCAGTTGAATATCACCTGTCCCAGGAGGTAAATCAAGAATGAGATAGTCTAAATCACCCCAAATCACATCATCAAAAAATTGTGTGGTAAGTTTTGCAACCATGGGTCCACGCCAAATTGTAGCAGCATTATCGGAATTGATAAATCCAAAAGACATAAATTTCATACCAAATTTTTCAATGGGAATCAATTTCTGTTCGGCCGTGATTTTAGGCTGTTCATTTGAACCAATTACCATAGGTAAGCTAGGGCCATAAATATCTAGATCTAATACACCAACTTTATAATTTTTACTTAACTCTGCAGCTAAATTGATAGCTACTGTTGATTTACCAACACCACCTTTTCCACTTCCTACTGCAATAACATATTTTACCCCAGGAATTGGCTGTTGGCTCATTGGAGCACCGTTAGTAGGCGCCTGTTTTACCGGTTGAACATCAAAATTAACTTGGATATCAGTGATACCCGTTTCAGTGGAAAGAACACGCTCAATATCAGTTTTAATAGAGTTAATATGTTCTTGATTCTGAGTGGCAATTGACAAATTAACTAAAATTTGTTTTTCGGAAGTTTCAATCCCCTTTACGATTCCAAAAGAGACTATATCTCTTGAAAACCCCGGATAATTGATACTTTTAAGTAAATCAGTTACTTGTTCCTGTGTCATTATATTTCCTGATTATTAACGAACAAACGGCTGTTTGGCATTCCAAACAGCCGTCATGTCTAATGATTTAACTATCAGATGTTAGCCGTTATATTCTCTACCAAAGTAATCATAATTTTTCTGAATATAATCTTTCCATTCTTCTGGCACTGCATCTTCTTCAAAAATTGCCTCTACAGGGCATTCAGGCTCACATGCACCGCAATCAATACATTCTTCTGGATCAATATAAAGCATCTTACCTGCTGGATCAAATCCTGGCTCTTTAGCTTCTGCGCCTGCACCTTCTTTATCATCTGGTCCATGTATGCAATCTACTGGACAAACTTCTACACATGCAGTATCACATGTCCCAAAACAGGGGTCAGCAATAATATATGTCATTTTTAACTCTCCCTAAACTAAATTATAAATCGTTGTATAAATGTTCTTGTTCTTACCGTGAAATTTACAGCTGATTTCAAACAGAGGGCAAACAATAATGTGTCAATTTAAATTTGATATAATTTCTTTTAAATAATTCAATTTGATGAGGGGATGTCTCGGGGTTAAATTATGGCAAGAGCTAAATTGGTTTTTTGTCATCATGTTTGATACTCAGCGGGAATTAGGCTGTTCAAAAAAGTTATTCATTTTTAATTTTTATTGTTGAACAACTACAAGGTTGTTTTTATACACTCAACATTATATTTTTCGGTAAGATTTTATTATTTTAAACCTAATCCCAACTTACCATCCATCAAACTTGTCATGAATCCATATAAGCTAAATAGCGTCTAATTTTGACGCCAATATTGGTTTAGCAACCAAACATATATAGGTACATGTGGTGAAATTAGTCAAAGAACTTTTCATTAATGTAACAGCTGGAAGCACACGAGTTGCCCTTCTAGAAGGCGGTATTCTTAATGAGCTGTTCATTGAACTTCCTGATTTCCAACGATTAGTTGGGAACATTTATAAAGGTCGCATTCAAAATGTGATCCCTGGTATGCAAGCCTCTTTTATAGATGTGGGGCATGAAATAAATGCATTTCTTCCCTTTTCTGAAATTGGCAACTTAGAAAATCCAAGTAATTTTTCATTTTCAGATAATGAAGATGAAGAAGAACCTCAAAAAGAGCCAAATAAAAAATACCAGAAAAAGAAACCAAATCGCCTTAAGAGCAATGACCCTGCAAAATTTCTGAAAATCAATGAGGACATTTTAGTTCAGGTAATAAAAGAACCTTTTAGCGGAAAAGGTCCTCGTGTTACCACAGATATTTCAATACCTGGAAGTCTAATGGTTTTAGTTCCAAATGCAAATTATATTGGAATCTCACGTAAAATCACAGATAAGTATGAAAAAAGGCGTCTACGCAGAATCGCAAAAGAATTCAAACCAGAAGGTTATGGTCTAATTATTCGCACTATTGCACAAGGTAAAGATGATACTACTATTAAGTCTGATTTTGATAGGGTTTGGGAGCGATGGGCTGAATTAGAAGCTAAAGTAAGAAGTAAAGATGCTCCAGCATTAGTCTACAAAGACTTTACCACTTCAGACCAAGTTATCCGAGATTTATTTACAGCTGATATCAGTCGACTAGTAGTTGATTCTAAGCCCCTTTATAAGCGAATTCTAAATTATATAAATGATATTGACCCTGCTCTTGGTAAAAAGTTAGAATTGAAAAAGGGTAAGGGTAGTATATTTGATGAATATAATATTGAAGAACAGTACGATAAATCGCTAAAACGTAAAGTGTGGATGAAATCTGGTGCTCATTTAGTTATTGAGCATACAGAGGCGATGTTAGTCATTGATGTTAATAGTGGCCGTTTTATTGGGAAAAAAGATCAAGAACAAAACTCTCTAAAAATTAATTTAGAATCTGCAAGAGAAGTTGCCCGGCAATTGAGGCTTCGTGACATTGGTGGTCTAATTGTTATTGACTTTATTGATCTTCAAAAAGAAGAAAATCGTAAAAAAGTTTATGATGAATTAAAAAATGCACTAAAAGGTGATCGTGCAAAAGTTTCACTCACTGAATTTTCTACTTTCGGCCTTTTAGAGATGACTCGTCAACGAATTCGCTTAAGCCTATTGCATACGGTTACTAATGACTGCCCTACATGTAAAGGACGGGGAAGAATTGCAACTCCTGACACTGTATTAACTCGCTTGGAAAACTGGCTGAAACGTTTCCGTAATAATGCAAATGACCGCAGACTGTCAGTGATGCTTAATAAAGAGGTTCTAGATTATATAAATGAAACTAAATCTAAAGTTGTCAAAGGGTTTATGTGGGAAAATTGGATGTTGATTGATCTTCAGGAAGATCAATCCCTCTCACCTGCGGAGTTTAGAATCTTCTCTAAAAAAAGAAAAATAGATGTGACGGATGAAGTTTAACTTGTTTGATAAAGCATTTATCAAATAAATTATCGGGCTAAATTAGGATATAATTTGTATGTACGCATTAGTTGAATTCGCAGGAAAACAATTTAAAGTTGAAGAAGGAACTCAAATTAAGGTTCCTTTTCAAACAGAAGAAATTGGTTCAAAGGTAAGCTTAGATAAAGTTCTTTACTTTGACAATGATAATGATAAAGTAGTTGGAACTCCATTTATTGATGGTATGGCTATTGACGCTAAAATTGAAGAACATGGACGAGATCGTAAAATCATTGTTTTTAAATTTAAACGTCGTAAAGGTTACCAGAAGAAAAATGGACATCGTCAACGATATTCGGTATTAACTATTGGTAAATTGGGTGCTAAGAAAAAGGCTGCTGCGAAGAAGAAAGTCGCGCCAAAGAAAGAGACTCCAAAAGTAAAAGTAAGTACTACTTCAAAACCAAAAAAGACTACAACGAAGAAAGAGGACTAAACCATGGCACATAAGAAAGGTGTTGGATCTTCAAGGAATGGTAGAGATAGTAATCCTAATATGCTCGGTGCTAAGCGCGCCGATGGACAAACTGTGACTGCTGGTTCTATTTTAGTTCGTCAACGCGGAACACGAATTAAGCCTGGTAAAAATGTTGGCCTAGGTAGGGATGATACTTTATTTGCTAAAATTGATGGTGTAGTTAAATTTGAGCGAAAAGGCAGAGATCAGAAACAAGTTAGTATTCTTGCAACTGCCTAGCTATTTTTTTCAAATACATTTTTAACTGAAACCTCATTATATTGATTAATGAGGTTTTTTGTTACAATAAAGTACATAAAAATATTCCCCAAATAATAACTCGATGTGTGAAATTACATATATGAATAACTATATAAATGAGTACATTTTAAGTGTAATGCCACGATTTTTAATTTCTCTAAACTCTATGATAAAAAAAGTGATTTCCATTCTCCTTCTATCATCATTCTTATTATCTGAAAATATATCGGGTACTATTAGTGATTCTAAAACAGGAGAACCTATTCCGTATGCCAATATAATTTTATTAGGCACTGACAGAGGTACTGCTTCAGATATGAGCGGGTACTATATAATCCCTAATCTACAAAATAGCGATTATATAATCAAAATTATGATGATAGGCTATAAAACTTTAGAAATTGGATTCAATCTGAATCCTGAACAAGGTAAGCTTAACTTTGAATTAATTCCAGAAGTAAT
>Ga0115000_10004198_pt1 | contig 11850 bp, 11 predicted proteins | sample ArcticOcean_MG_C_6_FD_89690 | JGI IMG/M metagenome (GOLD analysis project Ga0115000, IMG submission 89690) | Marine microbial communities from western Arctic Ocean - ArcticOcean_MG_CB8_128 | ecosystem: Environmental > Aquatic > Marine > Oceanic | place: Arctic Ocean: Canada Basin | collected... | reverse complement strand
TTATTTGTGATTCTAAAAACATTTAGCGTAATTTGTTTTGTTAATTTTGCTAACAAAAGTATAAAAGCTATTCTATTTTATTATGAATTTTAAAAGATTGTTTTCCCTTTCCCTTTTAGTATTATTTGCTTGGTCTCTTAAAGCGAAACCTGACTCTACAAAAATAAAAAAAGGTAGAGTGATAATTGTAAGCAGTAGTTTAGCAGTTATATTAGGAGGATCTTACTTATATGTTGAAAATGCATGGTGGTCTGATAAACAAATTCCATTTCATTTTGATGATGGGGCAGACCTTACTTATGCCTTAAATGTTGACAAAGTAGGTCATTTTATGGGTGGATTGGAAGCGGCTGATTTCTTTTCTTCTTCAATGAAGTGGGCAGGTATGAATGAAAAAAAATCGCTTTGGTATGGCGCTGCATTTGGTTCAGGATTACAATTGGCAATTGAAATGAAGGATGCCTATGCCCCTTATTGGGGATTTAGTAAATGGGATTTAGCACTTGGTTCGGCTGGCTCGTTTTGGCCTGTTGCACAATATTATAATGAGGATTTAAAAGCAATTAATTTTAAGTTTTCATATTATAAACAATCAAATATTTATTGGGATTTAGATAAGCAAAGAGGAAAAGAAACCAATAAATATGCTTGGCAAGATGATTATCCGAACCAAACCTACTGGGTAACTTTTGATGTTAATCATTTTATCGAAACTTGTTGTTGGCCTGATTGGCTTAATCTTGCAGTAGGTTTTGGAATAGATGATACTCAATATTTAAATGCAAGCAATACAAAAACAGGAGGTAATAATGAATGGTATATTGCGCTTGATTATGATGTTCCTAAACTGTTAAAGAAATGGAATAGTCCAACAGGGAAAAAAGTGAAACATTGGCTGAACTATTTTCACTTCCCAGCACCCACAATAAGAATCAGTCCTAAACTAGAATTATATCCTTTATTCCTATAGATTTGTAAGATGTCAAAATTATATTTAATACCTACTCCAATTGGAAACTTGGAGGATATAACACTAAGAGCTTTGCGCTTACTAAAAGAAGTTGATATGGTATTAGCAGAGGATACTAGAACAACAAGAAAGCTGTTTTCTCATTATGAAATTAATACTTCTTTGGCGCCATTCCATATGCACAATGAACATAAGGTATTGAGTAAGTGGATTGAACGCTTAAAGGGTGGAGAAACGATTGCATTGGTTTCTGATGCAGGTACACCTGCTATTTCCGATCCTGGTTTTTTATTAGTTCGTGAATGTGTTAAAGAAGGTGTTGAGGTGGATTGTTTACCTGGAGCAACTGCTTTTGTTCCTGCTTTGGTGAATTCAGGCTTGCCATCAGAAAAATTTATTTTTGAAGGCTTTCTTCCTGCAAAAAAAGGAAGGCAAACAAGATTAAAAATTTTAGCAGAAGAGGAAAGAACCATGATTTTTTATGAATCACCACATAGAATTGTAAAAACGCTAACTCAATTCATGGAATACTTTTCAGAAGAAAGAATAGTCTCTGTTTCTAGGGAGATATCAAAAATGTTTGAAGAAACAAAAAGAGGAACAATGAAAGAAGTAAAGGAGTATTTTGAGGAGAAAAAACCTAAAGGGGAGTTTGTAATTATTGTGGAAGGGAAATAATGGAATTTAAAAAATTCATACATAAAAAACCATATTTGATTGCTGGGCCATGTAGTGCAGAATCAGAAAGTCAGTTATTATCAATTGCTCAGTCAGTTAAAGGATCGGCTGATGTTTTTAGAGCAGGAGTATGGAAACCTAGAACTAAACCCAACTCATTTGAAGGTGTTGGAAAGCAAGCTTTATCATGGCTTAAAACTGTGCAACAAGAAACGAATCTAAAGGTAATGACTGAAGTGGCGACACCCAAACATGTTGAATTATGCTTGGAATCAGGAGTAGATATGCTTTGGATTGGGGCGAGAACAACCGTAAATCCTTTTTATGTACAAGAAATTTCAGAAGCTTTAAAAGGAGTTGATATTCCCATATTTGTGAAAAATCCAATACATCCTGAGTTAGGCTTGTGGTTAGGCGCTATTGAGCGCTTAAATAAAGTAGGAGTGAAGCAATTAGCAGCAATACATAGGGGGTTTTATAGTTATGAAAAATCAGTTTTTAGGAATGACCCTAAGTGGGAATTGCCTATTAAGTTAAGAAAGGAATTAAGGGAATTGCCAATTATTTGCGATCCAAGTCATATTGCGGGAAAAGCAACATTAATTCAAGATATTGCTCAAACGGCAATGGATATTAACTTGGACGGATTGATGATAGAAACACATAATAATCCGGCTATTGCTTTAAGTGATGCAGAACAGCAAATTACGCCTGAAAAGTTAAAAAATATTATGCAAAATTTAGTATTGAGAGATACTAAATTAAGGGATGAACAATTTAAAGGTCAGCTTTTGGATTTCAGAAATCAGATTGATAATTTTGACACTCAAATTATTGGTTTACTTAATAATAGAAAGCAAGTAGTTGAACAAATAGCAAATTTTAAAAATGAAAACAGGCTGACTATTTTTCAGATTGAAAGATGGTTTGAAATTCTGAATACCAGAAAAGAAAATGCAAGTTTACTTGGTTTGGATGAGCAGATGGTAGAGGAATTATTTGCTTTAATTCATAAATATTCCATCCTTACTCAAACTCAAATAATGCGTAAGTAATGAAAAAAAAATGGAATATATTAAGTTCAGAAAATACAGTTGTTACTGCATTGGCAAAGGCTTTAAGTGTATCTGAAATTGTAGCACATTTATTGGTGCTAAGAGGCATTACAACTTATGATGATGCTAAGTCATTTTTCCGACCAGAAATTGCTCATTTGCACGATCCTTTTTTGATGAAAGACATACAAATAGCAGTGGATAGAATCCAAACTGTAATTGCAAATGATGAGAAGGTTTTGGTATATGGTGATTATGATGTAGATGGCACAACATCAGTAGCTATGATGTATTCTTTTTTAAAGAAACATGTCAAAGAAATTGAATACTATATTCCTTGTCGGTATGAGGAAGGGTATGGAATTTCCTTAAAGGGAATTGATTATGCTAAGGAAAATAATTTTGCATTAATAATCGCTTTAGATTGTGGTATTCGTGCAGTTGATCAAGTTGATTACGCGAATGAAAAAGAAGTTGATTTTATTATTTGCGACCATCATAATCCTGGAGAAAAAGTGCCTGAGGCAGTGGCTATTCTTAATCCAAAACAAACAGATTGTAATTACCCTTATAAAGAGCTTTCGGGTTGTGGAGTAGGCTTTAAATTAATACAAGCCTTTTGTAAAAAAAATGACATTGACTTTTCAGAAATAATTGAATATTTGGATTTACTTACTGTAAGTATTGGAGCCGATATTGTGCCAATGACAGGTGAAAATAGGGTATTTTCATTTTACGGGTTACAACAAATAAATACAAATCCTAGAGTTGGTTTAAAAGCCTTGATGGAGGTAGCTAATAAAACAAAGGATGTAACAATAACTGATGTTGTATTTGGTGTTGCTCCAAGGATAAATGCTGCTGGTAGAATAGAACATGCTAAAAAAGCAGTTGAAATATTAGTAGAAACTGACGCTACAAAAGCAAAGTTATTTGCAGATAAAATTGAGGAGAATAATATCACTAGAAGAGGTTTGGACCAAAGTATAACTAAAGAGGCTTTGGGAATGATTGATGTCCAAAAAAAATCTACTGTTGTGCACAGTGAAAATTGGCACAAGGGTGTGGTAGGAATTGTTGCTTCACGCTTGATTGAAAATTTCTATAAGCCAACTATTGTTTTGGCAGAAAAAGATGGAATTTTGACAGGTTCTGCTCGTTCAGTACACGATTTTGATTTGTATAGTGCAATAGCTAAGTGTGCCCACCTTTGTGAAAAGTTTGGAGGACATAAATATGCTGCTGGATTGAGCATTAAAAAAGAAAACTTACCACAGTTTATTGAAGAGTTTGAAAAGTCAGTAAGCGACACCATTACTGAAGATCAGCTTATGCCAAAAATTAATATTGATAAGGTAATTGATATTGATGCTGTAGATGATAAATTGTACAGAATAATAAAGCAATTCGCACCTTTTGGCCCCAAGAATTTATCACCTATTTTTGTAAGTAAAGGAGTGGTGGATAATGGCTATGGAAAGCAAGTAGGAGCGGAGAAAACCCATCTAAGAGTTAATGCCAAAAGAAGTAATGGTTCTATTGCTGGGATTGGTTTTGGTATGGGAGACCTATTTGAAAATATAAAAGACAATCAAACTTTTGATGTGTGTTTTTCTATTGATGAAAATGAATGGAATGGCAGGAAAAGTTTGCAGATGAGGTTGAGAGATTTAAAGACTAATAGTGAGGTTTAAAGCTGGATATTTTTCAATATAGCTAAGCGCTACCTTTGTGTTTTTAAATGCTTTTGTAAAAAGATAAGTACTTCCAATTCCAATAATAGCACCTCCAAGTACATCCCATTTATCATGTTTGTTTGCGTGTATGCGCGACCAGCCAACATAATAGGCTAACAGGTAAGATGGAATTCCATATTTTAGTCCATATTTTCGTTCAATAAAAGCAGCTCCTGTAAAAGCGGCTGAGGTATGCCCTGAGGGGAAGCTATAATCCCCTCCATTTGGTCTTTCCTTATTTATAATTCTTTTTAACCCATGGGTTACTATAAAAGAAACCCCCATAGTTTTCATAAATTGGAAGGTAGGTTTTTGTTCATCCTGCCAAATTATAGTAGAAACAAAAGCGGAAACAGGCAATGCAATTTGGATTATATCTCCTGCTTTTTCAATGTCAAAATCTTGTGCTTTGCCAGTGATTACGATTAGTAAACTTGTAATGATGATTAAAGATTTAGCCCACATTTCTTCCTAAGGATTTAGCAATCTGGGTTTTTATTTTCGTAAGATGACTTAATAGTTTGATGCCGTCAGTGTCAATGCTCCCATCTTTTATTTGTTGTTGTAAATTCTTAATCTGATTATCAACATGCCCTTTTTTAAGTGATAGAATAGCTTTTTCAGTAGTTTTACGAATTTTTTCATCTTCCCTGCCAGTATAGATTTTATGTCGGTCCACCCAATTATTACTGATGCTATGCTTACTACTTATAAGGTCAATTGCCTTTTGGCTAATTTCCTGATTTTGATGATTAATAAAATACTGTAAATCAATGTTTCCTCTTTCTTCAATAACGATTATGATTTCAGTATACATTGTATGAAAATCAGGGTTAGTAAATGTGATATTGTCAGCATTAAGGTCGCTAATAATCAGGGAAGCAACACTTTCTTGCTCATCATCAATAGTGAAAGTGTCATTTCCATAATTTATCAGTAAACGTAATATTTCTTCTTCCAATTTAAACAGTTTTCCAATTGAGCTTAACTTTTCTTTAGGTTTACTTTTGGGTTGTTGGTTTATTGTATTTCTTGTGGATATAGGTTCAAAAGAGCTGACACTAGCTCTTGCTTTTGCAACCTCACTTAACAGTATATTCTCAGAAATATCCAGTTTTTTGCTATAGGTTTTGCAGTATTGTGAACGGTTCAAACTATCAGGAATACAAGAGATAGATTCAATAATATCTCTTTTTATATTTGTGATTTTGGTTGGGTCGTCAATAGTATTTAGCTCTGAAATATTAATTTTATAGTCGATAAAATCAATTGCTTCAGTAGTTAGAAATTTTGTAAAATCTTCATTGGATAGTTTCTTAGCAAAAGAATCAGGATCATCCCCTTCAGGGAAGGCTGCAATTTTCACGTTCATCCCCTCCTTTAAGATCATATTTATTGATTTGTAAGTAGCTTTTATTCCAGCATTATCTCCATCAAAAAGAAGTACTACATTTTGTGCTAAACGATTAATGAGTTTAATCTGCTCCAGAGTTAGGGATGTTCCTGATGCAGAAACAACATTTTCTATTCCATTCTGATGCATAGAAATTACATCTGTATAGCCTTCAACTATGTAGCATAGTCCTTCTTTCCCAATTGCATGTTTTGCAAAGTTAAGTCCGTATAATACTTTGCTTTTATGGTAGATTAAGGTTTCGGGGGAGTTTAAGTATTTGGCTTTTGCTTTTTCGCTAAACGCTCTACCTCCAAAACCTAAAGTTCTCCCTGAATAGGATTGGATAGGGAACATAGTTCGTTCTTTAAAACGATCGACTATTTGCCCTGAACTTTCATTTATTAAAGATAGCCCTGAAGAGACAAGCACCTGTTTATCGTATGCTTTTTTAAGTGCCGCTTTACTAAAAGCATCTTTGGCTTTTGGGTTGTAGCCCAATTCAAATTTCTTTATAGTTTCTTCTGTAAATCCTCTTTCTTTAAAGTAACTGAGTCCAACTGATTTCCCCTCTTCAGTATTCCAAAGTACATCCTGAAAGTATTCTTTTGCATAATTTGAAACGATAAACAAACTATCTTTTTCATTGGCTCGTTCTACCTGTTCAGAGGACATTTCTTCTTCCTCAATTTCAATATTATATTTTTTGGCTACAAATTTTAAGGCTTCAGGATAATTGAAATGCTCAATTTCCATGATAAAATTAATGCTGTTTCCTCCTTTTCCGCAACCGAAACATTTGTAAATCCCTTTGGTTGGTGATACGGTAAAGGAAGGTGTTTTTTCATTGTGGAATGGGCAGTTACCTATATAGTTAACGCCTCTTTTTTTAAGCGCTACAAAGTCGCTAACAATTTCTTCAATGCTAGCAGTTTCAAATATTTGGTCTATGGTTTCCTTTGGAATCATTTCTTACGATTTACAACATAGTCCAACAATAATATTAGGGATTGCTTTGCTTGGTTATCATCAAATTCACTCAATAACTCAAGAGCTGTATTGTGGTATTCCTGCATTCTTATGGTAGCATACTCAAGCCCTCCATTTTCTTTTACAAGCGCTATAACCTCAGCTACTTTTTTATCATCCTTATGATGATTTTTTATGATATTGATAATGTAATTTTTTAGCTTTTTATCTACTGTGTTTAAGGTTTGGATTAAGGGAAGTGTCATTTTTTGTTCTCGAATATCAATTCCTGTTGGCTTCCCAATTAAAGTACTTTGGGTATAGTCAAACAAATCATCTTTTATCTGAAAAGCAATTCCTGCTTTTTCACCAAACAAGCGCATCTTTTCAATTACTTCTTTGCTTTGTCCTACTGAGTTGGCACCACTGGCACAACAAGCGGCAATTAAAGTTGCTGTTTTCTGTCGAATAATATCAAAATAGACTTCTTCAGTAATGTCTAATTTTCGTGCTTTTTCAATTTGTAAAAGCTCCCCTTCACTCATGTCTTGGACAGCAGTACTCATTATCCTTAAAAGTTCAAACTCTTCATGTGTTACTGCTAATAGTAAACCTCTGCTCAATAAAAAATCACCTACTAAAACAGCAATTTTATTTTTCCAAAGGGCATTAATTGAAAAGAATCCTCTTCTGAAGTTAGCTTCATCAATAACATCATCATGAACCAAGGTTGCAGTATGTAATAGCTCAATCATTGAAGCTGCACGATAGGTATTTTCTTCAAATTTACCAAAAAGTTTAGCGGATAGAAAAACAAACATAGGACGCATCTGCTTTCCTTTTCGTTTTATAATATAATGCATAATCCTATCTAGTAAGGAAACATTACTTTTTAAAGAATCCTTGAACTTTTGCTCAAATAGATTCATCTCCTCCTTAATAGGGGCTTTTATATTTTTTAGTATTGACAAAATAAGTGTAAACTAGAAATGCGAATATACAAAGATTTCCCTCTGATAAATCCTATAAATATCTTTGTTAAAAAGTTATTTTAGCTTGTTTACCAATTGTCCGCAAGCAGCATTAATGTCTTTCCCTTTGCTCTTTCTAAGGGTAACTAGTATGTTGCGTTCCTCCAAGTATTTCATGAAGTTCTCGGTAACCCTATTGGACGATTTTTCATAAGGTAAATCATCAACTGTATTGTATTCAATTAAATTGATTTTACAAGGACTTGCTTTGGTGAATTGAGTCAGTTTTTGAGCATCCTCCATACTATCATTTAAGTCTTTAAACAATATGTATTCGTAAGTAACTCTACTTCCTGTTTTGTCATAAAAATAACGTACAGAATCCCTAAGTTCTTCAAGGTTAATTTTCTGATTGATAGGCATTAAAATATCTCTTTTGCTATCGCTTGCTGAATGCAGTGAAATGGCCAAGTTAAAACGCACCTCATCATCTCCTAATTTTTTTATCATTTTAGAGATTCCAGCTGTTGAAACCGTAATTCTTTTTGGGGACATTCCTAGTCCTTTTTCAGTAGTTATAAAGTCGATACTTCCTAAAACAGCTTTGTAGTTCAAAAGCGGTTCGCCCATACCCATATATACAATGTTGGATAGTGGTTTCCCAAAGTTGGAAATTGCTTCTTCATTTAGGATAAATACTTGATCGTAAATTTCGGCAGCAGTTAGGTTCCTCTCTAACTTTAAAGTTCCTGTAGCGCAAAATTCGCAAGCTAAACTACAACCAACTTGTGAAGATATACATGCTGTTAATCGATTTTTAGAAGGGATTAAAACGCCCTCAACCAATAATTTATCGTGTAGTTGTAAGCTGTATTTTATTGTGCCATCAATGCTTCTTTCTCCTTTGTGGATTTTTACAGGATTAATACTAAAATGTTCAGTAAATAAATCACGCATTGATTTTGACAATGAAGTCATTTCATCAAAAGAAGTTGCTCTTTTTTTCCATAGCCATTCCTCTACTTGTTTGGCTCTAAACTTTGGTAATTTATGGGTTGCACAGAATTTTTGTAAATCCTCAGCACTAATATTTCTGATGTCTGTTTTTTTCTCCATTATGTTTGCAAAGATAGTTTACTTTTGTGCTATGCGATTTTTAACAGCCGATTATTTATTTCCTTTATTTATAGCCCCAATAAAACAGGGCGTATTGCAAATTTCTGATAAAGGGGAAGTACTTGCAATTTTTAAAAATAGGAGTGAAGTGCCTCAAGATAAATTAGAAATATTTGAAGGAATACTTTGTCCTGGATTTGTGAATGCACACTGTCATTTGGAACTTTCACATTTAAAAGGGAATGCTGAAAAAGGAAAAGGTTTTTTGCAATTTTCGCACACAATAAGGCAAAGAGATAACTATACGCATAATGCTAAACAACAGGCTATTGAAAGGGCAGAACAAGAAATGATTGCCAATGGAATTGTTGCTGTGGGTGATATTTGTAATACAGGTGATACGTTAGAACAAAAGCAAAAAGAAAATTTGATGTATTATAATTTTATAGAAACTTTTGGCGTACATGAAAATAAGGTTGATGTTGTTTTTAATCAAGCAATAGAGTTGAGAAATGAATTTAGAGCTGCTGATCAAAAGGCGAGCATTGTACCTCATGCACCTTATTCAGTTCCACCAGTTTTAATGAACAAGATTAACAATGCTTTTGATGAAAAGGATGAATTGCTAACGATTCATTTGCAAGAAACAAAAGAAGAAAACCAACTTTTTGAAAATAAGAAGGGAGATTTTTTTGATTGGTTAAACGGTATGAATGCTACTTCAAGTATTTGGGAAAATAGAAATAAATCGACTGATATTTTACAAGAATTAGGGAATAAGAAAATGCTTTTAGTTCACAATACTTTTATGAAAAAAGAGGAGTTAACAGAAAATTATTATTGTACTTGCCCAAAAGCAAATTTATATATTGAAAATGCTTTGCCAGATTATCCCCTTTTTGATACAGAAAAATTATGTGTTGGTACGGATAGTTTAGCTTCTAATGATTCTCTTTCAATTTTAGATGAGCTTTTAATAATTCAGAGCAATTCAAATTTTGATTTGAATACATTGCTTAAAATAGCTTGTAAAAATGGAGCAGAAGCTCTAGGTTTTTCAACTTTAGGGACTTTTGAAAAAGGGAAAATCCCTGGCGTAAATTTAATTCAAAATTTGGAAAACAATAAAATTACTAAATTAATATAGTAGCAATCTTTAAATCCTCTTGAGTAGTAATTTTTAGGTTATTGTCTTCTCCTAAAAGAATATTTATTTCTCCTCCATTTGCTTCAAAAACAGAAGCGTCATCTGTAAAAAGTTCAGAGAACTCTTGAGTATATGCTTCCTTTATATCAGTACTTAAAAAACATTGTGGCGTTTGTACTTTATACAAGTTACTTCTGTCTACATGAACAGAATTTTCTCCTTCAACTTTACGAATAGAATCTTTTATAAGAACTATAGGGATTACACCAACTCCCCTTTTAGTTTCAGCAACTAAGCTATTAATTAATGCAGTAGAAATAAGCGGACGAACGCCATCATGAATGGCAACAATAGAATTAGTATTTATTTCATTTAGTCCATTTTTAACAGACTGAAAACGAGTTTCACCACCAGCAATTAAGGTGTGTTCTTGTGTGAAATTATGTGTTTTGCATAATGTTTCCCAATACTCAAATTGTGTAGAGGGTAAAACCAAAACAATTTTCTCAAAGTGAGAAAATTGTTTTAAGGTGTGCATTAAAATAGGAGTGCCCTTTAATAGTAAAAACTGTTTTGGGAGGTCAGCTTTCATGCGCGAACCTTTTCCTCCAGCAACTATTAAAGCAAATTTTTTCATTTACGGTAATATTAACATTGCATCTCCAAAAGTATGGAAATTGTATTTTTTCTTAATTCCTTCTTTGTACGTTTTCTTCAATAAATCTAATCCTGAAAATGCGGCTACTTGCATCATTAATGATGATTTTGGCAAATGGAAATTAGTTAGCATGCAATTGGCAATTTGGTAAGTATGTGGCGGAAATAAAAAGATATTTGTCCAACCGCTAAATGGAATAACTTCACTTTTAGTGGATACTGAACTTTCTAAAGTACGCATTACAGTTGTTCCTACAGCACAAATTCTTTTTCCTGAATTTTTTGCTTTGTTAATTTTTAAAGCAGCTTCATTTGGAATAATAATTTCTTCTGATTCCATTTTGTGTTTTGAAAGATCCTCAACCATAATTTGATTAAAAGTACCTAAGCCCACATGCAATGTAGTTTCAGCAAATTCAACCCCTTTCAATTCCATTTGTTTCATTAAAATCTTACTAAAGTGCATTCCTGCAGTTGGTGCCGAAACAGCTCCTTCATGCTTTGCATAAATTGTTTGGAAACGCTCAGTATCTTCTTCAGTTGGCTCTCTGCCAAGGTGTTTTGGAAGTGGAGTATTTCCTAAAGCAGTTAAAGTTTCCTTAAATTCTTCATGTGTTCCGTCAAAAAGGAAACGCAATGTTCTTCCTCTTGAAGTTGTATTGTCAATTACCTCAGCAATTAATTCGTCATTATCGCCAAAGAATAATTTATTACCAATTCTTATTTTTCTTGCTGGGTCAACCAATACATCCCAAAGTCTGTTTTCTTGGTTTAATTCTCTTAACAAGAATACCTCAATCATAGCGCCCGTTTTTTCTTTATTTGCATAAAGTCTAGCAGGGAAAACTTTTGTGTTATTAGTTGCAATTACATCTCCTTCTTGAAAATAATCACCAAGATCAGAAACAAGTTTATGCTCTATTTCTCCTGTTGACCTGTGTACAATCATTAATTTTGCGTCTTCACGATTTTCAATAGGTTTCTTTGCAATTCTTGTTTGTGGTAAGTCAAAGCTGAACATTGACAATTTAAATTTCATAGAATTCTGGTTTTAGTTTTGCCTTCAGGAAATTCCTGAAGGGTGTAATTTTAAGCCCGCAAATATAAAGCATTGACAAGCGGAAGTCAAGTGATTAGCTATTTAGTTGCTTTTCAAAG
>Ga0115000_10004196_pt1 | contig 11851 bp, 13 predicted proteins | sample ArcticOcean_MG_C_6_FD_89690 | JGI IMG/M metagenome (GOLD analysis project Ga0115000, IMG submission 89690) | Marine microbial communities from western Arctic Ocean - ArcticOcean_MG_CB8_128 | ecosystem: Environmental > Aquatic > Marine > Oceanic | place: Arctic Ocean: Canada Basin | collected... | reverse complement strand
GGTTTAATGCTTTTAATTTTAGCTATGGTTGTAAATATTTTCTTTCAAATACCGGCAATGTCATTAGCAATATCTGGAATAGCAGTACTTATCTTTTCTGGATTCATTCTTTATGATGTTAATAGAATCGTAAGGGGTGGAGAGACTAATTATATAATGGCCACTTTGGCATTATATTTAAATATTTATAATTTATTTGTTCATTTACTTCACATTCTAATGGCAGTAATGGGAAATAGAGATTAAAAAAATATTAGTGATTATTAAAAACCGTGAATTTATTCACGGTTTTTTTTCTTTTAATTTTAAAAAAATCTTGTAAAAGTTTTTTAGATTCTTTTTCTAAGACCCCTCCGTGAATAACGCAATGATGATTTAATTCCTTAATCTCCTTGAGGTTGACTACACTATCACAAGCACTAGCTTTAGGATCATAAGCTCCAAATATTAAGTTACTAATTCTTGCATGAAATATAGCACCAAGGCACATAAGACAGGGCTCAAGGGTTACATAAAGGCTGCAATTAAGAAGCCTATAGTTTTTTAGATATTGTCCAGCATCGCGAATAGTTAAAATTTCTGCATGTGCACTTGGGTCATGGTTAGCAATGGATAAATTATAGCCACAAGCAATGATTTTATTTTGATAAACTAAAACTGCACCTATAGGAACTTCATCAGCCTCAAAAGATAGTTTTGCCTGCTTTAAGGCTTCGCCCATGAAGAATTGATGTGTTTTATTATCGGTCATTTGTAGAGCAAAAAAATTATTGAATTTTTAACGTTAATAATGTCATAGTTTATTATAATGATTATAATGAATTGAATATTGTTTTAATATCAACAGTTTTCAGCTAAACTTGGGCGACTAAAATTATTTCGCAGAAATTAAGAAGAATTTAATGAAAAAAATAGCTGCTACCATAGTACCAATAAATGATGTAATTGCACAAAGATGGAGTCCTCGTGCTTTTGATCCAAGTTATATAATTGCTGAAGATGAAATTAAATCTTTATTTGAAGCAGCAAGATGGGCACCATCTTGTTATGGAGACCAACCATGGCAGTTTGTGTTATTTAATAAAGAAGATGCAACTGCATGGACCAGTGCATTGAATTGTCTATCTGTTGGTAATCAAAATTGGGCCATGGACGCATCAATTTTAATCGTGGTTTGTGCCAATAAAAATTTTAACCACAATAATGAACCAAATCGCTGGTCACATTATGATGCCGGCGCAGCCGCAGAAAATATTTGCTTACAGTCGACCAGTATCGGTTTATCTGCTCACCAAATGGGTGGGTTTGATCAAGATAAAGTTAGAAGTTTATCAAATATTCCTACAAAATTTGATATTCTTGCTTGTATGGTTGTAGGAAAAAGTTTAGATGAATCTAAGTTGAGTAAAGTTCAAAAAGACAAAGAAGGACAAGTGCGTTCAAGAAAGCTACTTGAAGATATTTATTTTATTAATGAATGGAAATAGGATACTTATGAATAATATAGTTACATTAACAGAAGCTAATTTTAAAAAGACAATTGAAGAGAATGAGTTTGTTATAGTAGATTTTTGGAATGCTTCGTGTAAACCATGTCTTGAATTCACCCCAATATTTGAAGCAGCAGCTAAAAAAAATAAAGATATTATTTTCGGAATGGTTGATATAGACAAGGATAAAGTTATTTCTGATTATTTTCAGGTTGAAATAATTCCTGCAGTTTTAATTATTAGAAATCGCGCAGGAATTCATGCACAACATGGAGAGATTGGTGCACCAGCTTTGGATAAAATGATTGAATGGGCTCGAGATTTTGATATGAAAGAGGTAAATAATTTTTTGAATGAGGAACAAAAAACACTAATTTTGAAAAACGCAAATAAAAAAACTAATTAAGATAGTTTTTTTAGAAATTTAACAGGATCAATTGATTCACCATTTTTTCTTATTTCAAATAAGAGCTTAACTTCATCAGTCCCACTTTTACCCATGGTGCCTATTGACTGGCCTGCTTGAACAGTTTGGCCTTCAGTTATTAAGATAGACTGTTGATTTCCATACACACTTAAAATATTATTTTCATGTTTAATAATTGTTAGCTTTCCATATCCGGCTAAATCTTCACCGACATAGATAACCTTTCCTTTCGCAACTGACCTAATTTCCTGTCCCTCTAAACCTAGTATCTCAATTCCTTTTTTATCTGCAGCATGATTAGAAGGAGAAGTTAATTCACCATCTGTTGGCCATTCCCAATTTTTTTGATTTTTTTCTTGCTGGACTGAAAGTTTTCGTGACTTTTTAATCGATTTTTTTGAGTATACTTCACGAATAACTTTTGGTTTGTCTATCTTTATGGGGTCAGCATATTGAAAATCAACATTTAAATCTTGTTGCTCCATTCCTTCGCTAGATAGTATATTGTCCTCAATTATTTCATTTTCATTGTAAGGGATGGTATTTACTGAGCTCTCATCATTTTGGCCATCAGAGGATTTAACTTTACTTTTTCTATGAATATCAAATCTTATTTGATCTCCAGGCTTTACAAAATAAGGTTTTTTTAGGCCGTTAGATAGCGCTAGCCTCTTATAATTAAAACCACATTTTAAACTTATACTAAATATCGTTTCACCTTTTTTAACTTTGTAGACATCAGGACACTCCTTACTACTCACTTTATCTTTCTTTCTTTCTCCGTCAACTGGAGCAGGAAATTGAGAAGCGCAACTAGCTAAAAAAAGCGCTATTAATATTACAAATATTTTATTCATTTAATTTTTAACCATTCTTTCATATTTTTTATTTTTTTATGATCAGTTAAGTCACCATGAATTGGTGTAATCGAAACCCTGTTATTTTCAATTGCATTAAAATCTGTTCCAGGACCACCATCATTTGGCTTGCCCGCAGCGCCTATCCAAAACAACGTCTCGTTGTTATTTTCATCATCTTTTATTGCTGGTTCAGCTGCATGTCTTTTTCCGAGTCTTGTAATTTCTATTCCTTTTAAATCACTGTAAGGAAGATCTGGAATATTAATATTCAACAAAGTAGGTAAAAACTTTTTTTTATTATATAGGTTAATCAGATCAGCAGTTACTTTTGCAGCTGTATTAAAATTTTTGGGATTATCACTCCCCATTGACACTGCAAAGGATGGAATATTTAACAGGTACCCTTCCATTGCTGCAGCAACTGTCCCCGAGTAAATAGTATCATCGCCCATATTTGGTCCATGATTTATTCCTGATACCACTAAATCAGGAATAAAATCTATTAAGCCGGTGAGAGCTATGTGAATACAGTCGGTAGGTGTCCCATCAGTATAGTAAAAGCTATTATTTACTTTACTGACTTTAATAGCTTTGTCCAAAGTGAGAGAGCTACTCGAGCCACTTCGATTTCTATCTGGCGCAACAACTATTAAATCAGAAATTTTATTTAATTCTCTTATTAGGGCTGCAATACCATCAGCTTTATAGCCATCATCATTTGAAATTAATATTTTCATAAATCCTTTGTTACTTTACAGAAAGATATAGTGGATATAAAGAATACGAGGGATAAAATAATTTGATATAAGGCCATAGATTGAGATATTCCACTTTCACTATAAAAACGAACAACACCTTCAATAAAGAAAAGCAATATAAACATACTTGCCCATTGGTACGTGTATCTATTATTTTTTAAAATTCCAAATAAAGGCATTAAGAGAGCGACAGATTTAACGACCATTAATGAACCCTGAGCTTCGAGCGGATTAAAGAATATTTCCCACATCAGGTTTAATATAATTAAGCCAATTAAACTTGAGCTCGCTGCAAATGAAAAAATATTCATGATTCAAGTTTTAAACTAAGCTCTGCTAATCTTACACCCTGAGCAATACATAGTTTTTTTTCCTCTTCAGATAATGAGTAAATATTTTTGTCGGTGTTAACATGGCTTGCTCCATATGGCGTTCCACCGGAGGTTGTTGTTCTTAACTCGGTTAATGAATACGGCAGTCCAAGTAAGATCATACCCATGTGAAATAAGGGAATTTGCATACTTAAAAGCGTAGATTCATTTCCACCATGAAGAGAGCTAGAAGATGTGAATACACATGCTGGTTTATTTTCAAGGGAACCTTTAAGCCATAATGGAGTAGTTGTTTCGATAAAATATTTTATTGGTGCAGCCATGTTTCCAAAACGAGTAGGACTTCCAAGAGCTAAGCCTGAACAAGTTTCTAGGTCATTCAATGTGGCATAAAGAGAGCCAGACTCGGGAATCAAGGGTTTTTGTTTTGTAATCTCAGGAAAAATTTCGGGTACTGTTCTTATTTTTGCCTGAGTGCCAGCTACTGAGTTGATACCTCTAGCTATAAATGATGCCATTTCTTTTACTGACCCACTTTTCGAATAGTACAGAACTAATATTTCATTCATTTAAACTTTTTTTGCTAGCGATATAGCTTTCCCAATATAATTTTGAGGAGTTAGATTTAGAAGATGATTTTTATCTTTTTTAGGAATCTTAAGAGTGCTTATAAAAAAATGTAAAGATTCTTTGTCTATATGCTGATTGCCTCTAGTTAAGTCCTTTAGTTTTTCATATGGATTTTTTATTCCATTCTTTCTCATTACTGTTTGAATAGGTTCGGCAAGCACTTCCCATGCTTGGTCAAGATCTTGATTTATCCTGCTTTTATTTATTTCAAGCTTTGTAAGGCCCTTTAGACATGATTTATATGCTATCAAACTAAAACCAAAAGCCAAGCCTATGTTTCTAAGAACTGTGGAATCGGTTAAATCTCTTTGAAGCCTTGAGATAGGAAGTTTCTCAGAAAAATGATTGAGCAATGCGTTAGAGAGCCCTAAATTACCCTCCGAATTTTCAAAATCAATAGGGTTAACCTTGTGAGGCATGGTAGAGGAGCCAACTTCATTTTTAATTGTTTTTTGTTTGAAATATCCAATAGAAATATAAGTCCATATATCACGATTAAAATCAATAAGAATTGTATTTATCCTAGAGATTGTTTGAAATATTTCCGCCATGAAATCGTGAGGCTCTATTTGTGTTGTATAAGGGTTGTAAATAAGACCTATTGAAGAAATAAACTCTTTAGAAAATTTTTGCCAGTTCTTTTTTGGGTAGGCCGAAATATGAGCATTAAAATTTCCAACAGCACCATTAATTTTGCCTAAAATTTCTTGATTTTTTAGTTGTAAAATTTGTCTTTTTAGCCTGTATACAAAATTAGAAAACTCTTTTCCCATTGTTGTTGGACTTGCAGTTTGACCATGTGTTTTTGCTAACATTGAAATATCTGAAAATTTAGTAGAGTAAATACTTGTTTGTTTTAGAATAGAATCTATGTATGGAATAAGCACTTTGTGAAGACCTTCTTTTAGCATTAATGCATAAGCAAGGTTATTTATATCTTCTGAAGTGCAGGCAAAGTGGATGAATTCACTAACTCTTACTATTTCTTTTTCTTTGTTTAGGGTCTTTTTTAGCCAATACTCAACAGCTTTAACATCGTGGTTAGTAACTGTTTCAATTTTCTTTATGGCTGCAGCATCTTTTTCATCAAAGTTTTTAATAATACTGTTTAATTTTAAAGTCATCTTGGCAGAAAATCTTGGAACTTCTTTTATGTCCTTATCTTTACTAAGAGCAATTAGCCATAATATTTCAATTTTAACTCTGTAGCGTATTAACCCGTATTCACCAAATATTGTTCTTAAAGAATCAGTTTGGACGGAATATCTTCCGTCTATTGGAGAAATTGCGGTTAATGCAGAAATCATAAGATACCCTTTAAATTCATAACTATATTTTACATTAAAAATGAATTATTTTTTTATGCTGGTTAGATTTATTTAATCTTTGGGAAATCCTTTTATTTGCTTTAAAATATAGGTATTGAGCTATAACAAAATTAAAAAAAAGGAATTAAATGTTAGATTTGTATCTATCTGATCAAATTGAAAGACAGAGTCAAGGATTGCCACCACTTTCTCTGAATGTAGAACAAACTGCATCGTTAATAGAATTATTGAAGAAAGATTCAGCCAAAAACCCTACTTTACTTTTAAGTTTGTTAGAAAATAGAGTTCCAGCTGGCGTAGATCAAGCTGCATTTGTAAAGGCTGCTTTTTTAAACGATTTGGCCAGGGACAATACACATTCACCATACATTACTGATAATTATGCCATTAAGCTATTGGGTACTATGTTAGGAGGGTATAATGTTCAATCTCTAATTGCATTATTAGAAACTGATAAGGCTGACCAAGCTGCAAAAGCTCTATCAAAAATAACACTTATTTTTGATGCTTTTTATGATGTGGAAAAATTACACATGGGAGGTAATAACTATGCCACAAATTTAATCAAATCATGGGCGGAAGCCGAATGGTTTACCTGTAGCAAACCTATCCCAGAAACTATTAAAGTTATTATTTTAAAAGTGGATGGCGAGACAAATACGGATGACTTATCCCCAGCTCAAGATGCGTGGTCAAGAGCAGATATACCTCTCCATGCTAATTCTATGTTTATTAATAAAATTCCAAATATATTTAAAATAATAGATAAACTTAAATCAGAGAAGTTACCGATAGCATTTGTTGGCGATATAGTTGGAACAGGATCATCTCGAAAATCAGCTATAAATTCCTTGCAATGGCATTTTGGCGAACAAATACCATATATGCCCAATAAAAATTCAGGCGGGATAATTCTGGGTAATAAGATTGCACCTATTTTTTTTAATACCGCTGAAGATTCTGGAGCACTTCCAATTGAATGTGACGTATCAAAATTAAAAACAGCTGATATAGTCAAGATAGATCTAAAGAACAAAAATATTGTTGACAAAAATGAAAGTGAATTAACAACCTTTAGGCTTGACCCGATAACAATTTTAGATGAGCTAAGAGCTGGCGGCAGAATACCATTAATTATAGGTAAAGGACTTACAGAAAAAGCAAGATCTTCGTTAAAATTAAAACCTTCAAATAAGTTTATAAATATAATTCCTCAAGACGCATTAAATAAAAAAGGGTTCACATTAGCTCAGAAGATTGTTGGAAAAGCTTGCGGAGTTCAAGGTATTAGGCCAGGGGTTTACTGTGAACCAAAAATAAATACTGTTGGCTCACAAGATACAACAGGTGCTATGACTCGAGATGAGCTAAAAGAATTAGCATGTCTTGGGTTCTCCGCTGATTTAGTAATGCAAAGTTTTTGTCATACCGCAGCCTATCCAAAGCCAGTTGATATTGAATTACAACATTCTCTTCCTGACTTTATAAACAGCAGGGGGGGTGTTTCATTAAAGCCAGGTGATGGTGTTATCCACTCATGGCTTAATAGAATGATTTTGCCAGATAGTGTTGGGACCGGAGGAGATTCACATACAAGATTTCCAATAGGTATATCTTTTCCAGCTGGGTCAGGTTTAGTTGCTTTTGCAGCTGCAATCGGTGTTATGCCCCTTGATATGCCAAAGTCTGTTTTAGTTCGCTTTAGCGGAGAGATGCAACCAGGCATTACATTAAGAGACTTAGTTAACGCCATCCCATATTTTGCAATCAAAGAGGGTGAGTTAACTATTGGTAAGCAAGACAAGAAAAATATATTTAATGGACGTATTCTAGAAATTGAGGGTTTGCCAGATCTTAAAGTAGAGCAGGCTTTTGAATTTTCCGACGCATCAGCTGAAAGATCTTCTAATGGATGCACTGTTAGATTAAGTAAGGCACCCATAATTGAATTTTTAAATTCAAATATTGTATTAATGGAAAATATGATTTCCAATGGGTACCAAGACCCTAGAACACTAAAAAGAAGAATTAAAGCTATGAAAGAATGGCTAAGGGAGCCAATTTTATTGGAGCCAGATAGTAATGCTGACTACGCTTATATTTTAAATATAGATTTAAATAGTATTACTGAACCTCTAATTGCTTGTCCTAATGATCCAGATAATATTAAAACACTATCTGAAGTTGCGAGCGATAAAATTGATGAAGTTTTTATTGGGAGCTGTATGACTAATATTGGTCATTATCGTGCTGCTGGAAGAGTTTTAGAGGGAAATGATAATATTAAAACTAAATTATGGATTGCTCCTCCGACCAGGATGGATGAATCACAATTAAAAAAAGAGGGAGTTTATTCAACTTTTAAATCAGTTGGAGCCAGAACTGAAATACCTGGCTGTAGTTTATGTATGGGAAATCAGGCAAGAGTTGAAGATGGTGCTACCGTTTTTTCAACTAGCACTAGAAATTTTAATAATCGAATGGGTAAAGATGCGCAAGTATATCTTGGTTCTGCTGAATTAGCAGCTTTATGCTCACTATTGGGGTACATACCATCTAAAGAAGAGTACCTAAAATTAATGGCTGAAAAAATTGATAATAAATCAGATGAAATTTATAAGTACCTAAATTTTGACCAGCTTACTGACTACAAAAATACCAAAGTGATTGAAATAAACCCAGTTTCATAACTTCATATGAAATACGATGCCAATTGCAAAGATTGTGAGAGGTTAAGTTCTTTTTTAACCCAAGTAAAAAATAAAAATCCAGATTATTTTTGTAAGCCAGTCCCTTCTTTTGGGCAAAAAAAATCCCCTTTTCTAATAGTTGGACTAGCTCCAGGGATGCATGGGGCAAATAAAACAGGAAGACCTTTTACTGGAGATCATGCGGGGATTTTGCTTTATAAAACTCTGTATAAATATGGATTTTCTAATCTCGAAACATCTCATTCTGTTAATGATAGTTTAATATTAAAAAATTGTAGCATCACTAATGCAGTTAAATGCTTACCACCCGATAACAAACCTAATCATGAAGAAATTAACAATTGTAATAAATTCCTTAAATCTGAAATAAACAAATTGAAAAAAGAATCAATCTTACTTGCATTAGGGTTAATTGCTCATAACGCAATTATGAAAGCATTGAGTTTAACAAAAAAAGAGTATAAATTTTCTCATGGTGCAAGACATAACTTGCCAAATAATTTAGTTATGTATGATAGTTATCATTGTAGTCGTTACAATACTCAGACAAAAAGATTAACGGAAAAAATGTTTCACGAAGTTTTTTTATCAATTAAAACTGAAATGGAGAGATAAATGCCTTATATCAATGTAAAACTTACTGGAAGTTTAAATAAAAATCAAAAAAAAGAGATTGCTAAAGAGATGACTGAATTGATTCAAAGAGTAGCAGGTAAGCCAGCATCCTATACCTATATCGTCTTCGAGGAGGTTAAAGGAGAAGATTGGGCAATTGGGGGTAGTTTGTTAGGGTAATTTTGGAACATTTAAAACTAAAAATTAAAACATTACCTAATTTACCTGGAGTTTATCGAATGATTAACTCCAAGTTAGAAGTTATTTATATAGGAAAAGCAAAAAATTTAAAAAAAAGAGTTGCTTCTTATTTTGTAAAGAATCAATCAAGCCCTCGAACAAGATTAATGGTTAGTAATATTAATACGATTGAATTTACAATTACTAATACAGAAGCCGATGCCTTAATTCTTGAAAATAATCTTATAAAAAAAATTTTACCTCGATACAATGTAATTTTTAGAGATGATAAGTCTTACCCTTATCTTATGATTACAGGAGATAAATTTTCAAGATTAATGTTTCATCGCGGCTCCCAGAAAAAAGAAAATCAATATTTTGGCCCATTTCCAAACTCAAATGCTGTTCGTCAAAGCATCCAATTACTACAAAAAGTTTTTATGCTAAGAACCTGTGAAGACTCTGTATTTAATAACAGAACTAGACCTTGTTTGCAGCATCAGATCAGAAGATGTACCGCTCCTTGTGTTGGGCTGATAAGTGATTTTGATTATAAAAATGACACAAAACAGGCAGCCTTATTTTTAAAGGGGAAAGACACTGAAGTTATAAAAGATCTGACGAAGAAAATGAATCAAAGCTCTGATGAATTTAATTTTGAAAGAGCTGCTATATTTAGAGATAGAATTCAAAGCTTAAGACAAGTTCGGCTGAAACAGTCAGTTAGTGATTTCAGTGAAAATGATGCAGATATTATTGCAATATCCGAAGACCTTGGTCAGGTATGCGTTAATTTAGTTATGATTAGAGGGGGAAGGCATCTTGGAGATAAAAGTTTTTTTCCTAAGAATTCTGTAGAGCAAAATATAGAAAATATAGTTGAAGTATTTTTAACTCAATATTATGACCAAAAACCACCCCCTCCAGTTCTGGTAATCGAACAAAAGTTTGATCTTAACCTTATTAAAAGTTTTTTTGCTTTAAAAAAATACCCTCAAATTAAAATTATTTCTAGAATGCTAGGCGATAAAAAAATGTGGTTAATGATGGCGAATAGAAACGCCAAAATTGCCCTTACTCAAAAATATAATGAGCATGCTAGTCAGATTAAAAGAATAAGAGCTTTTAGAAAGCTATTAAGCCTCCCTGAGCGGACTGATAGAATTGAATGCTTCGATATTAGCCACACAATGGGGGAGAGAACTGTGGGCTCTTGTGTTGTTTTCGATAAAAATATGATGCAAAATAAAGAGTATCGAAGATACAATATTAAGAATATAGAACCTGGAGATGATTACGCGGCAATGCGACAAGTACTAGAAAGGAGATATAAAAAAATAATTTCAGAAGATCTTCTAAGGCCAGATATTATTCTAATTGATGGAGGAAAAGGGCAGTTGAGTGTGGCAAGGGATATAATGGAAGAATTAGGCATCTCTGATATTATGCTTGTTGGAGTATCAAAAGGGCGTTTAAGAAAGTCAGGCACTGAGACATTGTTTACTTCCGACGGTGTCGTTTTAGAGAACATTGATCAGAGTGATTTAGGCTTTCATTTAATTCAGCAAATTAGAGATGAGGCTCACAGATTTGCCATAACTGGACATAGAGCTAGAAGAGATAAAGCAAGAATCACATCCTCAATTGAAGAAATTGAGGGGATTGGGCTAAAGAAAAGAAAAAGCCTTTTAGTCTACTTTGGTGGGCTAGAAGGTGTGAAGAATGCAACGATTGAAGAGTTAATTCTTGTGGAAGGCGTTAGTAAAAATATAGCTGAAAAAATCTTTAGTTTTTTTCATTAAACATTAAACATTAAACATTTATGATTTTAAATATTCCAAATAATCTTACTTTACTCAGGATTGCATTAATACCCTGTCTTATTTTAGTTTTTTATTTACCAGATCACACGCTATCTTCATATGATAAAAACCTAACCGCCACATTGATATTTTTGTTTGCTGCAATTACTGATTGGTTAGATGGTTATTTAGCGAGAAAATTGAATCAAACATCTGATTTTGGCGCATTTATTGACCCAGTAGCTGATAAATTAATTGTTATCGCAGCATTAATTTTGCTTGTTGAATTAGGCCGTATTGAATCAATAATTGCATTTGTGATTATTGCAAGAGAATTTACAATCAGCTCACTTAGGGAGTGGATGGCAACACTTGGAAAGTCTGGGAGCATAGCAGTAGCATTTATTGGTAAACTTAAGACGACGATGCAAATGATTGCGATATTATTTTTACTATATTATGAAAATATTTTCTTTCTTCCAGTTGCTGTAATAGGTAAAATTTTAATTTATTTTGCAGCCTTATTGACAATAATATCAATGATTTATTATCTAAAAATTGCATTCAAAATATTGAAAAAAAAGAAAGATTACTGAACAAGATTGACAGGTTACAAAAAGAAGCTAAAATACTGCCTTCTCAATGCGGGAATAGCTCAGCTGGTAGAGCGATACCTTGCCAAGGTATAGGTCGCGAGTTCGAACCTCGTTTCCCGCTC
>Ga0115000_10004194_pt1 | contig 11855 bp, 4 predicted proteins | sample ArcticOcean_MG_C_6_FD_89690 | JGI IMG/M metagenome (GOLD analysis project Ga0115000, IMG submission 89690) | Marine microbial communities from western Arctic Ocean - ArcticOcean_MG_CB8_128 | ecosystem: Environmental > Aquatic > Marine > Oceanic | place: Arctic Ocean: Canada Basin | collected... | reverse complement strand
TAAAAATAAAGGCCACGACCTATTGTTGAAACAAGAACGTGTGGATGTAAAGACGGCGGAAGCAATGGGAAGTTTTGTATTCATCCTTCTCGCGTTGGCCGCTTTCACTGCATTTTTTTTCATCGCTTTGTCCAGAGAGCAGAGATTTGTCGTTTGGGCGATGACGAAAGCGCAAAATATACAGTTGCGAAACAAATTGGCTGCGCTGGTTGCGAATAAAGAAAGAAGAGAGAACAGAGCGGCGGCGGCATCAAAAAATGTCTCGGTTTAGTTTAGTTTAGACAGCTTAATTTACGGTACCTTCTTCTCCATCTCGTCATCGTCGAGAAACTTTTTGAGAAAGTCTGGAGCTATGTTTTTAATCTGCTCCTTATAATCCTTCCCTATGCGATCACTCCAGATTCCCTTCGAATATTCTCCTTGACCAGTGAACCAGTCCGGCCTTGGAACATCCGGTAGAGTTGGATCTTGCACGATGGTATCATCTAATTTTTGCGCCACGCTTTCTAACCGTTCCGAAACGAAACCCGGGAGTTTCACTTTGATCGTGGAAGTTTCTCTTTCAATCGAGCCCCTCGCGACTCGGTCCGCTTCACTCGCGATGCGTTCTAACCTCCGCGCTAACGATGCCGCCGTCACCGCGTAATTCTCGTCACTCGTGTCGCACAACCACGCATCTCTCAACACCTCCCACACGCACTCATCGCAATCGCCAAACTTTTCCTTCAAGAAATACCTCGCCACGTCGTAATTCGGCTCCGCCTCTAAATACTCCCAAATCTGACCGTCGAAATCATAATTAAAGAGCGTCTCAAACTGTCTCGTCAACGCATCGGCCTTTGTAGACAAGGACGGTCCTTCTCTAGCCAACGCGGAAAAAATGACTTCTGCCCAGACCTTTCCCAACGCTCTCACGTCCCTCGCCATGTCCTCATCCGATGGGTCTAAAATTGCAGCGCCGAAATTGGCCAATCGGAACCTCGTGCCAAACTCACCTCGCTCCTCAAAGGCATCTCTGTCGTTGAACGAGTCGCAAAAGATAGTCCCAGCATCGATACCATTATGCGCCACTCCATTGGAGTGGCAAAATGCAACCGCTCTGGCCGTTTGTCTTATAGCAGACCGAATGTACCTAAACCTCAACACCGTCGGATGTGTCTGCACCCTCTCCACTGGCGGCCAAAACTTCGTTCGCCCTTCCCCGTCGTCCTTCTGCTTCGCTGACGCGTATTCCGATAATCTCTTTAAACCAACCCATTCTTGTGCTACGTAAAAAGAAGTATTCCCCCCATCCTCATCCCTGACTTCGCTCTCGCTCGCCCCAGCGGCGAAATACGCAACGCACCTCACAATCGGCAACATTTTCTGCGACATCTGCCCTTGCCCTCTCCCATATTCATCCACAACAATATCTGGCCTATCATCAGACAATAAACGTTCATACGCGTTCACCTCTGTCTCCGCTAATACTTTCACCGACGGAAAATACTCTTTTATCAACACCTGCGGCCCAGTCAGAGAGACCAAAGGATCCCCTGGATATCTAAAAAGAGGCTCGCCGGAGGACCATCGCGCGGCGTATAAAACCATCGCGCTCGAGCTGCTCCCGCTGCTTGAAGAAGATGCCGTCATGGCCTTTATTTCTCCGTCTTCAGTTCTCGAAATGGAAAACGATGAGGAAGGAGACGACGAGGACGGTTCAGTTCTCGAGATTGAGATTTTCCCGAGTACTTGGAGCAACTCAAAATCAGAAGCTTCCAAACGCGTCGCGGTGGCTTTGACGATGGTTTCGGTTCCTTTTCTCTTGCGATAATGTGTTCGTCGTTTGGTCTGGATTCTGCTGTTGCCGCCACGCGACGAAGAGAGCAAAGTTTTAGAAGAACAACAAGTAGAAGAAGCCCGCATGAATGTTTCGTGTTGTTTTGGTTTACACAAGAGTGACGACGTTTCAATGCCAAAATTCTAGGGGTTGTTTCAGATTTAGTATTAGATTTTACGCGTTGATCCTCTCGATGATTATTAATTATTAAACTCGTACGCTAAATGTTTGTACTCTCTTTCTACATTTCTTCTCTCTTTCTCTCTCTCTCTTTTCGTTCTTGCTTTCTTCGTTGTGTTCTTATTTTGGATTGTTCATGCATCTCTTCTTGAGCGAGCGGTTCAAGCACGTGCGGCACTTGCCGCATCGCGCGGTGGCGTTCCAACTCGTCTTCTTCAGGTGCAGTCCAGACTTTTTTAATTCTTCCTCGGACAGCGCTTCGCGTTGGTGGCCTCCCGATGCTGAATTCTTCGGCGGAGTTTTGGTCGACTTCGCGTTTCTTTCCTCGGCGGTAGAGGCGGCGGATCGGAGTTTTTTGATTTTGTTCGCGCTCGATTCGTTGTCGTAGTTGAAGGTTCTTTTCTTCTTCGCGGAGCCGCCGTCTTGTTCTTCCTCGCTGCCTCTCGGCATAGGCTTGGGAGGCGGCGCGTAATTGACGTATGATCGCTGCATCTTTTGTCGATAGAGTCTGGCTAGTACTTTCGCGTCGTTGTTAGCATCCGTGCCCGGAGCGTTGAAGTTCAACGCATTCTCCAACATCAATTCGACATCATCGACGAAGTCTTCGAGGTACTTGTAGTACCCGCCGATAGTGCGTGAGATTATGGTCACCAAGTCGATTGGGTTCGGGACGTTTTCGTAGTACTCGGGCATTTCTGACTTCTCCGGTAAGCGATAGAAGTATTCAATCAACCGCTCGCCTTTTTGTTCGCATTTGTCCATGTACTGGCAGACGCTCAAGCAGCTTGCGGCTTCAGCGAGATCGATCGGTTTGAGCATATCGTGAGATGCAAAGACCCACGGAAAAGAGACGTCCGGAATGTCTGGCGACATGCGCCCGGGTTTCTTGTTCAACAACACCGTCTCCGTTTCATCCTCGTCTTTGTACTTCAACGTATGTTTGTTTTCCTTCGGGTCGTACATTAAAACGTTCGCAGTATACCATTCGCCATCGTCCCAACACACGATCACGCGCTTGTTTACTAACTTTTCGCCAAATTTTTCCCCTTTCTCAAGCTCAAGTTGCGTCCAAGTGTCGTTCTGGAATTTATCAATCGCTGCTTGGTCGGTTTTCGGCGTCGCAATGAGAATCGCAGCCTTGCGAAACTCCGGACGAACGTTAAAATCGATGTCTTCCCAAAACTCCGTGTTGTCCACGCTGGTTTGATCAAACAGTTCTTCCATGACTTTCACAAATTCTGCGACGTTCTTAAAACCTTTATCTTTGCACTTTTTCGAGATGGCGTCGAGCTCTTTCATGATGTACGTACACGCGAGCAACCCTTTCTTCGAAGGAGGCGTTTGTGTCGTTTTCACGTTTCGAATTGCATCTATGGCGTACACGCAACGTTGCGCGATGACGTCTGTAAACGAATTAGCGGAGTCTGGAACAGGAGAGTTTGTCAAGTGCTCCATCGCCGAGATAGAAGCCTCCTGAATCCGCGATTTCTCTTCCATCGCGATGGTGTGCGCTTGCGCCCCCGATTCTACACCGCCCTCGGTTGTTCCTTCTTTCTTCGTACTCATGACGAATCGAATCGTTTTCGGCTGAAGGTCGGATCCATCGCCTCCTTCATTTTGGTCATTTTGATCATGTTGCTGCTGTTGTCCTTCCTTGGGAGATTGGACCGCGTCGCCCTCTCCCTCCAATTTTCTCTTCGCCAATTCCTTATACTCCTTTTCCATCGCCAATCTCTCGGCCTTCTTCACGTAATATGTACCCGTCTTCTTTTTTTCCACGTGCGTCGGCTTAATCTTTTCGTCCGCAATGGCCTGCCGCAACGCTCCTTCGTCCAACATGAGAGCAAGTTTCCATCGCGCGACTTTTGGGTTTTGCCAAAGCGAGTAATCTTTCCCAGTTTTCTCAAATACCATCCTCTCGAGGACGTCTCTCGGAAGTTCGAGATGCGCGGTGGCGTAAAACGTACCCGGCTCTGCGCGTTCCATGTCTGGAAGCGTCGGCAAAAGGCTCACTCGTCCACCGGTGTGCGGTTTAGACTCTCCTGGTGTTGATTCGTTCTTTTTAGAAGCCTTTTTCTTTCCGCGTCGCGCGGGGATGCTTCCTCTCGCTCGAATGCTGCCTTTGGAGATGATATCTTTGAAGTCTTCGATGTCCATGCTCTCTAGCTCACCAGTCTCGTATTGTATTTCAACTGTGTTGCTGAAGGCGTCTTCGTTATCTTTGTCTGGACCATCATCATCGTCGGCAGCGGCTTTTTCTCGTTGCGCGTACTCGTCTCCGAACTCTCGATCTTCGCAGCACTTGACAATTTCCCCGCGATACCAGACTTCGTCGTCTTCCCAAAGCACTTCGACTTTGCAACCCGCGAGGTGCGTTCCGATGTCCTCGTAGGTGATCGGTATGGTTACCGATTGTCGTCCGGGCGTAAAACCTGGATTGAATCCCAAGTTTTTCTCCTCCGCGCGCGTCCAACCCCGAATCTTCGTTTCGTAGATGTTCATGAGGAACAGAGGACAATCGGTGTCGTTGATCCAAATCGGAACAGGTTCTTCTTCCTTCTTTTCCTCTTCTTTGGTTTCATTCTTTTCGTCGGTTGTCGGTGGCACGGTAATTGCCGTTGCAGCACTTAATGGATCATGAATAGTTACTCCAGCTGGAGCGGCGGCTACAGCAGCGGCGAGAGCAGCGGCAAGGTTATTGCCTTGCTCTTGAACTCCATCGCCTAGCACCAACGCTTCCACGCCTTCCGGTTTCACTGGCGAAGGTTGCTTTTCGGCCAAGGGGGCAGCTTCTTGTCCTCTTAACTCCTCTGCTTCTGGCGGCACTTCCTCCATTTCCATCTTTTCAGCCGCTGGCGCTTCTTCGACTTCTCTTTTCTCCTCCGCTGGTGGCGCTGCGGCCTTTTCGACTTCCGTGTTCTCCTCCGCTGGCGGCGCTGGGATTTTTTCGACTTCTATCTTTTCCTCCGCTGGCGGCACTGGGACTTTTTCGACTTCCATGTTCTCCTCCGCTGGCGGCGCTGGGACTTTTTCGACTTCTATCTTTTCCTCCGCCGCTGGCGGCGCAAGCGCTTCCTCCGGGTCCGGCATCTTCTTGTCCTCCTCCATTGGCCTCGCCAAATCTTTCTCTCCTTCTTCCACCTTCGTCGGAGATGCCTTTGAGGGCGAGTTTTTCTTCGAGTCGTCTCCCCCGACTTTAGGCACTGGCTCCAATCGATACTGCGCCAATACTGCGCCCGTCGTCGGCCATTTCGCAAAACGTTTCTCGACAATCTCCAGTTGTCTGAAGTTGATATTTTTGTGTCTACCGTCGAAGGAATTGGAGTGGATTTTGTGAAACATTGGTGATTTGATGTGGTCCCAGGCTATGTGGTGATCGAAGAAGCGCAAGAGTAATCCCAAGTACGCCGCCGAAGAAGCGTTTTCAACTTCGGCGATCCACGCTGCTCTCATAAGACGCGACGGTTGCGGCAAACCTCGACCGCGCCAACCAATGCGGTAGTTCACCACACGCTCTGGTAATATTGATTTCACCCCGCCATTTCTCGCGCATTTTCGAAGCGATTTGATGGGAACGCGCTTTCCTCTCAACACGAGCGCCAATGGCGCGACTTCGGAGCGCAACGAAGAAGGACCAACTTTTTCAACGTGGTGCTCCTGCTCTTTCTTTTCAAGTTCGAAAATCGAGGCGTTTTCTTTGATTTCTTGAGCATACCACGCCGCTTTCATCGCAAGAGGACGAATGCTACTCTCTAAGAGTAAGATCCACTTTGCCACGTCTTTGAAAGTCGATGAACCTCTTAAAGACGTGAGCCATTTTTGGCGCCATTGATCACCGGTTACCGTTTCCGTACCCGCCCAAGGACCGTCGAGTAAGCCGCACAAATATCGCTCCATGTGACACGCTTTTGCCACGACGTGGCCGAGCTTATCTTTCGCGAGATAGTCTTGCCATCCAGGTTTTATAGGCGGTTGTGGAATAGGATATGAAGCAAACCATTGGTTGACGAATAACGACGTCACGCGACCCCGAGCGGTCTCGCCAGTCGCGTTCGCGAGCGCAAAGACTCCAGCGTTCGCGTACTTATTTTGGTACGTGTAGCACGATTCTGTAGTCGTTTTCGTCCCCATCGTCGCCGCCAAAGGTGTTGATGGTGCTGCTGTCGGAGTATCGCCGCCAACCTTTTCCACATTCGCTTCCGCCGGAGTTACTGCTATCAAAGAAGATTCGTACTCGATTTTGGCGGCGTGCGAAAGCGCCAATTTTCTGCGCTCTTCGAGCGCGCGCTCCGTTTCTGGATCGTTGAATGGAATCGGTTCTTCTTTGACCACTACTTTTGGTTGCATAGCTTCTTGACGAGCGCGCTGTTCTTCGGCAATTTTAGTAGGAGAATACGTTTCCTTCTTTTTACCCGCGTTTGCTCGTCGGGATCGACCCGACGTCGGCATCACTTCATCTTCTTTCTCTGGTTCTTTCCTCCCACCTCTCTTTCTTTTACCCCCTCGAGCAGAGGAAGGTGGAGCTTCCCTTTCATCGTTATCTAAGTCCGACCATTTTTCATCGTCGTGCTCCTCCTCCTCTCCGGAGTCCTCCCCGTCAAATTCCATTTCATCTATGTCTTCTTCCTCTTCTTCGGATTCTACGTAGGTGGGACCAACGATTTTGTCTTTTTCCCACTCCGGTAAAGTCTTCCCGCAATCTCCGAGCCCAAATTTTTCAAAAACTTGGATTGGATCGGCACCAACCTCCTGAACTTGTTGACCGCGTTTGAGAGACGCTTTCGCGTCTTCCGAAGTGTTTCGAATATCATCCAAGTAAGCGTTCGCTTCTTCGAACGGTTTTCGATCTATCGCGAGTACCTCAAATCGTTTCCACTCGTCCTCTCTGATCGCCGCGTTTAAATCGGCGCGACCGCTTCCATACTTTTTAGGATTCATCCCTCCTTCGAGCCTAGCGACGCCGTCCTTAGCAGAAAAGAAATATTTTCTCCCTAACGCGTCCCCATCGGTTTCACACAACGCACACTCAGTTCTTAAAAACGGAAACGCCTGCGCTCTCAACTCCTTGTCGGATCGAATTTGTTCCGGAACAGCGACGCACTCTGGACAAAACCATTCCGTCTCCGCGAGCGCTCGGTTGGTCGGTTCACCGGCACACACCGCGTGGAATGCCGAAGGACATCCGTCGCAACACACCAAAGAACCCGATCTGCCGCATACCGAGCACATATCACCGTGCGTATCCGCCGCCGCCGCTAAAGCTTGTTCCAGAGATTTTACCGCGCTCGCATTCTTCTCGACAACGTCGTCTGTTCCGGCAATGTACCACTCGTCCCCATCCCATGTAAGCATGGTATCGACGTCTTCCTTTTTAATCAGTTTCGATTCGTTTTCACCAGGAAACTGAACTTCCATTCGACCCAACGCACCGATCGGATTGGTGATGCGTCCGCACCACCATCCCCCACCTTGATAACATTCGACGACGTCGCCGGCAGATCTGATCCATTGCGCGCGCGATTTCTTATCCATACGGTATGGATTTGAAGGTCGAACTCTAGGGAATGCGTCTCGATCGTCGTCGGCACGGTTGGATTGTACCCGCTTCTTTTTTGCGCGTTTACTCCGCCCACGATTTTTCTTTCTGGCCAACTGCGCGACGCGCATCACGGAGGCTGGGTCTAATTTTTTGCTCGTCAACTTCTTGCGACGTAATTTCCAATCGTGTGAACGCACGTCTTCGAGCGTCACCCACTCTTCCAATTTGTGATTACTCACGTCGCTCAACAACTCATCGTAACGCACGCGAATGCGGTCGCCGGCGGCGGCGATGACGACGCCCGAGTACCAACTCCCTCGAATTGGATGTTCCATACCGTACACTTCAACAAGCGCCCCAATTTTCGAAGTCAACAAACCACCGTTGGCGACTTGGAACTCCCCGGCTTCTATCAAAACTTCTCGAGTTTCCAACTCGTTGCGAATGACGTTCGTATCGAGAGTTTCATCGACTAAGAACTGTAAGAGTTCGATTTTTTCATACACCGTCGCACCGTAATACCCTCCGTATCTGTGATCCGCCCAGTTGCATTTTGGAACGTGCCTGTTGCCTCGTGCACGAAGCCTCTCCACGAGTTTCTTCGCGTACGCCGGCCAAGTAACGATGTCGAGGTACTTAAAGCACTCGTCGAAATCGAGCGAAGATCTTGGGATTGTCGAGCCATCGTCTAAAACGATAACCTTCGTCGAGCCCGTTTTAGAGAACACTTTTTTATCTTCCACATCGACCAACTGTCCTCCGCCGTAATAGGCATCCGCCTCGAGCACGTCCGTAGCCAAAACTCTCAGAAGCGCGGCGTGTACTTCATCGACGACAGCGTTCGGTTCTCTTTTAACTAATCCTTCGTGAAGCTGCTTCAAAGTCATCGGCGAAAGTTTATACGCTCTGGACAACGACGTCAAAGTCGAGTGCGGCGCCAAAAGCATGCCAAGCTGCACATTCTCGTTTTCGTTCACTCTCGCCGCCGTTTCCGCGTATGCACTGGAGATCATCGATTCTGGATGATTGCGTAACGAAGGCGTCTTGGCGAGCGCGAGTCCTTTCGAACTCTTACTTTCATCGTCTTCTCCTCCTTCCCCAGCCGTCACCATCTCCGAAGAAGACGTCGCTTTTACCGTCAGTTGCCGTTCCAGCCTCTCCTCTTTCCTCCCTCTGGACCACCTCTTCTTTATCTTCACCAAATCCTCCCCGATACCTTTTTCCAACTCCTCGTTATAATATTTCGGTTTCTTCGTCTCCTTCTTCGCCGCAGCGGACGCCGCCACCGTACCGAACACCTTCTCCTCCTCCACCTCTTTCTTCGTCATCGGTACCGGTCGTTCCTCCTCTCCTTCTTCTTCTATCAACGACACTCCAATGCCTCCTCCGTTCCCATCCTTCATCTCTTGCTCTTTCCTCTCCTTCTCCTCCCGTTCTTTTTGTTGCTCCAACAAAAGCTGTTGCCTGCGACTGGTGTGAACCACGAAATCTGGATTCACCCCTTTCGGCTTTGAAAACCGTTCCGGGTGTAACCTCTTCTCCTCTTCGCGTTGCCGTCGTCTCTTCTCCTTCTCCTCTTCGGTCATCTTCGGTCGGCTGTTCCACGTGTTCTCGCGTGGTATCACGTTCCCGTCTTCGTCGTACTCTGGATCGGGTTCCTTCCACAGGCCGTGTTTTTTCAGCATGTATTCGCTCATCGGGCCTTTTTTCGGAGGCCGGCCTCGACCGGCCATTTTTACAAAAACAGAAAAAGAGACGACAACACCAACAACAAACGCGTCGTGGTCGCCTCTCTCTCTCTCTCTTTCCGCGCTGTCAAAAGAACCCGGTTTTGATGACAAAAGAGGAGCGCGCAAAAGTTTTGAAAAAAAAAACTGCAGTTTTTTTTTTTTTTTTTGACCCAAGCAGCTGCCAAGGAGACTTAAACCTAATGAAAGCCTACAGAAAGAAGGGAAAAAATTGATTTTACGACAGCAAGCACACGCACGACTTCCTCTTGTATTCCCCAAACGTTAAACCTTTCTTGTTGCCCTTTGTTTGCGCGAGAACAACATGGAGCGCCGACCTCCTCCACCGTCGGATGAGAATAACAACACCGGAGGAGGTGGAAAATCGTTTAATAATAATAACGAGAACGGAGAGAACAGCAGCGGTGGTGGTGGAAACAATACTAATAATAATAATAATAACGAGAATAACGGAGAAACCGTGGACGTGTTCGGAGGGGACGTCTGGTCGTCCGGAGCGGTGCTGATTGTCGTGCTCGCGTGGATGTTTAAAGCCGCGACGGAAAGGTGCACGTGTTAGAGAAGAAGGGCGAGGAGGAAGAGGAGGAGGGAAAATGTCCTCCGAGGAAGAACGCGTCATCTTAACGCCTGAACTGAAAGCGAGGATCGAGAGGAACAAGAGAGAGGCTTTGGAAAGACTTAGACGACGAAAAAGCTTTGAGTCGTTCTCGAGTGAGGCGAACGAGAAGAAGCTTTCTCAACGAGCGCGCGTGCACGGGGATAGGATTCGGAGATTAAACGGTGAGGACGCCAAAAATAACGTGGCGGGTGGACAATACGTTTTGTATTGGATGCAATCGTCGCAACGCGCGCGATATAACGAGGCGTTGGAGGTGGCGGTGGAGAGAGCGAACGCGCATAAGAAGCCAGTCGTCGTGGCGTTTGCGTTGACGTGCGACTACGAGGACGCCAACGAGAGGCATTATAATTTCATGGTGAAAGGGTTGTTGGATGTCAAAGAAGGTTTGTCGAGGCGGAACGTTCCGTTTTTCTTGATGACAAAGAAAAAGAAGAGGAAGGAGGAAAAAGAGGACGCGTCCGGCATTCCAGAGGCAATTTTATCCATATCCAAGAACGCGATTGAGATCGACACGGACTGTGGATATTTGCGAGTGTTGAGAATTTGGCGCGAAACGCTCGCGCGTAAAGTTTCGATACCAATAACGGAAGTTGAGACGGACGTGGTTGTTCCAGCGTTCGCGCACTTATCTTCGCGACCAAAGCTAGACGTTTCTGCCGCATCGTTTCTCGCGTTCGCGTTGCCGAAATCGTTCGAGCACACGGAAAATGTGCCAGATTTGGAAGAAATTGTGCCTTTATGGAACACAGAAGATGTAGAAAAAGCTCGCATGTCGGCGATGGATGCGCTCGACGACAGATTTGCGTTCGTCCTCGACGGGAGAATCGTATCTTCGTCGTCGTCGACGACGCATTCAACAACCGCGAAAGAAACCGCCGATGATATCTTGTCCGTTTTAAAAACGGAATTTGGGTTGAAAGAAACGCCACATATTCCAAAATGCGACAAATATCACATCGGAGGCGAAATCGAAGCGATGCTTAAACTCGACGCGTTTATCGATCCAGTCGTATTGCGCAAATACGGAGAACTTCGTAACGACTGTTCGCTCGGACTCCAATCGCATTTGGCGCCCTACATACACTATGGTCAAATTTCCGTTTTACACGTCGCCAAACGCGCGCGAAGGTTTGCGAATGCACACAAAACCGATGAAAAAATTCAAAGAAGCGTCGAAGTCTTTCTGGACGAACTCATCATTCGAAGAGAGTTGGGGATTCAATTCGTAGTAAAAAAAAGAGACACCTACGATACGTTCGACGCTTTGCCTATTTGGTGCATCAATACGCTCGAGAAGCACAAAGACGAAAGGGAGACGAGATATACGTACGAAGAGCTCGAAAAAGGACAAACGGACGATCCTTTATGGAATGCCGCGCAAAATGAATTGCGCATCTCGGGTAAGACGCACAACTACACGCGAATGTATTGGGGTAAAAAAGTCGTCGAATGGTTTCGCGATTCGAGAGAGGCGTGGACCGTCTTGATGCGATTGAATGATACGTATTCTCTCGATGGTCGCGACCCGAATTCTTACACGGGCGTAGGTTGGGTGTTTGGACTCAACGATAGGTCGTTTCCAGAAGCTCCGATTATGGGTGAGGTTCGACGAATGTCCATGAGCGGGTGTAAAAAGAAATTTGGCAAAGCCATAGACGCGTACATCGATCGATGGAACGGTCAACGAGAGAAAGGTGGTCGCCAGATTTCCATCGCGAACATGTTCAAGAAACAGAAGACACGATGATGATCGACTTTGATAGTCTGTACAGATAGATATAGTGATACACATAATAAAAATACATTGTAAACTAAAGTTGCTATTTTAAAACCGTAAATTGGATGGTATTTTATTTATGCGCTTTTTGTTTATACACTTTTATTGGCTCCCAATCTCTCGCGCTCGCGCTTTTCGTTCATCGCTTGTTCTTGCACCGCTCTGAGGAATTC
>Ga0115000_10004191_pt1 | contig 11858 bp, 5 predicted proteins | sample ArcticOcean_MG_C_6_FD_89690 | JGI IMG/M metagenome (GOLD analysis project Ga0115000, IMG submission 89690) | Marine microbial communities from western Arctic Ocean - ArcticOcean_MG_CB8_128 | ecosystem: Environmental > Aquatic > Marine > Oceanic | place: Arctic Ocean: Canada Basin | collected... | reverse complement strand
CGAGCGGAGGACAGAAAAGTCTTAGAAGAGAGAGAAAGGAGTAAAAGAGAGATCCTCAACTCGGCCACCACCACCCTCGATTCTCTTTTAAATAATACGCGCTGAGTAAAACAAGAGCTCTTGGTTGTGAGGGGAATTTGTGTGGTTCGTTCGTTTGGGGAAAAAAAGCACTCAAAAGTCAAACAAATCCTCAAACAAACCAACGCACTTTAGCCGTCAAAACCACCGTCAAAAAGCAGTCCACACCATCGCAAGTGTAATGGCATCCGCGAAGAGCAAACCGTTCGACGTCCTGGTAAAACTCCTGCTCATCGGCGACTCCGGGGTCGGGAAATCCTGCTTACTCCTTCGGTATTCCGACGATAAATTCACAACCTCGTTCATAACCACGATTGGCATCGACTTTAAAATCAAAACGATACACTTAGACCAGAAGAAAGTGAAGATGCAAATATGGGACACCGCAGGTCAAGAGCGGTTTAGGACGATCACGGCGGCGTATTATCGAGGCGCGCACGGCGTTTTGTTAGTGTACGACGTGACAGATGAAACGAGTTTTGAGAACGTGAGGAACTGGATGAGGAATATTGAAGCGCACGCGAGCGAAGGCGCGAAAGTGTGTTTGATCGGGAACAAGTGCGATTGCGAAGATTCGAAGAGGAAAGTGACGAAAGAGAGAGGGGTGGCGTTGGCGAAAGAGTTTGGGGTGCCATTTTTTGAGACGAGCGCGAAGAGTGGGTTGAGAGTGGAGGAGGCGTTTAGCGCGCTGGCGAGAAGATGCGTCGGGGAGAGCAAGACGAATAACAACAATAGCAACAACAGCGGGGGTGGCGGGACGGTCAGGCTGAGAGAGACCGCGAAGGGTGGAAGTAAGAGTAGTTGCTGTTAGTGAGAGAGAGGGAGAAAGCTCTTTCAACCTAGTATACATATCTATCTATATATTCTTCTACAATATCAAAGCAATCTATAAAAAACTACGCGTGGAAAAACGAAAGTAGCTCAGCGTATTCGGACCGCCGGCGCAGTACTCAAAGTCACACGTTGGATGCACGGCGACGGCAGACAAGATGGTTTCTTGATCAGACAAAGGTGGGGCGATTGGTTTGTGACCGTAGCCTGGGTAGTAATCGTCCTCTTCGTCCTCCCGCTCCTCGTTCGCTCCTTCTTCTTCGTCGATGTGAGCGTCATCATCGTTCTCATTCCACAGTTTCACCGTCGTCGACTCCCGCGTCGCCGTTCCATCATCAATCCATTGATACGACTTCGGGTTATTCGCCATGACGTCTAGGATGAGTATCCCTGAATCGTTCACGTTCGGAACGATTAACTTTTGCCCGTCCGTGGACCACGAACACGTGCGTTTTTCTCGGCCATTCCATTTGGCGATTTGCGAGCTGATGGCACCTTCGGTTTCGGTTTGCGTCGCCATTCCCGCCCCTGTCGCCGTTAAGCTACCTTCGGCACCAACGAAACGCTCGGCTTCGTCTCGCGTGATGCGCGTTGGAGCCGTTGACGTCCACGGGTTGGGTGGACAGTGCGCGTGCGTGATAACCCCGAGAGACGACGTCGCGTGATTGTTTCGTTTCATATCGATGACGCCGGTGCGTCCATTGGAACAGTGAAAGGCTACGCGCGAATAATCTTTCGGATCGAAGTCTACCCAGTACACTTCCGATTTACTCGCGAAGGATCTGCCGTGGATTTTTGAAAACATGTTGGACACGCTCCACGAACACATCTCTTTGTCCGGTTTTATCCCGGTAAATCCGCGATGGTCCGTCGCATGCGTAGAGACTGCTTTCCTAGCGTCCCATAAAACAACCCTACCCGAAGAAGATGCCGCGCAGACGAGTTGACCGTCGTTCGTGACATTCACGCAATTCAGATTACCCGTAGTAGGAGCGCTGAAAATGGCAACCGGTCTCGTGTGATCGACGCGCTGCCTAAGATCAAACGTGAAGACGCTCCCAACACCAGTGGCGGCGAAAAGTCGGTTCCCATCGTCACACGAAGCAATAGAGGTGATGCCAAGCGTATCTCTTACGTCGGACGGATGTGTAACGTTGTACACAGGACTGACGACTAAACCTTGCGAATGCGCGAGGAATCGAGGAGAAGGAGACTGCGTTGATGTTGGCATCGCGCGACTACTTGTTGTTGTTGTTGTTGTTGCCGCTGATGTTACGGCTAACGCCGTAGCAGAAGATCCAGTTGGTACAGTAGGAGCACTTGTACTAATCCATCCTCTTTCAACGTCGTGAAATGTAATCCTATCGCTCCTCTTCGATACTGTCGCTAACACCCCTTCTTTCACCCACAAAACGCCATCCACGGGATCTGCCACAAACTTCTTATACACCGGCGCGTATATGCTCGACAGCAACGAACTCCCGTCTCCATCTGACGTTTTCTGGTTCATATCTGAGGTTCGATGAACCGAAACGGTCCCACCTCCCCCTCCGCACGCCAAAAACCTCCCTCCGCTAAATCTATCAAATTCTACGCACGAAAATACATTCTCTACGCTCCCCGTCCACTGCGCAGTCTGATCTCTCGGCAACCACATTCGACTCGTCGCACGCATCGTCGCGCCTTCCCGTCTTGCATACTCTTTATGTAACGTAATCTTTTCTTGCATCGCTTCGTCACCTTCCGGTAACTCAATCGTCGGTACGACGCCTCGCATCTGCATAAACTCTTGGAACTGTCTCGCCAGCGCCGCGTTAAACATCCGACCAGTTTCTTCCTCCGTGTCGTCCTCCGCTCCGGCGCTATCTGCGAGATGTATCGGTCGCTCTGCAATCCCGTGGAAAACCGTGTTATGCATCGCCCGTCTTTGCGCGAGGAGTCCGCGTTCGCTCACGCCGTACCCACCGCGACCGCGTCGACGGCGTCTCTCATTTTTCTGCTTCACCGAACATCGGTACGCGTACGCCACCCGCATCAGCCGCTCGAACCTTTCCTCGCCTGCACCATTCATCTTTTCTTCGTCCTTTTCTTCTTCATTATCTTCGCTTCTCCTTCCGCTTCGTCGTCGTCGCAAAACCAAATCTTCCGCGAGTTTCGCCCAACGTTTCAAAACGAGCGATTTTTTCTCGCTTCTTTGTCTTCTTCGTCTTCTCTCCTCTTCCTCGAACTTTGCGTTATCGTCGCTTCGTTCGACGACAACCCCGTTCAAAACCTCTTCATTTTCGTCGTTAAAACTCAAACACTCCTCTGCGCCGTTAAAGGCGTTGGTGTTGTCGTTCTTCTTGCTCTTCTTCTTCCTCTTCTGCATCATCAAAAGTGCGTCCAAATTTCTCTTTTTCCCAAGACACGATGGATCTCCTTCGTGTTCCTCCTGTCGCTGAGATGATCGATCCTCCGCTCGAACACCGGGTAAAGGAAAAGACGGAGACATGCTTCTCTCTCACGCGCACTCTCTGTCTTTCTTTTAAAAGTGCGTGTGCGCGCACACTTACGAGGAGACCCGAGTCGGAAAGAATGTGATGAAATTTCAAAAATTAAGAAGAGAGAAAGCACACAGAAAGAGTTCAAAAAGAGGAGGCGTTAGCGTTTACTACACGATACAATATTCTTTCTCTCGAAACTGTTGTTGAATTATTAAACGCCAGCGTGCGACGTGCCGTTGTTAATGCTCGTCGCGTTGTTGTTGTTCGAATCGTCGCCGTGAGTATTGTTCGCCTTAATTTTACCGAAGACTGGACCGGAAAGCGAAGAAGCTTTGTTTTTCATCGCAACCGGCGAAAATCCTTCGTTCAAGTATCCCGGGTCGTTGAGAACGATCACTCCGTGGGGAGACGCGAAAGTATTCGCCGCTCGTTTTTGCTTTCGTTGTCGGCTCGTTTCGCTATTTTTTCCGTTATTCTCGCCCTCGTCGTCGGTGAATGCTTGCAACTTGCGTAAATAAAGATCCGCTCGAGCGGTTTGCGCCCTGAGATTTCCGTGGACCCTTGCGAGTTCTTCTCGTAAAGCGCGGACGGTGCGTTTGAGCGTTTCGCTATCTTCTAAACCCGTCGAGGAAGGTGCGTGATCTGCTGAGGAGGACTGGCGACGCTCTCTATTTCGTTGTTCCTCTAATAACGCGACCGATTCACACGGATCTCGAACTTCCACGTTTTCGCCGTTCCGCCATCTGCGAATGACCTCGTTTAATGAGTTGATTTCAATCAAAAACGAGTCGTGTCCGTGAGGCGAATCTATGGTATATAACTGCGCGTTTGGCATGCAATCGGCGAGTTCTCGCTGTAATGCAAACGGGTACAAGACGTCAGAGAGGATGCCCACGACGAGAGTGTCGTGGGTGAGTTTCGAGAGGACTCGCTCGTAATCGCCGTCTTCTCGCCCTCGAGAGACGTCGTGGGAGTCTAAAGTGTACGTCAACTGCAAGTAGCAGTTGGCATCGAATCGTTGGATGAATTTTTGGCCTTGGTATTGGAGGTAACTCTCGACTTGCCAATACGGGACGTGGTTGTTGTCGAAGGATTTTCTTTTCCGTTGCGTTTGTTCTCGTTCTCGCGACGGCGCCTTGTCGTGATCGTCATCGTCGTCGTTCTCTTTTTCATTTTCTCCTCCAGCACTTCCTCTCAGCGGATGCTCCTTGCCTTCCACGTTCATCCTCGAGAACTTCTCGTCCATGCTCACTGGCGCTCGATAACTCAACATCGCCATCATCCGACTCGTCGCCAACCCGTCCTTGGGTCCGCCCGTTTCTACATCGTAATCCCCTCCTTCAAAGTTCGCATCGCTCACAATCGCGTGTCGTTGCGCCTCACCGATCCCAATCGCCCAATCCGTGTGCTTTCCACATCCGGCAATCAACACTAACTTCTCGACGTACTCCGGGAAACTCGCCGCGAATTCCAGAGCTAACATCGCGCCCATCGATCCTCCTATACACATGGACAATTTCGTCACCTTCAATCGATCTAAAACCATCTTCTGCAAATTCACGTTATCTCGTATCGTCACCGGCGCGGGAAATCGACTCCCGTAAATCTTCCCCGGCGTTTCCGGATTTTCCGAAACCGGCGACGCCGTCCCGTACGGCGACCCGAGGTAGTTGCAACACACTATAAAATCCTTCTCCAAATGCAACGAACATTTCGCCTTTTCTCCTTCATCCTCACCGCCTATAAATTCCGACCACCACTCGTCCACGTTTGAATTACTCGTCAAAGAGTGTCCGACTAACACGCAGTTATCTCCGTTCTTATTTAATCTCCCGTACGTGGAATAACACACTTTGACTTCTTTCAATTCCACGCCGTTTTCCAATTGGAATAACGGGATGGTCATCACGTTCGCGTTCAAAGGGGGGCCGATTGCGGTCGATTTCATGTGGTCGTCCGGCACTGGTTCATTGTTACCACCACCACCACCACCACTCATGGCAAAAGTCGATCTCGATATTCTTTTAAAGCGTTTGTCTTTGCGCGTGTGTTATGTGTTTCAATTTGATCGAATTCCACAACTGATTTCTGGGGAAAAACGCGACACAAAACCGACACCTATAAGATGAGGGACACCGATGACCATAAACGGGGAGAGATGGTGTTAAAGAAACTGAAACAGGCGAACGAGAAACTTCACAACGCGTGCCTGTTCGGCGATCGGCTTTTACTCGAAGAGGCCATCAGAGACGGCGCGGAGTTGGGACTCCCTTTCGCATCATCTGTAGGGGAGGAAGACGAATTCGGGACGAGAAAGATGAGTTCGTTATTGCCTTTACACTGCGCGGCGAGGAACAACCACGCCAAAATTTGCCTGGATTTAATCCTCAGATATGCATGCGAGATGGATGGAGAGGATGAGCGTGACGGGAGGACGGCTTTGTTCCACGCAATCGCGATGGATCGGGTGGATGTGGTAAGCGTTTTAGTTGGTAAGTGTGGAGCGAACGTGAACCACGCGGATAGTTCGGAGGAGACGCCAATGTCGATGTGCGCGAAAATTGGGAGTTTGGCATGTTTGGAGGAGCTCTTGTTTTTGAGTGGCGATGGGGAGGTATCCGTTGCGGACGTGTCAACTCCCAGAGGTCGGTTTCGGTTACCTCCGATGGTGGAGTGCGCGTGCGCGAGGACGGATTGGCGAACCTTTCCGAAAGTCGCGGAGAGATTGAGACGAGAAATCGCGAAGCAACAGTTTGAAGGAAGAGTGGGGGACGTGGACGTGGAGTATTTTATGATCGACGTGAATGAGAAAATGGAGAAGGAGAAGATGAAGAAGAAAAGTTTGTTGATGTTGGCGGTTGGGTTAGGGAACGCGCACGCGGTGAGATTCTTATGCGATGAATGGGACGTAGATATTCATGGAGCTTCAGAGGAAGGCGAAGACGGAGAGAGTTTTGGTCCGCTGGAATTAGCGAGGGCGGGGAAGTTTAAGGAGTGCGAGAAGGAGTTATTGAAACGAGGCGCGAAAGAGAAGAAGCATTCAAAGCAGAGAACTGCAAAAGAGGCGACGGCGGTAGAAGGGAGCGTCGAAGAAAAGAAAGCTCGCTTACAATCGCTCGCAAAGGAAAGAGAACGCCTCAGTTTTATCGTCCAAGCGAACGAAGACGAAGCGTTTCAATCGAGCATGCGCGAACCGCGAATAAGAGCGGCGGTGGAAGACGTAATGGAGAATTTCATGAGCGTGCAAAAATATGCGGAAGATAAAGACGTCATGACGGCATTGTCGAAATGGAGAGGATGTCAGAGGTTTTTCAAGCAGCGAGGGGAGAAGGTATCGTTTGAGGAAATCGTCGTGAACTCGAAGAAAGGCGGGGAAGAAGTGGCGAGACGTAGGTTACGAGTAGAGAGTCTGGGCGAAATGATCGCGAAAGAGGTCATGGACGTGGCGTCTCTATTGCCTAAAAACGGAAATACTGGCATCAACGATAATAACAGCGATAGTTATTCTCTGGACGAGGACGAAGACGAAGAATCGGTAAAAAGAGAAAAACAATCACCGAAAATGTTTTACTTGCGCTTGATTGTCGCGACAATACAATTCTTACCGCTCGTGTACGTGTTATACTTGCGCGTCTTTAGATCGAAGGACTTGAATTTCAATTTCGAAAGAAGGAAAAAAACATCCTCACTGGGAGGTGGCGTGGCGTTCGATGCCAACGCGGCGGAGTTATAGAAAGGAAGATTAGACGTAAAATAGCACGCTACATAGTTTGATATAATAATACAATAGCTAGAATAGCATCAACTCATTTTTTATCCTATAGAACGCGGCGATGACGAGCGAACGCTATTTTCGCGCGATCGCGTGAGGTATTCTTGCAAGACTAAATCCGCCGAGGCCATTTCGTCGTCCAACTGCGCGGTGGTCTTCTTCGAGTCGTTCGCCGCAACTTTTTTCGGCGGACCTTCTTTCTTACCCACGTTGATTCTTGGCATAGAAGGAATGAACGAATCTTCTTGTTCACTTTGTAAATCTCGAAGCTTTGAGCCCCTCGGAGGACTTTTCACTTTCGGTAAAACAATCTTCTTTGAAAACATTTGCGCCTCACGCAACTTCTCCTCCAAGATTTGTAACTTTCGCTTCTCCTTTTCCAACTTTTCGTTCGCGTATTCGTCCGCTTGCTGCTGGGCGTCGTTGATCATGTTGTCTGCGCGTTGCATGGCTTCGACTTTGGCCGCTTCGGCTTTTTCGGCGCGGTCGCGATAGAAAGCTGCTTCCTTTTCCGCCCTCGCGGCCGCTTGTCTAGCCGTGCGAACCGCGTCTCTCGCCGCGTGCTTCGTTTGCTCCGCCACCGCATGCGCACCTTGCAAGGCTTGCCACGTCTGTTTAACTCGCTTTTCCAGACGCGAATTTTCAGTTTCCAACGCGCGAAACGCTTTGGGTGCATTCCCAGAAGTTGTCTTCAACGCCGCCTCGGCTTGAGAACGTCTTGCGTCCAAATCGGAAACTTCTTGTTCGAGCTGACGAATCTTATCGAACGCCTCTTCGGCGTGTTCGGCATGTTTCTCTGCCTCGACCATCGCCGCCTCAGCGCGTTTGGCTTTAATGATCAACTCTTTCACTTCGGCTTCGAGTTCTTTGATTCGTCCAGAAAATTTAATCGCGTCTACCTCAAACTGTTTCGAAGCTTTAAGTTTGGAAAGCGCGTCCTCGAGCTCTCGCTGGACGTGTTGCTGGTCCTTCTCCACTTGTTCTTTCTTGAGACGCACGTCGCGTAAACCGTCGGCTAACCTTTGGACGAGACTTTTCGCGTTCGCTAATTCGGCGTCGACGTGCGCCGCTTTCTCTTCCGAGCTCTTTTGCGCTTTCTCCGCGGTTTCGACCGCCATCGTCAGTCTGTCCACATCTCTATCCGTGCGCGCTTCAATTTCTTTACATCGTCGTTCGACGCGCGCGATGGCAACATCTGCGCGTTTCTCGGCCCCCGCGGCGTGTTTTCGAGCATCAGCGAGCGCTATTCTCGCTTGTGCGACTTCATCCGCGTGCTTTCTCGCCAAGCTCGTCGCTTCCATCGACTCAATTCTCGCCGCGTCCGCTGCAATCTTCGCCGATAATTTGGAGTCTTCCAAAGCGGCTTCGGCTTCTTCCGCGCGAGTCGTTTGTTCTCTAATTGATCGCATAAAATCGGCTCGAGCGTCTTCGAGGTCTTGCGCGAGATCGTTGCGTTCAGCTCGAAGTTCCTCAGCCGCACGAATAGCTTGCATTTTCTCGTAGAAGTTTGCCGTCGTCGGCTTGAGGTTTTCGTCGCGCTCTTTATCCGATACGGACGCTTTATAAGCCGTGAACTCCAACTTTATGCGGTCAATCTCAGCACCTAAATCGCTCTTTGCTCTTTCCGCGTCGTCCCGAAGTTTCGTCGTCGAGGCAATTTCGTTTTCGAGGTCCTTGATTTTTTTCGCGTACGCTCTTTCGACTTCTTTCGCGGCTGTTTTCGATTGTGTTTTCTGCGCCTGCGTCGCCATCTCGAGTTGTCGTTCGACGTGCTTACACGCCTCCGATTTTGTTTTCAACTCTTTGTCGAGCGCTTCAACTTTTTCGTTGAGTTTTGCAATAACTCCGTTCTTATCGTTCTCGAGCGAGGCATATCGCGTCACCGCTTCTTTCGCATCCAATTCAGCTCGTTCTCTTTGCTCGTTAATCTCCTCTCGGTGTTGATTTGACGCCACGAGCTCGTCGCGAAGCGCTTCCATCTGCGCCAACAAGCGTGTTTCCGTCTCTTTCTTTGTCTCGTTCAGTTCCTTCTTCGCGTTTGATTTTGCTTGCTCGAGTTCTTTCTGCAAATTTTCAATTTCTCTCGATTTAGCTTTCTCAATGTCAGCGAGTTCTTTACTCAGCGCTTCCGCGTTGCCCTCGAGAGTTTCGATTTCTTTCTGTAAACTCGACTTTGTTTGCTCGAGCTCTTTCAAGAGCGCTGGTTTCACCTTGGGCGTTTTCGGCGTCGTTTGCGCTTGTTCGACGGATTCTAAACGTTCCTCAAGTCTCACTTTTTCGCGCTTCAACGAATCGAGTTCATCGAGCGCTGAATCTCTAGCGAGCTCTGCGGATTTAGAACGCTCGGCGTAGTTGTTCGCGCGACGTTCGGTCGCGTCGTGAATTTGGCGCAAAGAACTGAGCTCCGCGCGAAGACTCGACATGGTTTCGTTCCCGGTAGTCATAGAAAGATCATTTTCGTCCTCGTCGCTATCGTAGGATTCATCATCCGACAGAGGTCCTCTTTTCTCGTTTTTCTTGTACTTCTTCTTGTCTATAGTCGAGAGCGCGTTATCCTTCTCCGAGCCGGCCGCGTCTTCGTTTGAATTCAGCGCTAAGGATAATTCCAACTCTTTCGCTAACGCCGCTAAATTCTCGTCGCGCATCGTCAACTCCGATTGCGATTTTTCAAAAGCCTCCGTAAGTATGGCGAAATCGTTCGAGAGCGTTAACATTTCGCGTTCGAGCGACGAACACTTTTCACGTTCAATCGCCAATTCTTCGTTGGCTGCATCTAAAGCATCCGCCGCGTTCGTCGCTGCAGCAGAAGCGTCCGCGCAGTGTGACTCTAATTTTTCTATTCGCATTTTCAATTCTTCGACGAGAGCTTCGTTATCAGTAGTAGCAGCAGTAGTAGTAGGAGGAGGAGGAGTATTGTCGTCGTTATCGTTTTCGTTTTCGTTTTCATCGTCTTCTTTCGTAGACATTGTTGTCGTTGACGTTTCATCGTTGCTCGCTCTTCGGGCCTCCGCAAGTTGCTTCTCCAACTTCTCAATCTTAACGCCGTCTGTCTTTGCTCGAGTTGCCGCGGCTTCCATCGCCACTCGCGCAGTCTTAATCGCCCTTTCAGCTTTCTCTTTCGCTTGATTTGCCAACTCTTTCTGTGTCGCCACTTCCAATTCCAACTGGTCTTTTTCCATCTGAAACGATTGCGAAATGACTGAAGGCGATTTCGGCGGCGTCGCCGGCGGTTTCGATTTCGGCGTCGCCGGTGGCGAAAAAGTCGACTCCCCAACCTTCTTCTTCTCTTCGTTTTCTGCGACCACTGCATCCAACGCGTCCCGTAAACCCTGAATCACCTGTTCGTCGTGTTGCTTCTCCTCGCGATAACTTTGCTTCACAATCTCCAACTCTTTCGTCGCGTCTTCGCACGCGAAACGGAGCAACTTCCCATCCTTCTCAAAGTTCTCTCTCTCCCTTCTCAGCGTATCTCTCAACTCGTCTCTCTGCGATTCAAACTCTTTCTTCTTCCTCTCCGCCTCTTCCTTAAATCTCTGCTCTTCTTCCAACCGCTTCTTCGTATCCGTAAACGACGACACCGCTCTCTGTAAATTATGCTCTAAACCTTCTATTCTCTGCGTATACACCGAGGACGTCTTCGAGACGTGCTCGTCGAACCTCCGCTTGGCGGTTTCTTCTCGTTCGAGTAATCGCTCGACTTCTTTCTCTAACTTTTGATTCCGTTTCTTCGCTTTCGCGTACTTTTCTTTGTAGTTTTTACTCGCACTGGTCGTGTTGTCGACGTCGTCGTTCGCGACATCTCCGTCGTCTCTCTCCTCTTCCTCTTCGGCGGCGGTCTCTCGTTTCGTACCATATCGCGGACTCCTCTGTTTTACAGACACAAGAACGGAAAACAACCAAAAGAAACACAATCCGATGATGAGTATATAAATATATAATAAACGCGCACAAATACGCGCGCGCGAGAATGAGAGCATCTCCGGGTCGCCAGTCGTCTCGCGACGAGCGCACGCGTTTCAAAACGGCACCACAACACAAACAAAAAGAGAGAGAGAGAGAGAGACCGATTGGAAAAAAAGACCGTTTCCCGAACACAAAACACAACGCAAACACAATCACAAACGCTCTCACCTCTTCTGAAGACGTGATACCATCGTCTTCGAAAGTCTCCCCCACGTCTTCCTCCTCTTTCTGCGTCGAAGGCATCTCTCGTCCGAGGAGAGAAGGAGAGAGAGACAGAGGGAGAGAGAGAGTCACACCCACCACCCCTACAAAACAATCGCGCTCTCTCTCTCTCTGATTTTGTTCAAATTCGTATTCTTGAACTTTTTAAACAGAAGAGGTTGATGATATCGCAGAAGAGTGAATAAAACTCGATAGAATTCAACACAAAACGCATTCTCTCCTCGATCTCACGGATGATGATAAGCAACAACGCATTCTCAAAATTCTGCTTCACTTCTTCCGGTGGTTTGCGTTTGATTCCAACGTTATGAGATTCTCCTTTTTTGACGCCAAAGATGAGCGAATCTCCCGATTGCGAAAACACAAAAAAGAGCTGCCGATTGAGATTTTTTTTTTAAACGCAAGACATGCAAAAGCGCGAGTAAAAGTTCGTTTGATTCGTTGAGTATGTGATATAAATGTATATGTTTAGAGAGGACTATGAAAGAGAGCTAATGTTGAGTACGCAT
>Ga0115000_10004189_pt1 | contig 11860 bp, 11 predicted proteins | sample ArcticOcean_MG_C_6_FD_89690 | JGI IMG/M metagenome (GOLD analysis project Ga0115000, IMG submission 89690) | Marine microbial communities from western Arctic Ocean - ArcticOcean_MG_CB8_128 | ecosystem: Environmental > Aquatic > Marine > Oceanic | place: Arctic Ocean: Canada Basin | collected... | reverse complement strand
GAAGCACAGACAGAAAAAGTAAAATTTTACCAAGAGGAAAATGTTAGATTGTCTAGTGAACTTCTAGCTGTACAAAAGAAAAATACATCGATCAAAGAAAATTTAAACTTTATAGAAACTGAAAAAGAAGAAATATCAAATAAAATTAAAGAACTTAATAAATCAATAGGTGAAAAGACTAATATTATTCCATCGAACTTTATAAAACAAAGTTTAGTTAAAACTGAAGAAAAAAATGAAACACTAAATGATAAAGAGCAAAAAAGTCTTGATGAAGTAATTAATAGAATTTTTGCTAAAATTTAAATTTAATTTCAAATAATCTAAAATAACTAACAATTTATACAATTAACAATTTGTTGTAATTATTGACTCATAATTTTTAAATAAGAAATTTTTTTTGAAAAAAAAATAATTAATAATAAAATTAGAAAATCATACAAAATGTCATTAGAGCATGTTTGTGTTTGACAAAATTGTGACATAAAAAAAACTATTTCAATAAAAAATTAATAACTCTCCCATAATTTAGCAAACTTTCTATTTGTCATTACCGCTGTAGGATTGTATTTAATCTTTTTAAAAAATCTTTTATATTTAAGTATATCATTTTTTCTTCCCCATCTCTCGGGACAAACTAAGCAACTTTTAAACTTAGATATTATAGGTATATTTTTCACATTTATTGGTAATTTAGTAACAGTATCAACAAATATCCATTTGAAATTATTTTTAAAAATTTTAACAGTTTCAATGCTTTCATATTCGGAGAAACGTATCGCAATGTCATTATTTTTCTTTAATGAAGAAAAAATATAAGGCATTTCAACATCTAAAAAAAAAAAGGATTTAATTGATGCTGATTTAACTATTTCCAAAACATCCTTCTCTATGCCAGACTCTTTTATGTTTAAAATTAAAGTACCATGTTTATAGTTTGCCACATAATCTTCAAATGAATCACCATCTTTATAAGGGTTATGATTTAAAATTATCTTTGAACCGTTAGCCCTAATATCTACTTCTACACCATATTTGAATGGAATTTTGTTTAATTCTTTTATGGTATTAATTCGGTGAACGATTATTTCCATTATAAATAGGCTAAATTTTACTTTAATTAACATTAGCACATATATATATAAAAATAAAACAAACTTTTAAAATGAAAAAAAAATCTTCAAATGAAATTAAAAGCTTGGTAAAAATATCTAAGTTTGCCGGTGAAAGATTTGATCTGGTTCAATCTGCTGGAGGGAACTCTTCAATTAAACTTAGAAATGGTACTATGCTTATTAAATCCTCTGGGGTAACGTTAAGTGATTTAAATTTTAATTTTGGTTTTACAAAAGTAAATAATAAAAAAATTAAATTAATTTTAGATAATGAAAAAATTTTCAAAAATAAAAACAAACATATAAAAGAATTTTTATCGCGAAAACTACTTCAAAAAGCCAATTTAGAAAAAAACTCTACACCCTCAATAGAAGTTTTTTTGCATTCTTTACTAAATAAAGTCACACTGCATACTCATCCAATTTCTGTAAATAATATAGTTTGTGGCCAAAACTGGAAAAAAAATCTAAATAAAATTTTTATTGATAATAAATACTTGTTCATTAAATATAAGACTCCAGGTATAGAATTAGCTTTAGAATTAAAAAGAGAGGTTCATAACTATTTTTTAAAAAATCAATCTTTACCAAAAATTATTTTTCTCCAAAACCATGGCTTAATTGTCACTGATAGTTCAGCTAAAAAAGTTATCGAGTTAACTAATTACACTACATTAAAAATTGAAAAATTTCTAAAAGCAGATTATTCAGCTTATAGATTGACTAGTAAAATTTCTACTTTAGTAAAAAAAGTTTATAAAGATAAAGAATTAATTGCTTATTTAACTGAAGACAAAGTAATTTATGATAAAATTCTTAATAAAAAATTTTTATTTAGTAAGCCCACTTGTCCAGATACTTTCGTATTTAATGGCATTAGACCCTGCATCATAAAAAGTTTAGATAATCAGCTTGTTTTAAAAAAATTTAAAAAAAAATATAAATCATTTGCTAAAATATTAATCTTCAATAAAAAAATATATTTAATTAACAAATCTGTAAAAAAAGCGAAATCAATGGAAGAAATGTTAAAATTTCATTTATTAGTTATGAAAAAAATTAATGATAAGCCTTTATTTCTTCTTGATAAAGAAATGCAGTATTTATCTAGTATGGAAACAGAAAAATATAGACAGAACCTTAAATGAAAATAATAGTTCCAATGTCTGGAATAGGCAAAAGATTTATTAATGCCGGTTACAAGGATCCAAAACCTTTAATTATAGTAGATAATAAAACTATCATAGAGCATGTCTGTAACTTATTTCCAAAAGAAAATGACTACATTTTTATTTGTAATGAAAATCATTTAAAAGATACCAACATGAAAGCAATTTTGAAAAAAATTAAACCAAAATCAAAAATTGTTTCTATAAAAACTCACAAATTCGGACCCGTTTATGCTGTTACAAAAGCTTTTGATCTAATTAAAGATGATGAAGAAGTTATCGTGAGTTACTGTGATTATGGAACAAAATGGAATTACTCAAAATTTTTAAAAACTGTTAGAAATAAAAAATCAGATGGTGCAATCGCTTGTTATAAAGGTTTTCATCCACATATGCTAGGCAGTGATAATTATGCTTTTGCAAAAGAGAAAAACAATTTACTTATCAAAATAAAAGAGAAAGAACCTTTCACTAAAAACAAAATGCAAGAATTTGCATCTAATGGAACTTACTATTTTAGAAAAGGTAAATTTGTTAAAAAATACTTTAAGAAAATTATTGATAAAAAAGATTCAATAAACAATGAATATTATGTTAGCCTTGTCTATAATTTATTAGTTAAAGACAAACTAAAAGTTTTAATTTATGAAATTCAAAATATGCTTCAATGGGGAACACCTCTTGATTTACAAGAATATCAAAAATGGTCAAAATATTTTAAAAGTAAGAATATAGATAAGGGTAAAACAATAAGACAAAGTAAAACTATAAATTTATTACCTATGGCTGGTCTAGGTGCTCGATTTGCTAAAGAAGGTTACAAAGTTCCAAAACCAATAATCTCTATTAACCAAAAACCTATGTTTGTTAGAGCAATGCAGGCTCTACCTAAGGCAAAAAAAAATATTTTTATTTGTAAAAAAAAGCATGTAAAAAAATTCACCTTAGAAAAAAAAATTAAAAAACATTTTAACAATTATCAAATTGTGACACTAGATAAACACACAAGTGGACAAGCATCTACTTGTGAAGTTGCTTTAAAAAATCAAAATAAATCAGACTCAGTTTTGGTAGGTACTTGTGATAGTTCAATTATATATAGTGCTAAAAAATACCAAAAATTAATAGATAATAATAAAAATCAAATAATTGTTTTTAGTTTTAGAAATAGTTTAAGTGTTTCAAAAAAACCAAATGATTATTCATTTTTAAAAGTTAATAAAAAAAATGATGTTTATGAAGTTTCTGAAAAAAAAAAAATTTCAAAAAAACCTTACTTAGATCATGCAATTGTTGGAATCTTTTATTTTAGAAAAATTCAATATTTTTTTGATGGGCTTAAACTCTTACACAAAAAAAATCATAAAATTAACCACGAATTTTATCTTGATAGTATTATTAAATTATTAGCAAAAAAAAAATATAAAATAAAAGTTTTTGAGATTAATTCTTATATTGGTTGGGGTACCCCTAACGATCTAAGGGTATTTAATTATTGGAAAAAGTATTTTTCAAAAAATTAACTTTTTAAAATTTTTCCTTAAATGAAAAATAAATGATAAAGTTTTTAAGGTTAATTTAATCTTATTTTTAAAAGTACCACCTCCTCCTTTGGCTTCTCCGGCTATTCTTTTATTAACAATTACGGGGTAATCAATAATTTTATAATCATTAAACCTTGCAACAACCAGTAGATATAAATCTAGAGAAAAATCATTTGGTGGATTTTTCAACAAACTTAAAAAATGTCTTGGAAAAATTTTTGGTTGAGCATTTACATCTGTTAGTTTTTTCATGAATACTAAACTTGTAAATAATGACATTCCAGTTGTAAAAAAAATATCCATAACTGATCTTTTTTTTCTTAAACCTTTAATAATACATTTTTTATTTTCTAGGTTTTTTATATTTTTTATGAACGCCTCATAATTATATATTGGTTCAATTTCTAAATCTGAATGACACCATGATACATATTTTGAGGAGGATTCGTAAACGCCAGACATGATTCCATGTCCGTAACCAATATTTTTCTCAACAGTAACTAAATTTATTAAATTTTTTGTATATAATAAGTGATTTTTAATTATTTCAGATGAATTGTCAGTTGAGCCATTATCGACAATTATTATTTCTAAATCTCCATCTAAAGAAATAAGTTTTTCTAATCTTTCAAACAAAGGTATAAGACAACCACTTTCATTATAACAGGGAATAACAATGCTTAAACTTTTCGCCATTTGCTATTTATTATATTATAGTTTGTAACTAAAAATACATGATAAAAAAAAATAATATCTTAGTAAATAAATTTTTAATAATATCAATTTTTTGTGTATTTTTAAAAGTTCTCTTATCTGGTCTTTTTTCGTCAGATTATCAGGTTAAAATTTTTATTCCATTTGTTGACTATTTTGTTACCAGCCTCCAAAACCCTTGGGATTATTTTTATCAAGAAAATAAAGAAGTTGCATTTCCGTACCCACCACTCATGTTATATTTATTATCACCCTTTAAATTTATAATAAATTTTTTTAACATTAATAATATTTTTTTAGAAAATTTATTTTTTAAAATACCATCACTTTTACTTGATATATTGATTTTTATTTGTTTATTAAAACTTTTTCCTCAAAAAAAAAATTCTGTTCTATTAATTTATTTTTTATCGCCAATTATTTTATATTCAGTTTATATTAATTCCCAATTAGACTTAATACCTATTGCTTTTCTTTTTTTTTCATATTATTTGCTAATTAATAAAAGATTTCATTTATCAGCTATTAGCATCTCTATAGCCATGTTATGTAAATCAAATGTCTTAGTAGCTTTACCATTAATTATAATTTATTTACTTAAAAATACAAAATTTCAAAATTTACTTATTTATTGTGCAATTATTTTCTTATCTTATTTTATTATTTCTTATCCATTTATAACAACTAGTGGATATCAATTTTTTGTTTTAAACAATCCTGAGCAAAGTTTAATTTTTAGTACTTTTCAAATTATAGCAAATAAGAAATTTTTATGGGTTGTGGCTATTTTAATTATTTTGTATGGAAGGTTTTATTATTATAACAAAATTAATGAAAACTTATTAATAGATTTTATTAATCTTTCATTTATTATTTTACTTACCTTAACTTACCCTATCCCAGCTTGGTATGTGTGGATTGTTCCTTTTGTAAGTATATATTTTTTAGATTCAGATGATATTTTTCATTACAAGGCTTTAATATTATTTTATTTATTTACAGTACTATACTTGGCTTACTCAATATTTGTATTTTTACATCCTTTTCAGGAAAATGGATATTTTGTTGACATAATTTTTTTAAATAATCCAATAGACTTAAAATATCATTTTTCATCAAAAGCTAATAACTTAATTTTTACATCACTTAATACAAGTATACTTATTTTTGCTTTACTTATTTTTCAAAAATCAATTAAGAGAAATATAACTTATAGATATAAAAATTTAATAACTATTGGCATTGCTGGAGATAGTGGTTCTGGAAAATCTCTTTTTTCATCTGATTTTAAAAACCTAATAGGAGAAAAAGATTATATATTGCTTGAGGGTGATGGCGAACATAAATGGGAGAGAGAAGATAAGAATTGGAAAGAATTTACTCACTTAAACCCTATGGCAAATAAACTTCATAATCAATTTGAGATGTTAAGAACTTTAACGCGGGGAAAATCAATTTTAAAAAGTAACTATGATCATTCAACTGGAAAATTTACCCCTCCTTTTATAGTTAAGCCTAAAAAATTAATAGTTTTGGACAGTTTACATCCATTTTATCTTCCGAAAGCTAGAAAATTAATAGATATAAAAGTTTATATGAACCCAGACGAAAGTCTTAGAAAAAAATGGAAATTTGATCGTGATGAAAATGTAAGAAAACATAAAAGTGAAGCTATTGAAAAGGAAATACAAAGACGAGAACCAGACAAGCAAAAATATATTCTTCCTCAATTACAATATGCAGATATTGTTTTCGGCTACCAGGTTAAAACATCTAATAATTTAAATGAAAAGATTGCTGAAAATGATTTAAAACTTAAAATTTCATTAGAAGCTGATGTTGTTCTTGATGATATTCTAGAAGATTTTGAAAAAATTGCTTCACTGAAATTTGAACATGATTATTCTGTTGATTTAAAAAAACAAGAAATTGTGCTAGATGGTAAAATATCAATTAATGACTTGGAAAATTTAGCAGAAAAAAATATAACAAATATATCAGAAATAATAAGTAATGAGATTGTGTGGCATAATAATTATAGAGGGATTAGACAACTATTTATTTTACTCATGATTAACAATCTATACGAAGATTAAAAAATAATGAATTTCAAAGCAATTTTATTAGATTTAGACAATACACTATATGATTATGATTTTTGTCACAAAGAAGCTTTTAAAAAGATTCAAATATTATTAAAAAAAAAATTTAATATTAGTTTTTCTAGAAGTAAAAAATTATACAATTACTCAAGAGATTATGTAAAGAAGCAAATTCCATTAACTGCCTCCTCTCATTCTAGAATTTTATATTTCCAAGTGATGTGTGAAAAATTAGAAATAGACTATGTTAATCTAAATTTGCAATTAAATGATTTATATTGGAAAGTATTTTTTAGTAAAATGAAGTTAAAAAATTATGCTTTAAATTTTTTAAAAAATTGTAAAAAAAACCGATTAAAAGTAAATATTCTTACTGACTTTACATTAAACATTCAGTTAAAAAAAATAAAAAAATTAAAAATTGAAAAATATATTTCATTTGTAACTTCTTCTGAGGAGTGTACTTTTGACAAACCAAATAAATTAATCTTTTTAAAAGCAATTAAAAAACTTAACCTAAATAAAAGAAGGATATGTCTAATTGGTGATGATTTTAATAAAGATATTGAGGGCGCTATGAATAATAAAATTTTTGCTTTTTGGTTAACTCAGAAAAAATTAAAAAGAAAAAATAATCCTAAATTTGATATTTTTAAAAATTTTAAAGAACTTAATAAAAAAATATTACCTTGATATAAGATACCATGATAAATTTAAAAAAATTTTACAAAAACAAAAAAGTCTCGATGAAGTAATTAATAGAATTTTTGCAAAAATTTAAATTACTTTAGATAATTCAATAACGTGTGTTCATAATTATTGACTCACAACATATATCGAGTTAATATTTTATTAATTATGAATTTAGCCTGTAAAAAATGTAATAATAAAATAATATTAGATCTAGATGAAAACTCCTTAGAAGGTACATTAATTACTTGTGATTCTTGCAATGAAGAGTTTATTTATCATACCAAAACTTTTTTTTTAGAAAGTCGATTAACTGAACTGGATAAAGATCTTGATAAAAAAGAATTTCAAATTAATGAACAAAACTCATTATATAATAATAAGATCAAATTACTTGAGTTAGAATTATCAAATCAAAAAAAAGAATTAGAAAAACAAATTCTATTAGAAAAAAAAGTTACTGGTTTTGAGAATCGTATTACTGAAACTGAAAAATTAAATTCACACCAGGCTGATTTAGAAACTCAAATATTTGAACTAGAAAAGAATGTTAAAAAAACTACAGATGATATTTTGAATAAAAATGTTAATATTGAAAAAAAAGCCAATTATTTAGAAATGAAAGCAGGTTCAATTAAAAAGAATGCTTATAAAGATGAATCAATAGTGGTAAATGATAACCAAAATGATGTAGTAAATTTTAGGGCTTATGAAAAAAAAGTGGAGAAGAAACCTCACAAAAAAAGTTTTTTTTGGACTAACAAAGACCAAAAATAAATTGATCAATCTATTGTTATATGGATGATAAAGATAATAATCCAGAAGACCTTAATATCCCCTTAATCCTGACTAACGAATTTGATACACCATCAAATACAAAAATTGAAATTTTGAAGATTAAAGATCTTATTAAATTAAAATATTTAAACAATTCCGAGTCACTTTCTCTAAATGATATAAATTTATCAGATAAAAATTTTGATATGATTAAAAAAACAGCACAAAAAATTGAATATGATATTAGTGAGAATACATCATTAAGTAATAAATCAATTACAGCCCAAGAAACTGAACTAAAAAAACTATATAACGAAAAAGAATTATTAAATCAAAATAAAATACAATCTGACATAATCAAAAATCAACAAAAATTAATTGATAATTACAAAAAAAATAATATTGAACTTAAGGTAAATTTAAATCAAGTTGAAAAATCATTAGATAAAAAAGTTATTTCTAATAAAGAATTTTTAATAAATAATGTGGAGTTAAAAAAAACAATAAGTCGCTATATTGTTCACAATAAAAAACTACAAGAAAATCTTATCCAATTAAAAAAAGATTATTCAGAAATATCTTTTAACAAGTCACAAATAAATGAAATGATTGTTAAAATCAATTTTTACCAAGAAGAAAACATAAGGCTATCAAGTGAAATTGCGAAAATAAAAAAAGATTACGAACTTTCAAAAGGTAATTTTATTAATGCAGAGAATAAAAGAAATAATATTTATAAAAAAATAAAAGAATTAAATAATTCATTAGTTGAGAATAAAACAATTCCAACTCCTTTTGAAAAAAATAATAACAACAGTGTTTCTAAAAATGCAGAACGACTAATGGATATTAGGAATATTAAATTGCCAAAAAAAAATAATTCATCTGAACCTAAAAATGATTTAGATGATGAAATTAATGATATTTTTAATTAATTATTATTTAAAATATGCTTTATTTCTTATTCTTACTTTCTATAACATCACATCTTTGCCCTGTTTTTGATATTATAAAATATAAATAATCTGTTTCAACCTCCTCATAGTTCAAAGTTTGCACACAAGGTGTTTTAGCATAATCATAATGATAACTATTTATTAATTCACACTCTCCACCAAAACAGTTTGCCGTTGCGGCTATAACATTATTAATTAATAATATATTTATAATCACTGTAATTAATAATTTTCTCATTTTAAATTTATACACTTTTTTTGATTAATTTGTCTATTCACAACAGTTTATAACTCTATTGACATCATTACATATGAGGACTAATCATAATTATATTAACGATTTATGGATGTTTTTTTACCTATCGCAGAAGTTTCAGTAAACATTTTAGCAATTTTTTCTTTAAGTGGAATTGTTGGAATTCTTTCTGGTCTTTTTGGAGTCGGAGGTGGTTTTTTAATGACTCCTTTTTTAATTTTTTTAGGTGTCCCACCAACATACGCAGTGGCTAATGAGGCAAATAATATTCTTGCAACATCTGTTTCTGGCTCAACTACACACTATTTAAAAAATACACTTGATTATAAAATGGGCCTGATGATCGTTGTAGGAGGAATAATCGGAACATTACTTGGAATTTGGACTTTTACTTATTTTAAAGGAATTGGCAAAATTGATATCGTTATTTCTTTAGCCTATATGTATATCTTAGCAATCATTGGAACAGCAATGTTGGTAGAAGGGTTAGGTGAAATAGATAAAGCTAGAAAAAAAATTTTAATTAAAAAAAAATTACATGTTCATTATTGGATACACGGTCTTCCTTTAAGAATGCGTTTTCAAAAATCAAAATTATATGAAAGTGCTTTTACACCAATTATTATTGGTTTAATAGTTGGATTTATTGCTGCAATCATGGGCATTGGTGGGGCATTTATTCTAGTTCCTGCTATGATTTATATAATTGGAATGCCAACAAAATTAATTCCAGGAACATCTTTATTTGTAACTATTTTTGTAAGTGTAATTGTAACTTTTCTTCATGCATTTAATTATGGCTCAATAGATTTAATTTTAGTTGCAATGCTAGTACTTGGATCTATCGTAGGAGTTCAAGCCGGTCAAAAACTGGGTGAGTCCGTTGATAGCACGGCTATAAAAACCCTCCTAGCAATCTTGTTATTGTTAGTTGGTATAGCTATTGCCTACGATACTTTCTTTGCAGAACATTCGGTTAATGAAGCTACTAAAATTGATATTAATAATTTAAATCCGTTATCAATGTTTATTAGAAGACTATCTATCGAGATGCCAATTTTATATGGATTATTTTCTATTTTATTTGCTTTAATATTAGGAATAGGTGCGGCATTTATTAGAAAGTTTTTTTCAAATTTAAGAAAAAAATATTACAAAAAGTCTGCTTAAGATAAGAATAATTTTGTAAAAGATTGTATTGTAATAATACTAACCAAACCAACGGTAATCATTGCAATAAAACCTACAACAAAAGGTTTATAACCCATTGATTTTAAGTCTTTCAAATTTGTGGATAGGCCAATTGCTGCCATTGCCATGCTTAAAAATATTTTAGCAGAATCTTTGATATTTGATATAGAGCTTTGCCAAATTTGTATTGTACTTTCAATTAAAAAAAATTGATCTCCTATATTTCTAAAAATAATCATTCCAACAAATCCTAAAACAAAATACGGGAATATGTTTAGTATAGAGTAGTTTTTAACATTGGTTGTATTTCTATTGTAAAGAAAAGCAAACAAAGGGATCATGATAACTAAAAAAGTATTTCGAATTAACTTAGTAACAGTTGCAATATTTAATGTTTCAGAACTATTGAACTGTTGATCGTAAATTAATCCAGCAGCAGCAACTTGAGATGTTTCGTGAATAGCTGTTCCTAAAAATAATCCAACAAATAAAGGATCTCCATTAAAATATATATTTGCAAAATAAGGATAGATCAACATAGAGATAATTCCAAAAACAGTTATGTTAGCAATTGCATAAGCAACCTCACCTTTGTTTGCTTTAATAATCGGAGCAGTTGCCATAATAGCAGTAGTTCCACAAACTGTACTCCCAATTGAGATTAGGTAAGCCATTCTTGTTGAAATTTTTAGTTTTTTTATAAGTAGCTTGACCACAATTAATACGCTTATGATGCAGACGATAATTAATGGAATAGCAACTGCTCCAAATTTTAAAAATTCAAATGGCTTTAATTGTATACCAAGACAAATTATGCCAAGTTTTAAAATATATTTTTGAGTAAAATCTACTCCAAGTAAAAAACTCTCCCTCATTTTAAATATGTTTCCAAGTACAATCCCCATTAAGATTGCAATCATAGCTGTTGATATTGGGCTTTTATCGTAACCTAATAATTCAATTCCAATAATATTATTTAAACCCTGAGATAAAGTGTAGAGAACAAAAGCTAAAATAATGCCCGGAGCTATGACCAAGTATTTTTTGAATAGCATTAATCTTTATTAATTAATTTTTTAAGCACTTCTATATAGTTTGGTCATAACAAACTCTTTATGACCTAATGCTTCAGCGCAAGTTAATCTACCGTTAGCAACTCTAATCATTGATTTAATCAATTCATCACCAGCTTCTGACATTGTCATTTCACGTGATAAAATTTTTGATACATCACAATCAATATGCTCACCCATACCTTTTACAGTTAGAGGGTTAGCGGTCAATTTTACAACTGGTTCAATAGGGTTACCTACGATATTACCTTGACCTGTTGGGAATAAGTGAAT
>Ga0115000_10004183_pt1 | contig 11867 bp, 16 predicted proteins | sample ArcticOcean_MG_C_6_FD_89690 | JGI IMG/M metagenome (GOLD analysis project Ga0115000, IMG submission 89690) | Marine microbial communities from western Arctic Ocean - ArcticOcean_MG_CB8_128 | ecosystem: Environmental > Aquatic > Marine > Oceanic | place: Arctic Ocean: Canada Basin | collected... | reverse complement strand
TTCATTTTCATTTTCATTTTCATCTAACAGGGCAAAACGCAATTTTTCAGCAGACGCGGGCATCGGTGCGAACGAAGGATCGAACACCCCCTCGCTTCGATCGGAGAACACCTGCGACAGGTCGAGTAGGTCCATTCCACGGGTCCGCGTGGTTCCGTGCTGTTCCGTTGCTGTCTTGTGTGGTTGGCTCATCTCTAGAAAAATTTCTAGAGAAATTTGAATCCGGGAATATTAATACAAAAAAAAATTGAATATTTATCTTCCGAGCGAGGAGTCGGCGAATTAATTAAACAAGGGAACGCATTCTTTATCTTTATCGAACGAAGCATTCGATTGCAACCATTCGAGCTCACCGTTGAAAATCGAACTCTGACACCAAATTATAAGTAGTGCTTTAGATATCAAGCTAAGGACAATGTAACAAAGCTCATAGTTAGCAAATGATTTTTTGGCGTCGCCAACAAAGCTATGAATGACGTAGGCTAGATTAACAAATCCAAATGATGTAAAAAGAAAGAATACTATAAAAATTAAATGTTTTATAAAATCCGGTGGTTTCCCACCTTGTTCAGTGTTTGCTCTTGCTTTGAAGTCCTCGTCCGTATCGTAACACAAGTCAAAGTTATCAAACCCAGACTTCATCGCATCGTACCATTGGTGAAAAATTGGATACCACGACGCGAGAAGCAAAATCCACCCACAAACCAACGGGACTATCTTTTCCAGGAGACCAGCGTCTCTAGCCACGGCACTTTCTATCAAGTACCCCTGCAACATTTGCACGAACGTCACGACAAAGAGTAAAATTACGATGTTTACATTTCTTATACCCGCTAGAACCGCCAATATCACGAGCATGATGCTTGCAGAACCGCCGTATTCGACCCATCTAAATGGATTTGAACCCTTCTTGATGTATGATGTATAAATTTTGTTGAAATTTCCAGCATAAAAGCAATGAGCGAGAAATGTAATACCTGTAAACACCACGGTCATCCAGAAAATATCTAGTTCAAACTCCGTTGAAAAATAACCTACATCGGGCCAACATTTGCAATTGGCACGATTGCCACTCGCAACACCACTAGTTTCATTCGTAAACCAGTCTCTTTTCTCATCGAATAAATTTACAGACGTTTTTCCTGGTGTTTCGATGAAATAATAAACCAATAGGGCAACGAGCAAGGCGCCGTGAAGACAAGATGCTCCGATATTCGAATTTATCAAAATCTTTTCGGATGCCATGAACTTACAAACTTTTATATGACACGAGATTTTTATTTTTTTATTTATCAAAAACAGAAGCTATCTAAAAGGAGCCAATTTGCCGTTAACTTAACTTACTTAGGAGTTAGTTTTCGTTGGCGTTGCAGAAGCCAGTCTATATATGGTTGAGCAAATACGACAACGACGTCCTACTGAACTTGACGACGCTTTTTGGCGGGCGGGTGGTGACAACGAGACTCGAACATATTTTTATACGTTAACAAGACTGAAGATGGGGTCGGAGGATACGTATTACTACGAGCAAGCGCACCACAATTAAATTTGACGAGTTACCTATAAAGTATGTAACTAGGGTAACTTTTCGCTCTGACAACTTGACAGTGAAGCGATTGAACGCGTGTGCGTGTTTCCAGACGTTCCCGCGTGGCTGCCACGCCGCCATTTCACGAGCTCGTCTCTCGTCTCTAATCTAATCAACACGACGCAACCGCATTAGAAAGCTGCCGCACAAACATGAGCAGCGAGTCTCCTGGCGAGACGCTTGGTGCATCCGGTGAGAAAGACCAAGCCGCTGACGAAACTAAGTGCGAAGAGTGCTTTGTTCAAGAAGCCAAAGAAATGATTGCCGTGATCATTTGTTCTAGGAGCGAAGACGATGGAAGATTTCCCACGAATCTCATTGAAACACTTTGTCAAGAAACTCAGGCGACGTATCGACTCACCCGATTAAAAGCACGTCCGTTACAACCGGAGCCCACGACCAAGAGCAAGACCTCTGCGAAAAGGAAGCATGCAGACGTGAACGTTGCCGAGCTAATGCAAACTCGCAGATTTTTAAGTGACCAAGTCAAGGAAAGTATCGGAAATGCTACCGTGTCAAGTGACGCATTAAGTGACGCATTAAGTGACGCAATGAATGGCGAGGAGGTCTTTCTTATAGTTATTATGCCAGATTCACGAGGAAAATTTCCGGAAGAAAAAATCGTTTCCTTTTGCAGGACTACGAAGGCCAATTTCTCTTACTCACACTTGAACATCGTGATTAAGAAGAAGAAAATTAAAAGAGAAAATTGAATGGTTGTTATGTCTCTTACTCACACTTGACGTGATTAAGAGGAAAATAATCGTTTATGACTGTTGATATGTCTGCATGCTTCCCCCCTCTGTTGCTGATTCTCACACTATTTCGGACTACAAATACATGCCCCACGAATATAATAGTATTTGTCTGAGTCTGATAAATGGGGGTAACGCTTTACTTAATAAGGTTGGGGTTGGAGTTGGAGTCGGGGTTAGACTTGGAATTGGGCTTCTCGAACACAAATGATTGGTCTGTGTTCGATTCGGTTCGGTTCGGTTTGATTCCGGATTCGACAACGATCAATAGTTTCCGTACGATCGGAAATAACTGGACGGCGCTTGCCGCCACAATAGCCACTATGGGCCCTTTGTAAAATCAATAAGGATATCTTCGCTTTCCACACTCATTTCCGTGATGATCTCGTATGTGGGGGAAACGCTTACTATCGGCACCGGCAAGGGTCCCGGCGACGGAATTTCTCCATTCAAGAAAAAGCTTGCATTCTGGGCCATATCTTTGGGATGAAAATACATTCCGTTGCAATTTCTTATAATGTTCGGATCGCCATCTCCGTAACAGTTCCACATTGAATGCTTTGAACGGTTCACGTAAATTGCAGCTTTAACGTTTTCTTTAAACTCAACAAAAGATGGGTTGGTATCATAATAAAATGCCACTATATTAGAATCTGATAGAGCTTTTAACAATTCTTCCATCATTTCAGCATCTAAAGAACCTGAAAGCTCTCCCATGTTAATCGCCCACAGACACGTGTGTGTACGTAAAAGATACAGTAGGGAAGCGAAGTTTTGTTTCGTTGTCATGCCTTCACAACCTTGCAAGTAAGCAACTTGAAGTTTTTCACATGATTGTAGAAATTCTAACGTCGCCTTCATGCTAATCGCGCTCTCTCTATTGCAGCGGGCGTCTCTCGTTGCACTATAGACTGGAAAACCGGGACACCTGCGTCCTAATTCATGTTTCTTTTGCGCCATAGTGCTTTGAGCAGTCATTGTCTTGTCTTGTCTTGTCGTCTTGTTGCAGCGCCCTGTTTTTAGATTAACGTGGAGCAGGAAGGACGCTCCACAATTCTCTTTTTCTAGATTGGCGTGGACGGCAGCGCTTGACGATCCACCGACTGGATCCGCTGGATCCGCTGGATCCGCTGGTAGTTAGATTAATGGCAGAGCTGACCCCGCCGTGTGCGCGTGTCGTTCTAGGACCACACTGACCGACAACGACTGCTGTCGTGTCGTCGAACGCCGCAGCAAAAAAGCCACAAGACAGTCGTGTCTGTCACTTTTTTTTGTCTAGAGATTAAGATCCAGATGTACGTGTTAGTTAGCTAGCTAGCTAACTAGCTAGGGTACAAAAATAGGGGTAGGCAAAATATTTATGTTTACTCGTCGGGGATACTCGTTTTCCCGGGTAACGCGTGGGGCTTTTGGTAAACTCCCCTTTCTAGGTTAGATAGGATCATTTCGAGCTTCTTGCTTTTTTCCAGATCAATTTTTTTCTTTTCTTTGCCACCTGTATCCATTGCTATACTTTCAATTGCTTTATCCAAACGTTCGCTTCCGTTATTAGTATCAAAAATGCACACGTGCGCTCCACATGGAGTGTAACAGAAGAATCCCTTCTTAATCATAATTTTTGTTAGGCATAAAATCAAGAACCCAACAAACCCACACTCGGCATACAAAACTTCCTTATCTTTCATATCATATATATGCGTTTACTTTATTCTACTTAAATTAAATAATAAATCAATATGGAACCTAATCTATCCTTTTGTACACATATAAATGTTGTTGTAAACGACGAAAATTTACCTTTATCGCCCAGTAATGTTTTAAAATCAATAAAATATCTTAGAGCAAAACAGTTTAACAGAGAGGTCATAATAGAAAACATAATAAAGAATTGTAACCAAATCGAATCTGTGCCGGAACTGCTACGTGGGATAGTGAATGAATATTTAGATATGAAAGAAAAATCATATTTTGAGAAACACTTCAAGTGTTTTTGCTTTTGAATCGCCGTTACCTTGGATTTTGGGTTCCGCTTCGGGTTCCGCTTCGGGTTCCTCTTCGGGCTCCGCTTCGGGCTCCGCTTCGGGCTCCGCTTCGGGTTCCGCCTCGGGCTCCGCCTCGGGTTCCGCTTCGGGTTCCGGTTGTTCAAGCTTGAACTTCTTTCTTTTTTTGCAAACGGGTGCTACATTTAAAAAGTTATGGGCCATTAAATATGAATCTGCAAGATCATCTGATTTTTTTGTCTGTGAGAACACTTGAATCCATTTGTCGTAAATAGGAGTTGTAGAGCATGCGTCATGTAAAATTTGACTTACTTTTATGACTGCATATTTCTTCCTTTCTGAGTATTTTTTGGGGGCTTCCGCGCCAAGCTTTGATTTTGGTGATATCATACTAATTCTTAATTGACAATTGATTGTAAGAAACCAGGCTTGTATTGAGTGTTGTAAACATTTCATGGCCGTATTAGAATGCTTTCCAAACGTCCCCGCGGGTTGGTTTTCTATTATAATATTTTCAATGTTCTCACTTAAATATTTGTGTTTATTCAGAGTACAAACTAAAGCCTCGACCTGGAGAGAAATTGTTGGTTTTGTTGGCCATTTTTTGTTTGTTTTTTCAGTCCAATGTTGGGAACAATCTACACATTTCCACGCTATGATTCTGTTTGGTTTCTCGAGAACACAAAAACTGAGGTTTTTTAAACCAACATCAATTGCTAAAACTCTCATTCGAAATATTTGAAAGAAAACAATTTAATTTTAATTTTAATTTTAATTTTTTTTCTTGTGGTTTACAAATGAGGCCTATTGATATAATTTTATTTCTCTCTCTTTGTTCTGGAATTTTCCTCGTCGCTCTTGTTGTGGTCATCGTCTTGCATGTCAGAAAAGTAAACGAATTGAAATACGATGAACCGATGTGGAACGTCATGTTGAACGTTAAGAACGGTGGATTGTACGAGAAAGATGTAGCCTTCCAAGATGATTCTGTACCGAATGCTTCAAAGAACGATTATGTGATGTATTATAGTCACGACAAGACATCAAAGGAAATAGTTTTGATATCCAGGTTACTTCCCACCAAAGAACAGAACTGCATGTTTCTTCAGACAAATGGTTCAAGACCCGATCCAAAAGAGAACTACGAATCATTTTCTACCGCAATGCCGTTTGGAATCGAGGAAGTAGTAGATCTGGCAAATCAAAGGACGGTATCGTGTGGTGGATATTTAAATGTCCCTGACCGGAGTAACGCAGTTCCGATCGGGTTCGATATTGCAAAAGGTGACATTGTTCTTGTCGTTGACACCCTGGAGAATTGGAGACACGCGACCATTGGACCAGGTTCACAAGACGGGGAACAGGTAACAAGCCCCCAGGATGCCTCCATATCGGATTCACACGGGTTGTTCAAGTCGGACGTGCTTTGTATAGACGAGTGGAAGAATGATGACAAACGAGAGGTATTTGATGACCAGGACCTTTTCTTTACTTTTATAATCAAGGGCTCCACAGCAAATTACTTTGTAGATAAAAATATAGTACATTCGTCAAATATCGGAATCGGTTCCGAGGGTTCCGACGGGGAAGCTATGTTCGGGAGCGGGACTACGTCTGTATTCGATAATGTTGGAGACATCATAAAGAGTGAACACGTGGTGGACGTCGGCAAAATTACCAATGCTACCATCTGGTTTGACGGGAAACATAGCTTGAGACATAGACTTCACAGGGCTAAGAAAGGGGCTTCAAACGTTTATCATAATACTACCCACGCAGTTGATACTTATGCTACAAATACATACCACGAAGCAGTGTCTGGAATTGAAAACGTTTTCGATACCGTTGCCGGCGCGGCCTGTGTGACCTGCAAAACGATAAACGAAATAGCCTTGCGAGCTTCCAAAGCGGGGTTTGTGGCTTTCGGAATGAATGCCGGATGTGCGGCGTTGGCGGCAAATCTTCAAGGCATCGTGGCTCCTTATTTGATAGAATGTCCCCTCTGTGAATCGATTCCCGTCTCTGGGACAACAGCATGTGTGTCCGTTATGACAGCAACCGAAGAATCGATAACATCTAAATTTTTAAATATGAAAAAATTGGCGAAAGAGATGTGTGAACACGAAAAAATGTGCTAAAAAAATCATTTAGTAAAGTAAATACTAAATGCTGATGAGCACAAGAGAACAATCTCAGGAAATTATGGAACTTGCGTTTTCACAGTTCGACGAAATACCATTATTTGTTGCAAGTTCATGCGTACCAGAGGTTTTGGTTCCTCTTATGGAAGATTTCCAGAAAGACCTCGGTATACACACGAAAAATGTAAAAATCCAGCACAAACGCGCCGATATCGCCAATATCCTTGTTGAAACGATAGAAGAAACTCAAACTTCCTCTGAATATTTAGAAGTTGTAAAAAGAAGATTGTCAATTTTAGTTGCAGAGGAAAGAAGGAAGCAAATAGCGTCAGAGGCGGCAGAGTACAAGCTACTTGTTCCGAGGGGATTGGCGATGCCGACAAAACCCATGTATATAAGGCAAATAGAAACGAGTCTAACGAAGCGAAATACGACATTTGAAGAACCACAATCTTTCTCTGAGCAGGCCGATAGATATATTCTCGATAAACCAATGGATTCGGCGAACTCGGTATATTCCGGATACGAACGTTTAAACTATAACAAATTTACGAAAAAATCACAAATGGATTCCGAAAAAATCCATGCGCTGACGAGCGCAATCGGAAAAAAATATTTTTCTTAAAATATTTTCTAAAATTAACATGGCATCAACAACACTGGTTGATCCCGTCGAATCGAAAATATCAAAAAATACATCTAGTGTCATTGAAACGAAAAAGAAAACAAACAATTCAAACGAAGACGTTGTAAATAAAACGTGGACACCGTTACAATATGGGTTTGAAGCATCCAACAACAGCCCTACACATACCAACATCTTTAAATTAAAAACGGACTTTATGAAAGTTTTTGATTTGGAAGAGAATATATCTAAAAGACCGTATGAAACGGCCAAACTTAGAAACGTAATGAACAGATGAAAGAATGAAAGAATAAAAGAATGAAAGAAAGATAAAAATATATTGATATATCAAATAAATGACAGAGTTTTGTTTTTTTGATCATCAAGCACGCAATGACTTGAAAAAAAAGAAAATATATGTTCCAAGTGTCTACAAAAACGTTCGATCCGCTTGTAGAAAAACCCAGAATCTACAAGGCGTTGCTACGTCGCCCAAAACGGGGAAACTTCAATATTATTACAGAAGTAAATATATAGAAGAAAAAAAAAAAGAAAAATTTAGGCGAATGAAAAGATTTCTCGCAATAATATCACAAGTACGTAAAGATGTAAAAAATCTTTTGCATCAAGGAAATTTACGTGAAAGAAAAATTTCCCTTGCCATTGGGTTGGCGAACGTATGTAGTTTTCGAGTTGGAAGTACCACAAACAAGAACCCTGGGGGGATAACGACCTTAAAGACGAAAAACTTCACAAACGGTTCCATTTCGTTTATTGGTAAAGGTGGAAAATTAAATACTTGCACAAAACCGGTCGACATTCCAGAATCTCTTCTACGAAAATATTTAATGAATCCTCCAACATCTAAAGATATGAATAATTTTCTTTCATTTTACGGAAACTTTACCATGAAAGATTTTAGAACATTAAATGCAAATCGGTTATACATCTCCCATTTAATAGAAAATCAAAAAAAAGGAAAATATTCGTCTAAACAAAACATTTCTACGGAATCAATACGAGAAACAGCGAAAGAGATGAATCACAATATTACCACGCTACAAAAACATTATCTGCATCCAGTGATTGTAAAGTTTTATTTAAATGAAAAAGCACCTTTCATATTTACAAAACACATGACGACGAAAAGTAGCGAACGGATTCTTCATAGATTTTTGTCGATCGTTTCCTCTTCTGCGTTATCTTCGCCGGCTGTTTGAATATTACTATTTTTACATGTTCCAGACTTGTATTTGTTTAATATCTTTTTTGAAGCGTCGTTTTTGAATTGAAACGCAGCTTTGTAACATTTCGAATTCGCTAACGCAGTTCTATCTTTAGGAAACCGACAAATCGCATTTTTCGTATCAACAACGGCAATAGGATCAAAATGTGAATTGTGAGTCCAGGCTATTAAAACGACGCTCCAATTGCTGTTCGGCAACCTAGAATCAACCGGTCTGTCGTCGTTGCACATATTTGCATCTAATGTGATTCCACAATAAGGGATTCCGCCTTTGGCAAAATCATAAAATATAAAATTAGTCTTTGTCCAACATGAAAAAGCGTATATAGCCCACAAATTTGCCCATGCTGATGGATTTTCAACTTGTTTTCTTGCGACTCGGGCACAGGGTGCTAAATGCGTGAGCTTTTTCTTCTTCCAAAAACTATTCCAGTTTTTATCTGTAATATCTCTTTGGAAATTTTTCCTCAGGTTTTTCCCAATTTTTTCCTGCGACCGAACAGAATGTTGAAGATAATTATCATAATTAAGAGCAGCGGCACACGAGTTATAGAAACACGAACCGTTTCCTATTACAGAAAATCGAACCCAGCATGAAGTTTCCTTCAGGGTCAGAAAATGTCTACTGAGTTCATCAGGCACTTTCTCGAAACAATTTGGTGCCAAATAAGAAGTTGTCATCTTAATAATAGGAAATAATATTTATACGTCAACGGGGTAATGGTTGATTAGTAATCTAATTTTATAGATTTTGTGCAACTTCCATCTTCCGTAGGATAACCCGTATACTTATTATGCAAAGCCCCGATTGTAACGGAAAGGAAAAGCACATAATAAATAGCAGACACGAGGGACAAATACACCCAATTGATTTTCCGATCCGATCCGAAAATTTCAGTTATAGATTTCATGCTAATACCGGGGTTAGGCTTTGTCTGCAAATCAACACATGTCCAAATAATTGCTAAGACCGACAAAGTTCCAAATATATTATTTAAGGATACTTGCGCGTCCCATACGGGTGAAATGCCATTTTCATATTGCCTTGGAGCATATCCGGTCTGTGACACGGTTCCGATAAAATCAAAACACAGGTGCTTTGCAAATTTTGCGTGGTCTGTTTGGTGCCAATATAACTGGGCATAAGAAGAAAATAGGAGGTTTATAGCCCCGAGGAACAAAATTGACATTGGGACGTAGAAAAGCAAACGCTGTCCTCGATTCCCTTCGCCGAATACCCCGGGGAATAACACCCCGCATTCAATAATTAAACCAGAAAGAACCACCAGCCCGTAAAAAATCGTCTGCAATATCCTAACAGCAGATGCTCCTTCGACCGACCCATCAACGTCTATACCGGCGCTCAGTTGTTGATATTGATTGCATCCGTATTTTCTAGGACCAAAGCTTGGGTCTCCCAACCAGACGCCGAACATATCGTATGGATTGTAGAGCTCTTTGACACCTGCTTCATTAAACAACAAAAACATGTACTGCAACAACATAAACATGATGAGAAAGAAAATCACAATATACCACGTGCTCGGAGACATTTATATTGTAATATATTTTCTTAGTTTTGTTCTTTTTTTTTAATCATTCATTATTTGTTTACTCAATTAAAACACCAAAAGCAAGATCGAACTAAACAACTACAAAGTCTATTCCCCACATCGTGGATGCAGCTGGTTGAGCATACCCTTGCCAGATTACGAGACGTATTTCAAAACTAGTTGTTGTTTTGTTCATAACCATTGACCCAACAACGCTTGGTAACGGAGTAGCATTGCCAGTATTGCTTCCTTGGACAGACACCATATAGTTTTTGTCTTTCATGGGATTCGCAAAATTAACTTTTATTTTGTATGTCCAATGGTCATCACTCAAATGCCATTTTTTAGCACTGCAAGCTTGCCCGGCGTCAAGTTCATCTTGCCCGCAGACGGCACCGTCGTTAGATGCCATTTTAGAAATACTTGATATGTTGAATAAGCCCGACGTACTAAAGACATCGTCGAAACCGCTTTGCGGATTCGATCGTGAGTAATGTCCCTTCGCTTTTACAAGTTTGTGCGCATCAACGGATTCTCTTCGAAAAACTGAGAAATACAAAGACACGGCCGCGATAGCTAAAATCAAGAGTGCGAAAATGACAATGAGAGAAATGGCGTACTTTTTCATTTTTTCAATTCGTTTGTTTATTAAACAAGTATATTTTTTCGAAAATTCGAAACAAAAAAAATATATTGACTAATAAAATGGCATCGACCAACAAAACTTTATATGCGAAAACTATCATCGAAGATACTGCTCAAGCTGTACTTCGTCTTGTCAAAAAGGACGAAAATGTTTTGACGGGCCTGTTTAAATTCGTCAAGTACGCGATGACGCACGTCGAAAAAATAAGCAATCTGAACGGTGTTGAGAAGAAGGAGCTCGTGATCGACATTGTTCATAGAATAATAGAGATCGACGACGGCCCCCTAGACATGTTCGATGAAATTTTCAAGCCGATGGTGCGCGGTGCGGTCGAAGAATTCGTCGACATTGACAAAAACGGGTTCAAACTCAAACTCAAAACGAACCCATGCAAAAAATTATTTGCTTGTTGCAGATGAGTCACATGAAAAAAAAAAATCTCTCTCGGTAGGATTCGAACCTACGACCCTAAGATTAACAGTCTTATGCTCTAACCAACTGAGCTACGAGAGACGCCCCAAGCCAGGGAGATCGGGTACGAAATACGACAATAAATAATTTCGAGGACCGTGAACGCATGGAGTTTGAGTTTGTGATGATGGGATTTGGAAAATTTAAATTGTTTTTTTTTGCCATTTCTAAATTCTAAATTTAAATTGTTTTTTGCCACGTTCAATTGTTGGACACTTATTGGACACTTATTGGACATTTATTGGACAGTTATTGGAGCGTTTCCAACCTCCAGCCCAATACAAATGCCTACTTTCCTTAAAAGAACTGGAAAATGGCAGGCAAGCTATGTCGGCTATTACGGAGCAAACAAAAAACAACACCAACAAAACACATTTGCAACAAAAGAAGCCGCCGAAATGTGGGCGGCATTGGGAAGAGCAGAACACGCACCAGCCAAGACAGTCGCCAAGACAGCAGCCAACAAACGGAAACGCGCGGAAACTACCGACGAACAGCGTCGCGCCACGGGTCTCGAGAAATATGGCGATAATTACAAGACGGAAGCAAGGGCGATTGAAAAAGTGTCCAAAATCCTCGAGAAGCTCGAACTGAAGCTCGTCCGCGACGGCGCGAAGAACGATATTGGGTTGCGCTCGAAAGTGGACAATCTGAGTGATTCCTGGTGGGGAATTCAAGTCAAGTCGTGCACCGAGCGGTGCTGTCATGGAAAAAATAAAAAACCAAAGGCTACGTTTAGCGGGGTCAACACGTACCCGGACTCCATCGTCATGTGCGTCTTGTTGACCCCCTTGATCATCTGGCTGAGACACGGCAGCGATCTCGTGGAGAACGGCCCAACG
>Ga0115000_10004182_pt1 | contig 11868 bp, 12 predicted proteins | sample ArcticOcean_MG_C_6_FD_89690 | JGI IMG/M metagenome (GOLD analysis project Ga0115000, IMG submission 89690) | Marine microbial communities from western Arctic Ocean - ArcticOcean_MG_CB8_128 | ecosystem: Environmental > Aquatic > Marine > Oceanic | place: Arctic Ocean: Canada Basin | collected... | reverse complement strand
TAATGGAACCTCTCGACATTTCTAACATTAGAGATGAAGCAGAGAAGAACATGAGACTAAGTGATAGCTTCATTGACGAAATCGCCAACCAAGAACTACTAGAAATCATCGACGAGCATCTAGATACGTCCCTTCGGGCCGACTACCTACGGGTAAGACACGGAGCCTACGTGCCAAAACCTCGAAGAGAGCAGATTTCTAGTGAAGTCAGACGAATATTAGAGGAGTATGGATATGAAGAAGGGTAGATTCTCAAAAAACGAACAAGAATACATAAAGAACAACTATAAAGACATGTCCACCATGGACATCGGAACGCATCTTGATAGAGACCCGATCTCAATTGAGTCTTATATTGAATCTAAATTAGATAGTTCCATCTTAAACGACCGGGAAATAGAAGCGCTACATGATTTAAAGAGTCGTCCATTCTGGAAAGACCTTCAAGCTCAATTTTCGGAAGAAGAATTACAATCACTACTTTATCACTGGGGTAGGATTACCACTCAATTCCGGGATGATGTTCTCCCTACAGAAGAATTACAGATTATTGATGCGATCAAGCTCGAAATCCTCATGAACCGGGCATTAACCTCTCAACAATCTAATACAACTCAAATCCGCACCTATGAAGACTTAGTTACTGAAGAGAAAAAGGTTTCTTTAGAATCACAGGACAAAGAACACATATATAACCTCGAACGACAGGTCGCCGTCTTAAGAGCCGCCCAAGAAAGTCTTACTCGTGACTACAGGGATTTGCAAACTAAAAAATCCGGTATGTTAAAAGATTTAAAGGCTACTCGTGAACAGCGTGTTAAAAGGTTGGAAGACTCTAAACAAACATTCATTGGCTGGGTAAGAAACCTCATGACTAATCCCGAAGCTCGCCGCGAAATAGGAACGAGTATGGAGAAAATGAGACTAGCAATGATAAAGGAGGGTGAAAGGCTATCAGAATACCACAAATATGAAGATGGAAGTATAGATCAACCATTTCTAACTCCGGACTCCGTAAAAGATGACTAAAGCAATCATATACGGAGTAACAGGACAAGATGGATCATACCTATCTGAGCTATTACTATCTAAAGGATATACAGTGTATGGAATTACCCGTAGAAGTTCCGGTGACAACACTCAAAGAATAGCTCAATTACTTAATAAAAATAGATTCAATCTAGTTCAGGGTGATGTAACAGACACAGGTAGCATCTACCGACTCTTGAACGAAGTTCAGCCAGAAGAAGTTTATAATCTTGCAGCACAAAGTCATGTGGGTGTCTCATTTAAACAACCCAGCTTAACATGGGCAATTACAGCAGCCGGTTGCATGAACATCCTCGAAGTAATCCGTTCGATGGGGAATCGCCCGCGATTCTATCAAGCTAGCTCGTCAGAGATGTTTGGGGATCAATTCTCCATCGAGAACAATACTTCTCTTAATAACGTCCAACCGAGTCGAGAACCGTATCAAGATGAAAACACACCCTTCTCCCCTCAGTCTCCTTACGCTATCGCTAAGTGCGCTGCTCATCATTCCGTTCGACTGTATCGGGAGTCTTATGGTTTGTATGCCTGTGGCGGCATATTATTCAATCACGAATCAGAGAGAAGAGGAAAAGAATTCGTAACGAGAAAGATCAGTAGTTACGTGGCCAGCCTTCATTTGGCGACCCAGAGGGGTCGTAGTATTCCCAACCTCCGTCTTGGGAATCTACTATCGAAAAGAGATTGGGGACATGCAGAAGACTACGTAGAGGCTATGTGGTTGATGTTGCAGCAAGACAAACCACAAGACTATGTTGTATCAACCGGAAACACATATTCGGTAGAAGAGTATCTAAAAGAAGCGTTTAGGTGTATAAATATAGAGGAGTACATGGATTTCGTAGAATTAGACGAACATCTAATAAGACCGTCAGAAGTTCCGTATCTACGAGGATGCTCCAGAAAAGCTTTAACAGAATTAGGCTGGAAGCCAAAAACGGATTTCCAGAACTTAGTTAAGAGAATGGTTGATCATGATATACAAAGTTACAATCGACACGACGGAGTCATTACTTATTCTTAATAAAATGGGAATTGAGGACTTAAAAAGCATAGTATATTTTTTTGTGGAGGCTGATAATCCAGACGAAGCGTGTCATAGATCGCTAGATAAATTAAAGACAAGCATTATAGAACAAAAGCTAACGGAAGAAATTGTTGACTACTTGGAGGATGAATTACATAACGATATTAAAACAACCGAATTAACAGGGGTTAGTCCCCAATTGTAAAGGTTCGCTATGAAAAAATTAAATTGTGGTATATACGTATTGTTTTCCCTTATGATCATCAACCTAGCTATCTCTGGTTTCTATTTTAATAAACTAGACAAAAAAGAAATTAACTTAGAAGTAAGGCTTGATAACTTAAAAGATGTCGAACAGAAGTTAGAATCACTTTACCAAGAGTCAAGAGCTAGAGATACCATTATATATAGAACGTTGTTAGAAATACAAAATGGAGAAGACACTTCAGAGACATTACAAACAATAGGAATAGAACAAGATATTGCGAAATTATGATGATCCAATATACGCCGAATGGAGAAAGCGTGTATTTAAAAGAGATGGGCATAAATGCCAGATGCCCGGATGTGGATATAAAAGAGCGTTGAATGCCCATCACATAGTAAAATGGTCTAGTGCGGCTTATTTACGATTTGACGAAGACAATGGTATTACACTATGTTATAGATGCCACAAGAAGGTAACTGGAAACGAAGAATACTATGTTCCATTGTTTATGGACTTAGTGAGGGATAAAAAATGACGAAGTATGTAGTTTTAAAAGACACTAGAGAAAAGAATGGCTGGGACTTTGCTTTATCTAAGAAGTGCTTGGCTGTTGCTAGATGGGGACTTAAAACGGGAGACTACACAATAAGAGGTCTTGAAAAAGAACTTGTTTTAGAAAGAAAAGCTTCTACTGGGGAATTGGCAACGAATCTTGGTAAAAAACGTAAGGCTTTCGAAGCTGAAATAAAACGCATGTCTAAATTTCGCTGGAAGTATGTTGTTTGCGAATTTTCTATAGACGACTTGATGAACTTCCCTACTAATTCGGGAATACCGAAGAAACAAATAAAATACGTTAGGATGAACGGTAAGTTTATGTGGCGAAAGCTATGTGAATACCAAGAACAATACAATGTACAGGTAGTATTTTGCGAAAGCAAAGAGCACGCCGAAGAACGAGCCATGATGATATTCGATGAGGTATCGGAGATACTAATACGTGAGCAGGCAGAGTGAAAATATAAAAGCCATAACAGACGCTTGGCTTAATATAAACATAAACGATTCTAAGATCATTAATCCTTTTAGCGTTCCTACCGAAGAAGACTTCTCGGTTAAGTTAACGTGGTTGATGACTAATCCTGATTATTTTTCTTTTATCTGTAAAGAAATACTCAATATAGACATTTTGCCTACTCAGGCTTTAATGCTTAAAGAGATGTGGAATAGAAAATTCCCCATGCTTATAGCAAGTCGTGGTTTTGGTAAATCTTTTATCTTGTCTGTATATGCTATACTCCGGACTTTATTATTACCGGGAAGAAAAGTAATTGTTGTTGGTGCTGCTTTTCGTCAGTCTAAAGTCTTATTTGAATACATGGATACCATATGGAGAAACTCTCCTTTATTGAGAGATATCGTTGGACCAGATGGTGGACCAAGACGAGACGTAGACATGTGTAGACTTAAAATCGGAGATGGTACTGTCACCTGTTTACCATTAGGTGACGGGTCAAAGATTCGTGGTCAACGTGCAAATGATATTATTGCTGACGAATTCGCTTCTATTCCACGAGATATCTTTGAAAACGTTGTTGCTGGTTTTGCCGCTGTTAGTGCTTCTCCTGTAGAGAATGTTAAAAGACTGGCTTCTAACAAGAAAGCCTTAGAGCTTGGAGAAATGACAGAAGAAGAAGCAAAGATAACAGACGAAGGTGGAAATCAAATCATTCTTTCCGGAACGGCTTATTATGACTTTAATCATTTTGCTGAATACTGGAAAAAATGGAAGGGTTTTATTAAGAGTCAAGGCGATCCTAAAAAATTAGAAGAGTTTTTTGGTGACGATGGGATTCCTAATGGGTTTGACTGGACTCAGTATTCAATTATCAGGGTTCCTTTTGAACTTTTGCCAGATGGGTTTATGGACGCTGCTCAAGTAGCTCGTTCTAAGGCCACAGTTCACTCAGGAATCTATCAGATGGAATTTGGGGCAGTATTCTCCACTGACAGTAACGGGTTCTTTAAACGCTCTCTGATAGAGTCTTGTGTGGTTTCTCCACAAAACCCAGTTAATTTACCTAGTGGGGAAGTAAACTTTCAAGCGGTAACTAGGGGAAATCCTAACGCTAGATATGTATATGGTATTGATCCTGCTTCTGAAGTTGATAACTTTTCGATTGTCATAATGGAAGTTCACGAAGATCATAGTAGAATTGTCTATTGCTGGACTACTAGTCGTAGTAGACATAAAGAGCAGTTAAAAGCAGGGCTTGTAAATGAAACTGATTTCTATTCTCACTGCGCTAGAAAAATACGAAATTTAATGAAAACCTTCCCATGTGCAGAGATAGCCTTAGATGCACAAGGTGGAGGTATCGCAATTATTGAAGGTCTTCATGATAAAGATAAAATTCAAGAAGGTGAATTACCTATCTGGCCTACTATCGACGAAAACAAAGAGAAGGATACAGATGGAGAAGCTGGACTGCATATTGTAGAGATGGTTCAGTTTGCTAAGTCTGACTGGGTATCAGAAGCTAATCATGGATTAAGAAAAGACTTTGAAGATAAAACTGTGTTATTTCCTTATTTTGATTCTGCTACATTAGGTTTAGCTATATCTGACGATAAGTTAAAAGGACGAATGTACGACACGTTGGAAGATTCCGTAATGGAAATAGAAGAGTTAAAAGATGAACTATCTATGATTATTATTACACAAACGACATCTGGAAGAGACAAGTGGGATACTCCAGAGGTAAAATTACCCGGAGGACGAAAAGATAGAATCAGAAAAGATAGATACTCTTCTTTAATCATGGCTAACATGTCTGCTAGAAAGATATTGAGAACAGCTCCTGCTCATGTATACAATACAGTTGGAGGGTTTGCTGGAGGCGTTGCGGGCAAATCAGAGGGTCCACAGTACGTTGGTCCAGCTTGGTTCACAGAAGGAATGAAGGATGTGTATTAGTTTGGTGTATAATCAATTAGATTAATTCTATAATCATTCCAATTACAACTTGATAGGTACAATAATGGCTGACAACAACCCAATACAAGACCAAGAAAGATCTCAATCTTTTGTTACATGGGCAGACGAATCTGGAAAACGACAAGCTCTTCTTGACACGTCAGATAACATTGATTCTTACGACGGTATTCAGAAGTCTACGTCTAATCGCCGGTCTTTTTTAGATATAGAATCTAACATCTCAGTTAGAACGGGATTCAATCGTGGAGACTACGATAGGTTTCGTTCGTCAGAGTCTGTACCAAAACAGCAAAAAGAAGCCATACGGATGTGTATGTCTGCGTATGACAAAGTCGGCATTATCAGAAATGTTATCGACTTAATGGGAGATTTCGCTGGTCAAGGAATAACCATCGTTCATCCTAATAAAAGAATAGAGAAGTTTTTCCGAGCTTGGTTCAAGAAGGTTAGTGGAATTGAGAGGTCAGAGCGATTTCTTAACACTTTGTATAGATGCGGAAATGTAGTAGTAAAAAGACGAACTGCCAAAATAAACAAAAAAGTAGAACAAGATCTTCGTTCGTCTGCTTCTCCTGACATGGAAGCGTTAGTAAAAAAGGTTACTAAACGTGAAATTCCGTGGAAGTTTGATTTCTTAAACCCTATGTCTATTGAGATGATTGGTGATGAATTAGCTACTTTTGTTGGACAGCCTAGATATGCAATTAAAGTATCTAGATTGGTCAGTGGTTTAGCCAACAAGAGTTTAAATGGCGGATCTTCTATTCATAGTGATTTAACTGACATGCTACCTCCAGATATTCTTCGATCTATTAAAGAGGGTAAGAATGTAGTACCTCTTGACCCAGAAAAGACTTCTGTTCATTTCTATAAAAAAGACGACTGGTTAGTATGGGCGAATCCTATGATTTACGCCATTCTAGACGACATCATCATGTTAGAGAAAATGAAGCTTGCTGATATATCCGCTTTAGATGGAGCTATATCTAATATACGTTTATGGAGCTTAGGAGATTTAGACAATAAAATACTTCCGACTAAGGCTGCTATTAATAAGCTAAGAAACATATTAGCCGGAAACGTAGGCGGCGGAACTATGGATTTAGTATGGGGTCCTGAATTAAAGTTCACTGAGTCTAGCACACAAGTCTTTAGATTCTTGGGAAAAGAAAAATACGAACCAGTACTTACAAATATTTACGCTGGTCTTGGTGTTCCTCCTACTCTCACTGGTATGGCTACTGGTGGCGGTGGCTTTACTAATAATTTTATTAGTCTTAAAACCCTTGTCGAAAGGTTGGAGTATGGTCGTCAAGTATTGGTTAACTGGTGGGAACAAGAACTTGAAATAGTTCAAAAGGCTATGGGGTTTAGGCTTCCGGCTAAAATTCACTTTGACCAGATGGTTCTTTCTGACGAAGCTTCTGAAAAGAACTTACTTATTCAACTTTCCGATAGAAACATCATCAGTTCCGAAACGCTAGTCGAAAGATTCGGAGAAATTCCTGAAATTGAGAAGATTAGAATTCGTAGGGAAGAAAAGGACAGAAAAGTCGAATCCATGCCGCAAAAAGCTAGTCCTTATCATAATCCTCAACATCGAAATGATCTTGAGAAGATTGCTCTTACTAAAGACTCTATTTCTCCAGAAGATTTGGGAATCGTTCCTTCTGAAGAAACTGGAAATCATCCATTAACAAATCCTGAAGACAGGAGAAGTGATAATAAGATTGAAAAGAAGAAAGATGAGATACAGAGCAAGCAAGAAAAGAGAGAAGAAAATAAGTTTGATAAGCAGGACAAAAAAGAATTTAACCCTAAGGGTAGACCTGAAGACGGTAGACCCAAGAACTCTAGAGACAAACAAAAGAGAAAACAAAAAGAAGTAAAGCCAAAATCATTTAGCTCTACAGAGTTTGTTAGTATTTCTTTGTGGGCTACAGAAGCTCAGGCAGGTATTACAAAGATTATAAATCCGGCTATCTTATCTCATTATAATAAGAAGAACTTAAGGGGCTTAACTAAAGCTCAAATGGGAGAGCTGGAACATTTAAAATTGTGTATACTTTGTAACATGACACCGTTCATGGAGATTACTCCAGAACTTGTTGCAGAACTTTTAAAACAACCTCTTTCTATCGATCATAACTTCGCTATATCCCTTGAAGAATTAAATGCCGATTTTATTAATAAAAAAGATAGACAGCCTAATATAGACGAGCTTAGACAGATTAACGTTTCTTGCTATGCTTTAAGTAGAACAGCGTAACGTTTCGTCGAATATTATTATTATATGGTGTATATTATTTTGAGGTAATATATGAAAATATACAAAAGCGAAATTGAAGCAGGCTTAGAAGAAGCTATCAAAGCAAATGCTAGTATAGCGTACTCTTCTCCTGCCAGTATTTACTTACCAAGTAAAAAACAAGAGACTACTATTAAAGAGTTGGTTATTGCTCAGAACGAAAGTTCAGAAGCCGCTGCCGACAAAGACCAATTTGATCTCTATTATCTAAACTCTATTTTAGTTTCCACTGGTTGGAATAAGAATGATGATGTTTTTGGTTTAGAAGATGCTTGGTCCGCAAAAGATAGTCCTGTAAACAAACAGTTTAACTTTATGCATGATGAGTCAGACATTATTGGCCATATCACTGGCAGTGTTGTTCTAGACGAAAATGGCACTGAAGTGCAAGATATTAGTAATATTGATAAGTTCGATATTGCTACTAGCGCTGTTCTTTATAATAGCTGGAGTAACATCGAGCTAAAAGAAAGAATGGATAAATTGATTGCAGAGATTGAAGAAGGCAAATGGTTTGTATCCATGGAATGCCTCTTCAACGATTTTGATTATGCTGTTGTAACCCCTGAAGGGGAACATAAGGTGTTATCAAGAAATGAAGCGTCTGCTTTCTTAACGAAACATTTAAGATCGTATGGAGGAGATGGAAAGTACGAAGGATACCAAGTAGGAAGATTACTAAGGAATATAGCGTTTTCTGGAAAAGGTCTTGTTAATAATCCCGCAAATCCGCGCAGCGTGATTCTTAACGACATAGATCCTTTCGAGGAGTCGCAAGCTGAAGAAATTACAAACTCTAATTTTAATATGGAGAATAAAGATATGTCTGATGTTCTCAAAGAACAGGTCGAATCGCTTAAAGCTGAATTAGCAACTGCTAAAGAAGCCGCTGAAGCGCTTAAGACTGAAATGACGACGCAAAAAGAAGAAGAAATTCAATCTAAGATTGAAGCTTTTGAAGCTGTAGTTACTGATAAAGATGCATCCATTGCAGAAGCAAACTCCGCTCAGGAAGTTGCAGAAGCAAAGGTTGTTGAACTTGAAGAAGCTATTGCCAAGAAGGACGAAGAGCTTGCTGAAGCTGTAGCAAAAATTGAGGCTCACGAAGCTGAAGTTAAAGTTATGGCACGTCGAGCAGCTTTAATTGAAGCTGGAGCCCAAGAAGAAGAAGTAGAAGCAATTCTAATTTCTTTTACCGAAGCTACAGACGAAATGTTTGAGCAAGTTGTTACTCTTGCTAAAAAGGGATTCGTTCCTTTTAAGAAGAAAGACGACAAAGAGGACGAAGAAGATAAAGACACTGAAGCAGAAGTTGCCGAAGTTGTTGAAGAAGTTACTGAAGCAGAAGCTGAAGAAACTGACGAAGCAGCCGACGAAGCAGAAGCAGAAGTTCTTGAAAATGTAGAAGAAGAAGCTGAAGCCTCCTTGACTGACGCGGGTGATGATTCTATTGAAGAATTACGCACAAGCGCTAGCGCATGGCTTGAAAGCAATGTTCTTCGTTCCACGGCAAGTCTAAATAAATAATGTTTTATAAGGAGACATATAATGGCTTTAAAAGCTGATAGAAATGAACTCGATGTTGATATTTCATTCTTCATGAATGAAGTAGGAGAGAAAGGTCAATTGGTTTGCCTCAGTACCGTAGGTTCTGGCGCAGCAATGGATCAGGCTAACGCGTTGGTGCAACAAGCACCAGCAACTGCTACTACTATACCAGTTGGCGTTTTGCTAAATGATGTAGTTGATATTGACCTCACTCGCCAGCATATCAACTGGCACAAAGACGAAGTCCAGAAAGGTGGCAAAGTGTCCATCCTGAAGAAGGGTTATGTCGTTACTGATAAGATCACAGGAGTACCCACTGCTGGCGCTCTTGCTTTTATGGACGACGCAGATACTGGCAATTTTGCTGTAGCAGGCTCTTTAGATGATACTGAGTATAATGCTGTTGGTCGTTTCATGTCCATTTTGGACGAAGATGGCTATGCAAAGGTTGAAGTTAACTTGCCACTGCCAATGAACGTAGCCGTTGCTGCTGGCGCGGACATTTAATATTAACCCTTTAGAAAAGGAGAAAAACTCATGAGTAGAATGACTAAACCTGATGATCAGTTTATTGAACTCATTCAGCGCTCTGGTAGCGCCGATAAGAATGAAGCTCTTGCTGCACAGCGAGAACTTGCGGTTGCTCTAGAAAGCCCTCTTCGTAAGGGTGTACTAGTAGGCGACGTTCTTGATGGTATCTTTGATAAAATTCAAATGACACCCGGATCTTCCGCTGAATTCCCACTTGACCTCTTGGCACCCGGCACAGAGAGCGAACATGTGGCTTACACTAATCCCGGTCACGGTCGTATTCCCGAACGTGCTGTCGAAGGCGATTACGTCATGGTTCCAACCTATACGGTTGCTTCCTCGATTGATTACCTTCTTCGGTATGCCCGCGAAGCCCGTTGGGATATTGTAGGTCGTGCAATGCAAGTTCTTGAAGCTGGATTTGTTAAGAAAATGAACGATGACGGTTGGCACACCTTGCTAGCTGCTGGCGTTGACCGAAATGTTTTGGTCTATGACGCTGATGCTGCTGTTGGGCAATTTACCAAACGTATCATCTCATTGATGAAGACTGTAATGCGTCGTAACGCTGGTGGTAATAGCGGTTCTTTGAGCCGTGGCCGTATGACTGACCTATACCTATCTCCAGAAGCTCTGGAAGATATCCGTAACTGGGGTATTGATCAAGTTGACGAAGTTACCAGACGCGAAATTTACCAAGCTGGTGATGACGCTGCTGCAATCACTCGTATCTTTGGCGTGAATCTTCACGACATGGACGAAATGGGTGAATCTCAGGAATACCAATTATTCTATGCTAACCAGTTGTCTGGCACATTGAATGGTAGCGATCCTGAACTTGTAGTAGGTCTTGACTTGTCATCCAATGACAGTTTCATTATGCCTGTTAAACAAGATGTTCAGATCTTTGAAGACGATTCATTACATCGTCAACAACGAGCTGGCTTCTACGGTTGGGCAGAAATCGGCTTTGCCGTTCTCGACAACCGTCGTATCTTGTTAGGTTCTTTCTAAGAGCCTCAGGAATAAGACCACAAAGAGAACCGCCTCTATTTATAGGGGCGGTTTTTTTGTTTGGTGTATAATAACATGAATATTCACACTAGTAATTGGACTGTTTAGATGACTAAAAGAACCAAAACTCAATTAGCTTCGCAAATTAGCAGTCTATTACCTGATAATACAACTGCACAGATTAGTCCATCAGATATTAGAAGCGTATTTACCGACGTAGGTGATTCATTTGCTTTTTGGGATAGCACGATACCAGCTAGTACAACTGAGTCTTGTGTCAAAGGGGAAATTAAGTTTGGTAAAAATGATGATGACATATACCATCTTTATATTTGTATAGATACCAATACGTGGAAACGTGCAGAATTAACAACTTTCTAGAAAAATAAGGAGACATAACACATGTCAGCCATGTCAACATATCTTGAAGACAAACTAGTAAATCACGTCTTAAGAAATACAGCTTATACAACTCCCGGCACCGTAGTTTATGTAGGCTTAATTAAGTACTACGACGCTGCCGTTGTAGAGGCTGGTACTTTAACCCAAGAAATCGCTACCGCTGGAAGTACTGCGTACAACAGAGTGCAGGTAACAGGCTGGGATGCATCTGCTAATGGCGCAACCCAAAACACGGGCGCCATCACATTCCCAACAGCAACCGCTGACTGGAATGGAGTCTCTGGAGTTATCATCACAGACAATGCAACTCCGGGAGCCGGAAATGTATTACTTCATGGATCTCTAACTACCGCTAGAGATGTAAAGAATGGCGATGTTTTCAAATTCAACGCTGGTGATTTAGACGTTACTTTTGCTTAATATCACCTTCCCCTAATTAAAGGAGGAGTATTGTGGCTTTAGTAATTAGAGACCGAGTAAAAGAAACAACCACCACTACGGGTAACGGCACGATTAGTCTTGCTGGTGCTGTTAGTGGTTTTCAGTCGTTTGTTAGTGGTATGAATACGGATGATACCGTTTACTATGCATTAACAGACAATAATGGTATTGCATGGGAGATTGGTATTGGTACTATTACCGATGCTTTGCCAGACACTCTTGCTCGCACCACACTTCTTGCTAGTAGTACTGGTTCTAAAATAGAGCTTACTAGCGGCACTCACACTGTGTTTGGCACTTATCCTGCGGATACAGCTGTCCACCTTGTTGCTTCGGGTAAT
>Ga0115000_10004181_pt1 | contig 11868 bp, 11 predicted proteins | sample ArcticOcean_MG_C_6_FD_89690 | JGI IMG/M metagenome (GOLD analysis project Ga0115000, IMG submission 89690) | Marine microbial communities from western Arctic Ocean - ArcticOcean_MG_CB8_128 | ecosystem: Environmental > Aquatic > Marine > Oceanic | place: Arctic Ocean: Canada Basin | collected... | reverse complement strand
TCGAAGGCGCAGTTTCCGAAGTCAATGAATTCGGCGCATTCGTTCGAATTGGTCCAATGGAAGCTTTGCTTCACAAGTCTCAAATCATGGAAGACCAAGTTGAGGCAAACGTCGGAGCAGGTACCATCCAAGGTCGTCAGTCCAACCGAAGTATTGGCGTTGGCGACTCTGTTCGAGCCCGTATTGTATCTCTTTCCCCAGACACATCCGACCCTCGTCGCTCGAAGATTGGATTGACCAGTAAGCAGCCAGGACTTGGTTGCCATGACTGGCTTGGCGATGACGATAACGAGTGAGGTGGAATGTATGGTTAAGATTCCTTTCGCATGTGGTGAATGTCACCTCGTTCTTGAAGATGGTGTGGACATGTGTCCTCGTCATCCGTCTGCTCGTGTGTCGTCGGAACACCAAGGTTACGTCATTATCATGAATCCTCATCGCTCGGAAATAGCCAAGCGTTTGAAGATTGAGCAACCGGGGAAATATGCTCTCAAAGTAAGCATTCGTTGAAGGAGATGAAAGAATGGAAATCGTATCACGCAAAGAAAACAAACTACTCAATCGAGTGGAAATTAATTTCCGCTGGCAACATGAAGGTCAAGCAACTCCATCGCGTAAAGCGGTTATGGATCTTGTGAAGACACTTGAACCAGGTTCTAACCCGGATTGTATTATCGTTAAAGAATGTAACACTCGTTTCGGTCAACCCTTGACCACTGGTATGGCATTCATTTACACGGATATGGATTCGATGTCTGTTGAACCAGAATTTATTCACAAGCGACACGAACAATTCCGTTCAGGGTCACCAGCACCTGCTAAAGAAGGAGGTGACGAGTGATGGGAGACGGTCCTAAAGCTGGAGCAAAATGGTCGAAGTACTCTGTCGGTGAAGACGGAAAGCTCACTCGTAATGCTGAATTCTGCCCACAATGTGGCCCCGGTGTATTCCTTGCTGTTCACGCAGACCGCAAATCATGTGGTCGATGTGGTCATACTGAAACCAACGAGTGAACTTCAATTGATCATTGAGCGGATATCGCTCAAGATGCCTTTCGAATCCCAATGGTCATGCGTCCAACGGACTCGTTGGTAACCAAATTCATCTACTAATACCAAACCGTTTGTATGCAGAATATCATAGTAAACGGTATGTCCTCTACCAATACTTGTACTACTGTTCGCCTCAGTGAGTACTACGCCAATGGAAAAATCAGTCCAGACATTTTCAAGAAGTGAGAGGTTCTCTTCAGTTTCTACTGTCGTTGTAAGGTGCGGCCACGATACGTTATACTCCTCCATATAATTGGTAAGTGCGACGGAGCCATCACGCCAAGGGTCGACAGAAATTGAGATGAAACTAACATTCAAGCGTTCATTTACACTTAGTTGTGATTTAATCCATTTCATGTCAGATGTTGTTGTTGGGCAAACATCAGGACAATTGACATAGATGAAACCAAACACTACGACGTCTCCATCCAAACTCGAAGAGTTGAATATTGAATTATTATTGTCTTGCAATTCAAATGGACGATACGTTTGTACTGGAATGATGTCTTCACCTTGATAGAGGTCGAGTTCTGCCGCATTCAAACAGCCAGAACTCATCATCATGAGGGAAAGGCAAAGCACAGGTAGGTACTTGTTCACTGTGAAGCCTCAGTCATTGTTACGATAACTTCGAACAAAGGCTGCACCGATGATGACAAGGAATATCCATGTCGTATTCCACAGCAAGCCTCTGATGTCGATTCTGTCTTCGACTGAATCAAACAGTTCTGGCATATGGGAATAGAGTGTTTGTGCAGCATTACCGCCCGGAGGGCCACCGCCGCCGCCACCGCCGCCACCTTGGCCACCTCCAGCATTGGAGTCATCAGCAATGCCATGGTAACAGAGCAAGAAGTATGGGAAACCAATCATTGGAACAGTATCACCATTGGTGTCAACGACCGTCGAACTTGACCCACTCAGTGGTGTTGAAACATAGTAGTAGGTTCCTTCAGGGTACTCTGGTGTTGGTCCGAATCTTCCGTTACACTGGTCTAAATCTCCTAATCCACTGACATAGTTCCAATCGTCGATTCCATTGTAACCTTGGTCACCACCATCACTTGTTCGCTCTACTGCATAGGAAGATTTCATTCCTTTGACTGCTCCTGTATCATCCCATGTGTACATGCCATAGATTGGATAGCCATCAAATGACCAACCAATGATTGGAGAATGTTGGGTGGAATCAATCAGAGTCCAGTCGTAATCTTGCATTGTTTCACCGCTTTCAGGTTCCCAATACTGGCACATTGCATCCCAGTGATAATGAACACCAGTCGGGCCAGCGTGTGCGCCACAATACCCGAGGTCAATCGGTTGGCGATCTTCTGTGAAGTAGAAGAAGTCAAGAGCGACTGCGTCGCCACCAGGTCCTTCTTCAGGTCCAAAAATTGGGACTCCGTTTGCTGCAACTGCCACTTGTCCTCGATCCGCAGCACATTCCCATTGACCATTTGCTGCAGGGCAATTTGTCGAGGTGTGGCCGCCGGTTGTATCGTTGGTTGGATTCAATGGGATACTCCATGTATGGGATTGTACATCTCCAGGTCCGAAAGCTGAAACCCAGTTATGGTTCGGGATTCCATTTGAATTTACGTTCATTTCTGTTGATGATGCTGATACAGTCACTTCACATTGGAACCAAGGACCTGAACCGCCACCGTTCGGTGCATTGACGCCGTTGGTATTTTGGTTGTAATTGTCATTGACTCCATTATCATCTCGAACCCATGGCCCATTGCCATCTTGGCAATACCAGGAATCTTCAGCGGACCAGTTTGGAAGTGTGCATCCGTCAGCGCCAACGATTTCTCCAGATGGAGTGTTCGGGCATTGGTCAAGGGCATCGCTCACACCGTCTCCATCACCATCTTTTTGTGAATCTGCGCAGCCGTCTAAATCGACTGCCTCTGCACTTGGAGTATTTGAACAGAGGTCGAGAACATTGTTGACCGTATCTGCATCATCGTCTTTTTGTGATTCTGAACATCCATTCGCATCGACACTTTCCGAAGTTGGCGTGTTAGCGCATTGGTCAACATCGTCCATCACACCGTCCAAATCGGTATCCATTTCGGAACTTGAGCAACCGTTTGCATAGACGGGTTCACCTTCTGGTGTGGTGTCACAATCATCTGTTTCATCCAGTACACCATCGCCGTCTAGGTCTGTTTCAGGTTCGGGTGGAACTGGGAGGTTGAGCCGAATAGTTGATGTTGATTCAGCAAACAAACCGCATGAAGCAATTAAGTCTCCAATCGTATTGTGGTATGAGGTATTGACGGTCATACTGAATTCACCAGTGGATAAATTTTCATCACCATCGATAATGCGTGCAGGACTTTGACCGAGTGGATGGTATTCAATGGTACAGGTGTTTGGGAACATGTGTAACATCAATCCTTGGAGCGTTCCAGTTGAAGAGTTTTCCTCGGGTAGAGTCCAAAGGAACGAGAGAATCACATTGTCTTCTTCGGGAGCAAGTATAGTCAATTGAGTGAACGAAACATTACTCGCCAATCCTTCAGCATCTGTGACATGGAGTTGAATAATCCAAATCCCTGGTTGTGAAAGTTCAGTTGTAATCAACCATGAGCCATCTGATGCTGGAGTTGTGTTGCGCAGGCCACCGACCTGCTCAAGAGATTCCCCACTCGTGAGTAGAGCCGAGACCGTAGTGGTCTCAATATTGTCATCGAGTACAAACCCTCCAATACTGGCATTTTCTCCATTCCATTGATGAATAAATTCAACAGCATTCAAAAGGCTTGGTGGAATATTCACTGCATCGATTGATTCAGGTTGAATCTCTTGAGTTGATTCTGTTTTTTCATCATTGCTGGATTCATCAACCATGAGTACAAACCCAGAACTCACCATGAGCAGAGCAAGAACTCCGCTCAAAGCAATTATCTTCATTTGCATAATAGGTTTACTCGTGCAATTGCATATAATTCTTCGGTGCTGTTGAATCTCAGCGTATCACTTATGTTGGAATGACGATTCAATGAACACACCATTATTCATGAGTATGAAAGTCGAATTATTTGAGTTGAGAATCTGAACAGGAATTTCATCAAAAGCACGCCTCTTTGGCTTTGTTTCCGTAAAGAGTACCTCTTCTCTCCATCCCGCAATGTGCCATGCATCATGTTCACGACTCCACATTGCATGTTGAGCGGGTCCGTTAAGAGTGAAATGTATTTGTGGAGCACCGGTTCGATACCAAACGACATCTCCATTTTCATAACAAAGTAAATGATTCTCCTCATGACTGTAGACTGAATTGAGAATCCCGTCACATACAATGATTTCAGAACTCAGTAGTTCACCATCTTCACACCGATAGGTATTGTGACCAGATCCCCTTGACCACAAGTGCAGTGTTGAGTCTTGAATTGATGCTGCAATAATTATTTCTGCATGCGGAAGATGTTGCAATTCAGTCCATTCGGGTTCTGGCTTTCGCCAATGTTCACCAGCATCAATACCCATCGAATAGATTCCTTTTTGCCATAGGATGAACACAAATTGCTCCTCACTTGAGCACAGAACAAGAGGTTCAGCATCTAATACATGAGACCAAACTACTCCGGAAGGGTGGATAGCCGCCTCGATTGATGTCCGAGTTCGAAGTTCTCCTCGGTCAGCACCATTCTCGAACCCTTTGTCGAGTGAGAACGATGCCATTCGAGCAAGCCGGAGTTCATGCTCGACCCAAGTTACAATCAATTGATCTCCGAGTAATGTACTGCTCTGTACTGAACAAGGAAATGGTTTTTTGACTCCACCAAATGGCTTTAATTTCAAGTCAAGTGTGAGAAATTCACCATCAATTCCTACAGCAATGTAGCCTTCATTCCATTGCCATATGTGAGCAGGGTGAAACGGCAGCGGCTTCACACTGAATTCGGACATGGTCTTCGGTTGCAGTGGCACTTTGTCAATACTCGTATGCACGAGATATGAAATGTCTGCACGGTTACCGCTCAGCATGGGAGAGGTGCAAGTCATCTTGATTGCTGTCAGCGGCAGTGATGTCGCCTCAACCAACCAATCAGATGCTTTGATGCGATTCGCTGATTGGGAGGAATTAGATTCTGTAGAAGGTCATCCAGCATTCAAACGACTTCACGTTCGCCTCTGGGTATTGCCGGGGAGTATTCTACGAGAAGATTTCCTTGCACGTCGATGGAAGCAGGCAACTGGGGAAACAGTCGAGGAAATTATTTTCCCATCACGACATTCAGCAGCAAGTGGTCGACCTTCATTGACGCTTCACCCGATTGGAGTCATGCAACTCGATATCGATGAAACCCCTCCCTATGGAGGCAAAGCTGGTGACGCACCCCCGCCATCGACTCGTCTTGCATCATGGTGGCAAGAACTTGTTCGCAAATCAGAACAGGAAGAACTTGGTGAAGAATTTGATACATCACTCGAGGTTACGCATCATGGACCTTGGTTAGAAGTGCCTTCTTTATTCATAGAAGTTGGTTCAACATCAGCGACTTGGGGCCATGTTGGTGCTGCTGAGTTTTTGGCAGATATTATCCATCGTGGACTTGGATTAGATGGTGGAGACGGTTTTGGTTCTTGGGACTCCAAACGTGATGCAGGGAAACCAGTTCTGATTACCCTCGGAGGTGGGCATTATGCACCTCGTGCAAACCATTTAGCTCTGCATCCAGGCCTTCAACTTGGACATATGCTTGCGACGTATGCACTTCCTTTCACTCCTCCCGAACTGGATGGTGGAGAGCCAGGGGGGAATTGGAAGCAATCTATCGATGCTGTATATGAGGCTACCAAGAAGGCATATCCAAATGGAATGATTCTATTCTCAATGGATAAAAAAGCCTTCAAGGGATGGCAAAGACAGGCCATACGTAACCATCTTGAGTTTCTTCAATCACCTTTGTTGACTTCGAAAGGAATATTAGCGCTCCTTGATTCAAATTCGAGCAGCACCAATTGAGGTAACCCTCAAGAGTCTCCTTCACTGACGGGCAATTGGGTGAGTTCATGGTCAGTTGGTTTTCGAAGACAATTGTTGCCATGACTGTCCGAATGCCGAAGTGGTTTGTTGGATGGGTTTCAAGGCGTTATGTTGCGGGTCCAACGCTGGCTGATGCCGTTTCCATTATGAAGCGTCTTTCAAAGGAAAATGCTTGTTTTACCATCGATGTTCTTGGTGAAGAAATCACTTCACTCGCTGAAGCACAGTACTTTTTAGATGAATACTTGGCTGTGATTGATGCAATTCATGAGAATAAACTCGATGCTAACCTCTCGATTAAGCCCACAGCCTTTGGCCTACTTATCGATGAAACACAAGGTATGAAGAACATTGAAACATTGGTGCGTATGGCGAATCAGCATGACCTTTTTGTGCGACTGGACATGGAAGATCACCGTGTGACTTCAACAACCATTCAAGTTGTTTTAGACCTGCACAAGCAAGGTTTGGATAATGTCGGTGTCGTTTTGCAAGGTCGGTTATTCCGGACACTAGACGATATCAATTATCTGGAAACAGAGTTGGGTCCTGCTGCCGATTATCGCATCTGTAAAGGAATTTATCTTGAGTCAGAAGATATAGCCTACACTTCATACCAAGACATCGTTGATGCGACGAATGCTTGTATTGACCGAATGCTATCTGCTGGTTCATACTGTTCAATTGCAACCCATGACATCCCTGTAGTTGAATACGCGAAATCAGCATTAAAATCACATGGAATGGGGCCGAACATCCCAGACCCTCGACCGAATGCGGGTCCTCCTCGGACAGCTAAGGGACCCGGTTATGAATTTCAAATGTTACTTGGTGTTCGTGGCCCACTGCGTAGGAAATTAGCAAAGAATGGGCATCGCACAAGAGTATACATTCCTTATGGTGAACAATGGTATGAATACAGCATACGTCGATTAAAGGAGAACCCAACAATTGGTACTCAAGTCGCAAAGGCATTCATCATGCCATGGACGAATAGGCCCTGATTAGTTTCGAGGTCTCTTTGTTTTACGTTTATTGGTAGGTTTGACGCCTTTCTTGATAATCTCTTTGGGGAGGATTGGATTCGGGTTAAAACCGAGTTTACCTTCTTTCCACGCTTGACGGCGCTCCCGAGGAGTATGGGGTGCGAAATATTCCGGAATAGGAGGCTCATGAAGATACATTCGTTTGATTTCACTCGCTTCAACTGTACCTCGGAGTGTACGAGCACGCCCCATATGAATTGCACGAATACGCCAAGTTTGGCCTTCGAGGTCGATTAAATGTCCTGCAGTGAAAGTTTTTTCAGCCGGGACAATCAATACATCTGATGATGAATCTTCACCACGTGTCATGGTGAGTTTGACACGAACCATATCACATCTAAGTGCCGATGCACGAACAATGAGGCTTGCATCACAATGTTTGACATATCGTCCATCTATCATTTCAATCTGATTGATGGACCACAATTTGTCATCCTCTTGAAAAACATCCTCCAGTTCGAGTATTTCGTCGGCATCAATTTCGATAACCTTTGTTATCGATGAAGGCCCTTCAGTGAGAATGAATGGGATTTTCACGACAGGGGGAGGGCGGATGTGGACAGTATGTACTTTACTGCACTCTTCACATTTCAGCAAGTAATCAGCACCTAGACCCTTTGGCTTCTCCTTAAGAATAATATGGCCCATGACATCATCACAATCTGGGCAGTGAACTGCGTTTTCCAGTAAGATTTCATTTTCATCGATGAATCCATCCTCTTCGACTGCATTTTCAAGCAAAATCCCATCCTCTTCGATGAAATTATCCTCTTCTACTTCATCATCCATGGACATCCCTGTCTATGCGCTATGCCTCTCCCGTTTGAAGGTACCGGCTTAACTGTACAAGCGAGGCTTGAAGGAGTTTCGGTGAAAGGCACCGTCATGGGGGAGGAAGAAAGCGTTGATTCCGAAGTCGGGATGGAGAACGTCTTGGCTCATTTACTCTCCCCTGATGATGAACGTTCTCGCGAGGAACCTGAAATCGCCCAAAACATAGGCACTCAGCTTCAGCACATGGGTCTAAGCACATGGTCGATATCGATCATACGTCGCTTACGAGATGCTTTGGGGCGTTTAAAGCCTCAATCCATACTTGAAGTTGGAGCTGGTATTGGTCACCGAAGTGCATGGCTGTATGATTTATTTGAAACTGATTCATCAACACCAGACCGTTATCAATTGGTTGAAGATGGAGCAAAATTTGCAGTAATAATTCGTCGTCTTATGCTTCGTCACGACGCCGAATCCTATACCTCCATCGTAGTTGGAAATCTTGATGCGTTAATTGGTGAAACAAATGCATGGCATGCAGCCTCCTCCACCGGGGTCGAAGTTGGGAAACCCCCTCTGGAAATCCAACATGATGCGATTATAGTTGATGGTAAATCTGAAACACGTGGACGTTCAGTTCAAGCCTTACTCCCCTTTCTCTCAACAAGTGGAGTTTTGTTTACTGTAGAGCCAGATATGCCTCTAGGAAATATTGAGGAAGATGATGTAGAAGGTATGAAATTAGTCGATGGTTTCAATCAATGGATGGAATGTATCCAAGCAACGACTGTGACACATCACATTGCCTTCATGCCATTGTTTGGTGGTACATTAGTTGCCATTGCCAAGAAGTGATTCTTGACTTATGCATTCGCAGTATCAAGTAATGCTTGAATCTGCAATAAACCGTAGCCATAGTTATCATCATGACCTGATTGTCCATCTTGAGGCAAAACAGATTGCCTTAACCATTCTTTTACTTGCTCGGAGTTTGAATCCGATGCAGCATCAGTGAGTTCAGGATGTTGTTGCAGGAGAAGAGCAATTGCTCCAGTGACATATACAGTTGCTGCACTCGTTCCATCGACAAGAGACCATGAACCCTCAAAATTGATGACAGGAACTTTTTCACCAGGAGCGACTAATTCTGGTTTTTTATTCGGATCTGAGCGTGGGAAAAGTAGAGGTATCAAATTTCCATCGTTGTCACCTATCGATGAGCCAAGCCAATGTTCACCAGATTGAGTCGCACCTCCTACACAAATGACCAAACGCTCTCCACATGGATTGGAGACATCACCATCGTCATTGACACCTCCATCATTTCCTGCAGCAGCCACTACGATTACGCCTTGGTCTACGGCATCGTTTGTTGCTTCATCAGATCCTCGTCCATTCATGCCAAGGTCAAAGGGAATGAGGTCTGGAGCTCCACCGAGTGAGAGTGAGATAATATCAGCATCATTGGTCACACACCAATCAATTGCTTCTGCTACCAGCGTGTCGGAACCAGAACCATTTTTCGCCAGTGCTTTGGCGACAAGTAAATCCACACCGGGGGCAATTCCCTTCATCCAGCCGTCAGCGACAAGAATACCCGCCATACTTGTACCATGTCCGTTGTCATCATAGGGTTTGGATTCTCCATTGATAAAATCTTTCCACAATACGAGATTGAATGATTCAAGGTCATTATGTTCGGTCATCAATCCTGAATCGACAATGCATACTCTGACATTATTACCATTGAGTTCAGTTCCTGATGAATCAATTAAATCGAAATAGATTTCTTGGGATTCAATGGCTACCTCGCTTGGACGGTAAGTGACAAATCCATCTTCTCCGAAAACAATGAATCCGATGTAGAACATTGAACAGAGAATCAATATGGCGACTCCGAATGCGAGAGAGCGTTGAACGATGACCAAGTTTTCTTCAAGAGGTTCAGAGAATTGTTCAGTGAGAAGTAGGGCTGAAGTAGATTCTTCACTCAGAGTGTGAATCTGAATTTCTTTCTCCTCTCCATTCATTCTTCTACCCCCATTTAACTAAATGCATGCACAGCTTCTGAAAAGGTTTCAGCAAAGAGTCTTGCTTCTTCTTCAGTGTTGTAAAAGTATGCGGATGCTTGTAAAGAGCCATTCTGATGACCACGGGAATTAAACCATGAATGGACACAATGTTGCCCACTTCGAACCATGACTCCAGCAGCCTCGTCCAAGAGTATTGCGATATCATGGACTGGAATATCGTTCATGAGAATTGAACAGATGCCCCCTCGCTTTCGAGCATCTAATGGTCCAATGATCTCAATCCCTGGTAAATCTTTAATTCCGTCTGTCATGATTTGATTTATACGAATCTCATGCTCTTGAACCCCTTTCATGTCAAGATTCGAGAGGTAGTCAACGGCCTTTCCTGCCGCAGCCATCCCTGCGAAGTTCCCGAGCCCACCTTCAAATCGAGATGGCGGATTACCCCATTCGATTGATTCATAGGTCGTTGATTTCACCGTTTGCCCTCCTGCTTGTATTGTTCGAAGGTTATCGAGCAAATCATAACGCCCCCAAAGCCCACCCATTCCTGTTGGACCGCACATTTTGTGTATTGACAAAGCTAAAAAATCAATATCCAGTTCTTGTACATCCACATTCATGTGCGGCACAGATTGGGCGCCATCAACACATACCAATGCGCCGTGATCATGAGCCACTCTCGCAATTTCTTTGATTGGAATTGCCACTCCATCGAGATTCCCTATATGGCTCATTGAAACAATTTTCAATTTCGAACCTGCATTAGCACATTCCATCTCAAAGGCCTCCATATCAAAGGTATTATCGGCGTTCGATGCAACGACCCGATGGTCAATTCCTTGTTCTTGTTCGAGTTGCAGCCATGGGACTAAATTGGAATTATGCTCACGGTCCGTCGTCAAAACAACATCTCCTTTCGACCAAGATAAACCATGGGCAACTTGGTTAAGAGAATGTGTTGCGTTTCGAGTAAATACGACTTCATTTACAGACTCGGCATTTAAAAAATGTTGTAATTTAGAACGAGATTGTGCAACTGCTTTGGACACTATGGTTCCATAGCGGTGAACAGACCTCCCACCACATCCAGGATATTTTGAATAATAATCATGGATTGAATTGACAACAGAGTCAGGTTTCAAGGTGACACAAGCGTTATCTAAGTATGCAGGTGCATCTTCCGCTCTCAATGTGGGGAAATCTTCTCGAAGTCTTCTATAATCCATTACCAAGCCTCCAAGTCCGGAAGGAAATCAAGTGCAGGCGCATTAACGCCGCATTGAGGGCAATCATAGCGTGTTGAAGTCATTGCTGAACAGAGCTGACATTCCGATCCGATAAGATTCTTCGCCGAACACCCTTCGGTAGCGCAAGGCACGATGAGAACACCATCTTCATTACGAGTTATTTCGACTGTAGCCTCGCATTCCGGGCATCTTGATTCGTGATTCCCAGAGTCGGCAGTTTGGCTATCCAACTCTAATTTCGCATTGATAGCTGCTCGCGTTTTAACTTGTGCTCCTGTGCCAAGCATTCGCTGCGGATACCATATGAGACCGATGAAGAGTGGAATCGATATGGTGCCAGTAATAATGTGTGTAACCAATGACCCTATCCGTTCTGCGCCCCGTTCAGCAACAAAGTGTGCACCAGACCATCCTGATACCGTAATCATTACAAACCACAGCGTGAGAATTAAACCCCATCCCCGTAGGGAATGTTCTGCCATTTCTATTTCCATCAATCGAACATCTTCATGTACATGGTATTCTTCAACATGATAATCACGTGTTTCAACTACGGCTTTACCAAAATAATAGATGAAAAACATCACGACGAGTGTGGCTAAAGTGCCCTCCATCATATCCCCTAGTCTAGCATCAAGTGGGAAATCAACACGTGATTTATGAAACAGGATTTGTGCAAATACAGTCATGTTCCAAAAGAACAGTAATGA
>Ga0115000_10004180_pt1 | contig 11869 bp, 14 predicted proteins | sample ArcticOcean_MG_C_6_FD_89690 | JGI IMG/M metagenome (GOLD analysis project Ga0115000, IMG submission 89690) | Marine microbial communities from western Arctic Ocean - ArcticOcean_MG_CB8_128 | ecosystem: Environmental > Aquatic > Marine > Oceanic | place: Arctic Ocean: Canada Basin | collected... | reverse complement strand
TTAATATTATAAAACCGCTATCTGATCCAGAACTATCTGTTGCGTCAAATAGAATGTGCCCCGTAGGATCACCACTTTCTACAGTATCAAATGCAGCATTTGTTACAAGATAATGACCAACCCCATCCTGAGCCGATATAAGTCTATCCGAGTCCTCACCCAAAATTCTTTCTAATTGATAAGATGATGCGCCGAGTGACCGTGCTACTTCACTTACAATTGTGCGTGTTCCGTCTTCTGATAGAATTCCATTACCAACATTAGTTCCGTCTCTTGATGAGGTTTCTAGTTGAAGTGGTGGATTAAAAAAGTTATCGGATTGGTCTAGAACTATAGCACTGCCGTCAGTAAAGCCCGGTGTGTCAGATTCAAGAGTTATATAAACATCAACAGTTTCCGTAGCCTCAGTTACAAGAAAAATTCCATCTTCAGTTATAAAATTCTCTTCTTCACTAATAACGCTATCAAAAACCATTCTAGTATTTTTGACATCACTTCCAACTCTTAAAGAATCTTCAAGTGCAATTGATTCGTTGTCATTTGTTTCAAGTGTTGTTCTTATAACATCCTCAAAGGTAGTTGACAATACTTGAGACGATGCATCATAAGATTTAACTGTACCTGTATGAGTAGTGAGTGTGTTACCAAGCGCAAATGTTCCACTAACATCTGCTAGAGTGAAGTTAGCTCGAAACTCCATATTGGGAACGCTACTATAATCAAATCCCTGATTAGTTATTGATACTTCTTTAACTGCACCAATATTATCTGTAGTAGCAAGAAGATTCTGACTTGTACCCGATTGTGATGTTACGGTAACTATTGGAATGCTTAAGTAACCCGATCCGCCGTCTTGCAAATATACCCTAGCAATCGCGCCGGTGCTATCTGTGCCAGATTCTATTGCAAACCTATCTGCACCTGTTCCGTAATTGTCATTGGATTTTTGATCTAGAGAAGATTCTAGATCAATATTATGGCCCGCGTCTGTGGAAGATGAATCTGTCCCATTAAGAATAAGACTCTCCCCAACAATACCTGTCGTATGTATTTCAAGTTCAGCTTGAAAACTTACCAATGACTGCGTTGTTCCATCTTCCATAACTAGAAAGTCGCCGGCGCCAACTCCATATTCAGCTGTACCATCAAGTACTAGGGCCCCGTCAATAATAGAAACAAATCCACTAGCAGTTTTAGTATTTGAATCTGTAGTTGTAAATACCAGAGGATCGCCAACCTCATAAAGAGTTCCCCCAGCATCTATTGCAATATCATTAACAGAACCATATTCTGTTGCAGAAACTATAGCTGTTGCTAATCCGTTGCCAATATTTGCATTTGTGTCAAACTCAATTGGTTGATCAACTGGATATAACGCGGCACCAGAAGATACTACTCCTGTTGATACAATAGACTTTAAAGTAAAAGTCATATTAATATTTTGAACACTTGAGACAGCTTCCAATACTTCACCAGTCTGGAAGGTTTCAAGAGTTGATAATGATGCTGGAGTTACCTCAAACTCAATTATGGAAGTTGCACCTTCAGTGAATATAGAGGCACTTGCAACAACGGCTACTGCCTGAGAAGTATTTCCTTTTATTTGTTGGCCAACAATTTCTGCAGCAACGGTATTAGGGCCCGGCGCAACCCGCATAATTGTTCTGTTAATCCAATTACCCGCAGAGGCTCTCATCATATATTGATTTGGATATAAAATCTCTGGGTCTTCGCCAAGAAGCATACGCATAAAAATCTTATGGCCTTCAGACGTACCTTTGGCGCGATACAACTCACGAATGTTTTTAATTAAATTTCTTTTATCAATCCCAGCCGCAAGAGTGCTTGGAATAGCATTCATAAACTCATCACGGAAATTATCTAGGAAATCATAGATAGTATTGTCTGTGTCAGCATAAGACAGCAGCTGTTGAATATTCTGTACGGGGTTTGCACGATAGCGAGTGACTACCGCACTAGCATTAGAAGTTCCCCCAGTTACAGTTTCGCCAGTGATAAACTTTTGTTGTGATGAGATAAAAAGCCTTGGAGTAGTATTACCCAAGTCATCTACTAAAATTTTAGCAGTAGCTTTTGAGGTTGCACCAGTTATGGTTTCACCAACAACAAACTGGCCATCTGTCCCCGCGCCAGATTCAAGAACAATCTTGGTGCCATCAGGAGTAAGTACATGAGATGCAGTCTCTAATTCTAAAAGAAGATTATCAATAGTTACTGTAACGCGGAGCTCACCAGATTCCAAATACTCATAATAGTGTTTAAGAAATTTCGAAAATATAGGATGATCTGCTTGAATAAAATCAGGTAGCTGACCATCAATTTGGGTGCTAATTTTAGAGGTTAAATCGCCTGACGGTAAACTATCAAAAGGGGACATTTTAATAACCCGATGTTGGGGGGTAAGCAGATGTGGTTGTGTAAGATGCCCCTGCGCCACTGTTACTTACCGCAATTGTGTCTACCTCTCCTGTTATAAGACTATTTACAAAATCAATCTCCAGTGTTTGGTTACGAACAGAAACTATATCTCTAGAATCAGGAATAGCTGTTATTCTAATTGAAGCAGATGCCTCGCCATCAACAAGACCTACTGTGGTTATGTAAATTCCTGTTATTGATACCGTCCCCGCTAAATAATTAACCGTACCAACATTTGCAGAATCATAAACCCGAACCCCAGCAGAAAGATAATATGCTCTTAAATTTCCGTCGCCGTCATCATCAAAAAATCTTAGATTGTCTGCATCACCACTAATATAAAAACCTGTAGATGCAATGACGCCGCCGGCCGTAGCATTGTGATCAGTGTGTGGGTGGTAAAAAGCATTGTTAAAATAAAGATAGTACGCAGTGGATGCGGTTAAAATCGGGGTGAAGAATTTTGCCAGTGTGACACTTGTTGAATTGCTTAATATTGAAGTGTCGCTGCTATCAATCAAACCCAAAACTTTTGAATATCTGAACAGTCCATCAAACTGTTCAAGACTTGAATCATTGTAAGTTGCGAGTGTGTTTGTTACAATGGTTTCTAATTCATCAACTGATGAAGTTGTTTTGCTAGAATCATATTTGAATGTTGTATTTAAAATAAGGAAGACTGTTTCTGCATCAACGATAACGGGAGTTATAGACATAACTTTATATTTTTTAAAGTCTGCTACTAGTTGGAGTTTCTCTGTTGCTGTAAGATTTAATCCGGTGGTTGATTTAATCGCAATAAAAACCTTGCCATATTCTGCCGTACTAACCACACCGAGGCTCGAATCATATGAACCGTCCTCACCGCCAAATACTTGGACAGCCTGTGCGTTAGCATATAATTGTTTTGTATACACCTTAAAATCTTCGGCAGTGACACATCTCCCTTGGGCAGCATAATCAAGTGGAGCATTGTATTTTATTGATTGAAGTGACTCAGGGTTACCGCCACCATTTGCAATGTCTACAGTGGCCACGGCGACATCAGCAATCCCCGCAATAGAAGAAGAGTTTGTGAATATAGATGCGCCATTAGCTGCCTCTCTATTACCAACAACATATGTAAGAATTACAATATTATCTTCGGACAATGCAGTACCAATTAATCCATCTCCAAAATATACCTCAAACTTAGCAGACTCAACCTCTTGGAGAAAATACACATTACTTGTTGTCGAGAGTTGGGTTATGTCGGTTGCTTCTGTGTATGAGGTAACAGTTGTATTACCAGCTGAAGTTTGAACTTGAACTCTTAGTGTAGATGTGTCAGCTCTATTATCAGTTATAAGAAATCTTTGATCTGCATTTGAAGTATCAACCGTATATCTGGATGTTACATATGTTCCCTCATAAATTTTGGTATTCAAGTATGGAATACCAGAGCCAATATTTGAAGATGTCCTGTCAGTTGCAGTTACAAATTGATAAGAGGTTCCCCCGACATTTGATTTAAAAATTGTTCCGGCCGACATTGTTGCATTAGCAAGTGCGGTTGTGTTCAATACAATATCAACTGTTGCAACTGGACACTTAGAAGACCCCGGCACATAACCAAGAGTTTTAGCATGAGATACTACACTTGAACGCAGACTTGAACTGTCAAGAAACATCTCGTTTGCTAGCATGTTTGCATTGAAACCTAGATAGTGAGTGTTGTATGCAAGGACATCTAACAATGCACTCATACCAGAACCCTAAAAATCATAATCGGTGAAATCTGTCTGACCTTTAAGGAACACTTTAAGGTTATCCTTCACCTCATCAAAGTCAAATTCTGTTACAGTTAATCTTTTATCATTTACAGCCATTATCGTAATCTCTCTAACATTAATGTTAAGTCAACTAATTCTGTCGGAGCATTTACAACGAAGAATTGTATCGTTAGTTCATATTCATTACGATCTATATCTGGTCTAGCAGAAATATTTATTACCTTAGCTCTTGGTTCAAAATTCTCAATAACATCCTGTATTTTCATAGTTAAAATATGAGCAATAAATGGAGTCATGGGTTCAAATAAAATATCCCTCACACCAGAGCCAATCTCTGGATGAAAGGGTTTCTCATAGTGATTTGTCAACACAAGATTACGGATAGAACGCTTGACCGCCGTTATATCTGTTACCGTATTCACATCATTAGACACAGACTTTCTTGAGAAGAAAAGGTCTAAGTCTCTATACTGCCGGACATTGCGAGCAATATCATTTTGACCTTGTGCATCTGGATGAGCTGTCGGTGTTGCCATTGTTGACTCCTGTTCTTATTATTTATAAGAAGTCTTATAAGTATTTATCCATTAAATATCTCCTTCACTGGTCTATATCCTGTTTCATAACTATCTACAATTCTAACCTCTGATATTACTGCTTCAATATTGTCATGCCAAAAATTCAAAAATTTATGAACTCTTGGATAGTCTGGATTAATATCGTTTGTCTGCCAAGTAAACTCCTGTAGAATATTGGTGTAGTCTGGCATCCAATATAATATATTTAGGGTGACTATACTCTTCCTTTTTATAATCACGTTAATGCCTTCTTTGCTGCTTTTTTTGAAACATTGCCATACGCAGATGAAATAGTAGTACCAAGACTCATGAGGTTGCCATAATATGCTGGGGTGGCGACAAGGACAGTCACCATCTTCATACCTGATTGATGTCTCTGTACTGATACGCCCCGTTCAATATTAGCATCGCTAACACATAGTGCGTTCAATTCGGCCAACTCGGCCGCGGCTTTATCCTCCTTAGCTTTTAATGCTGGACTCTTAGTCTCAATAGGTTCACCAGTACTAGTTGTAGCCTTTTTAACATTCGGGTTATATGTATCAAGATATTGATACTCTACAATATAAACCACATCTTGAAATCTTTTACTTTTTCCATTTGTACCAAGAATATATTTTCCATAGGTTCTACCATTTTTTAAAATCCTTATATTATTAGGACCAATGGCCGGGTCAATCGCCCAAGCACTTCTTGACGTTTCGTTAAGCGACTCGCTCGAATAAATCCGAACTGGCATCCTTTTCCCTGCGCCTGAATAAAATGCCTTAACGTCAATAACTTTAATTGGTTTATGACTTAATGTAATAAAATCCTCTTCAGCGTCACTAAAATCCAGTAGGCCATTTCCAAAAGCATCAGGTTTGTCTTTGATAAACTCCTCAACTGTTTTAGGCTGAGCAGTGAATCCATCTTTAGCAATAGTAGCTTTTTTTGCATATGTTGTTTTACTGCCGCCGTCCGCTACAGTTTTTTTAGATGATGGAGCAGTTTTTGTAACATCTTCTGATTTAGTAGATGTGGTTGTTGTCACAGATTCCGTTGTTGTGGTTGTTGACTCAGCTTCTGCTAAAGTAGTTCTTACTACAGATTCTTTAGCAGTAACAACTTTCGTTGTGGTTGCTATGCCCTCTTTAACTATAGTTATCTCTTTACTCTTCTCTGCAACTTCATTATTAACAGAATCGCTGTCGTTATAATCAGCAGCCAAATCCCCAAAAACTTCAAAACCACCATCTGCTCCAGGCTGTATATTTTTTTCAAGTTTTTCTCTAAGTTCAACAACTTTAGCAGCGACATTTGGATTTTCAACAATTTCAGACAACTTCTCTGCTAAAGGTGGAACTGCTGCTTGTAATACTGCTGCAGCTTTCTCAACAGCTGGAGCGCTACCATCTGCTGCCTTTTCAAAGTTGGGAACTGCTGTACACAAATCACCATCACCAGATATTGCAGTTGTAGCATCAGAGACTAGTGTGGTTAAACTCTTTCCAGCAGAAGTTAACTCAGTCCCAAAATTAGTTTCAATATTTGCTAGTTTAGATGTATATGCAAGCACTTCTCCGGGCGTAGTTTTCGGTAGCGCTAGAAGACTTGTTATCTCTGCTTGAAGATTAAGAGGGGGAACTTCTGGTAAGTCCAACGCAAGGCCATCAAATGCAGCTTTTAATTCTGTTACAGCAGCCTCGGCAACTGCAGCTGCCTCTGATGCCACGGCATCTATTTTAGCTGTCAGATCATTTTCCAACTCTTCTAGCTTTGTTAAAGCTTCATCAAGTTCTGGACTTGCGCCACATAAATTTGGTATCGTCGGCATTGTTTCTCCTATCCCCCCGCAAACACGTTAGGACTACCGGCCGCTACCGATGTGCAACCACTAATACCATCACCAATTCTACCAGCGCCCTTTGTATTTACAAAGACAGTTGTTGACCCTGTAGCAATAGGCGCAGCATGAGCTGGACAGGGTGTGCCGGGTAACAGGTGTGATGTATTGTTGTCACCCTGCCTACTCCATGCAATACTATTCACAAATACATTAGGTGAACCTGCTGCTCTTGCAGGCGCTGAACAATGTGTGACATCTGCGTCACCAATTCTAGTTGCTGCGGGCACGTTCCTTCTCCATCAGTTCTTGCAATCGTGTATTCCACACTGACATTGCTTCGTGTTGTTCATCTGTATGATTACCATCATCACCTTCTGGCTCTGGTGTGTCAGGTAAAAACTTAATCACATGTTCAAAAGTTTCTGGTATATCTTCATAACTATCGTAGGTAACCAATTCTCCATTTACTATCAACTGGAATTCTGCCATGTCGTATCCTAGTTCAAATTAATTGTTGCAGCATCAACATCAACCTCTGTTGTCGCATCCATGTCAATAGTTGTTTCTGAAGCAATAGTCATCAATGTTGCAGACTTCATATTAAGCGTGCTGCCAGACTTGACAGATACGATGCCTGATGTTGTTGAGATAGACATATTACCTGTTGTATTTAAAGTCATATTACCTTCTTTCGTTCCAGCCATCAAGGACATATTAAGTTTTATGCCCTGCTTATAATTACCATTATTCAACCGAACTTCATCTCCCTCTGTGGTGACGTTGACCTTCTCCCCAATGCGCCCCTTAACATTCTGTTTAATATTAAAGGAGTGATTGCCAAGAATTTCTTCCTCACGATTACCACCACTCTCACCAGCCCCAATCTTAACGCGGTGGTTCTTGTGAATCTTTTGAGTGTAGTCTCCCTCAACTTCTAGATGGTAGTTTCCCTTAATAAGCTCGCGAACATTTCCCGTAACCGTAAGATTAACATCACCTGTGATTGAGACATTTGATTTTCCAGCAATAATCTCATAGTTGTCACCAACAATTTTTACAACCTTTGAACCGTCTGGATGAATTTCTTCAAAGGTTCCAGATGTGTGTTGACGAAAGAGTCTCTCTGCGCCAGGGCTGTCATCCACTTCTGTAATGTGACCCGACTCAGATTCAAACACATGGTTGTACGGATATTGAGATGACTTATATGGGTTCACATATTTCTTGGTTGACTTGGGATTTGGCTCTTCCCAGAATAAACGATTTTCTTCAACAGCAACATCTGAAACAGATTTAATATATGGTTGCGTTGCAATAGGAACGCCGGTGCCAAACTGTGTTGTGTTTGGGTAGGTGCCAGTATCATCAACACCAACAGTTGTGTCGAGTATTGTTGGATCACCCCTAAGACGACTCAATCTTCGTTCCATAAGAGAATTATGAGTCTCTGATGTTTGTCCCTGAGCTAGTCTATTGGTATCTGGTTCTTTCAAGTTGTGGCCGGAAGGAACTTCATACTCATAACCATCAACAGGATATGGCCCATATGATGCCATGCCCGCATATTCATCTTGATTAGAATAAGGACTCCTTGGATCATTGAAACCAAATCGATGATCAGCGGGGAGCTCTGGTGTACCAGGCAACGAACCAAGAATTACGGGCTGTTGTCTTTCTAGGTCACGAAAGAAACCTATAACCCAACTACCCTCAACCAAAAAGGCCGGAGTGTTTCCCATACCTTGCATAGAGGGGTCTGTTACAGGATGCATAACATGGGCCCACGGCAAATCTGTTGTTGGTAGGTCTTCTAATACCTCAGTATGAAAACCTAATGCGCGAACACGAACACGGCCAAGCAACTCTGGATCGTTACGGTCTTCTACAACCCCAACGAACCAGATGAAACCATCCTGACCCATAAAGTAACTTTGTTCAGCCATAGTAATCCTCTAATCATTATTTATACTATTTATAATGATTAATGCAAGTCTGGATTGCGGCCGTAGCGTTTACCTTCTGGATTAATCCACTCATATTCTTCTGTACAATACTTTTTGTCGGGGTTGTTAGCAATAAACATCTGCAATGTTTCTGATGCTTCTAGTTCATCCATAGCATCAGCTACTATATCTTTTTGAATTATTCTATATTTTATCATGGTTGGTTATTTAGTTCTATAGCTTTTCATCGTATCGTGATAGTAATCAAAATTGTGATTAATAATCTCTTTATACCGACTAACAGTATTAGATTTTTTAAGTGTAAGACTCTTATCCATCCAATATGGATTAAGTCCAAGGTTCCCAGCAATGATAATCCTCTTGTGGTCACATTGTTGTTTTGCTACAGAATGTTTAACCCAGCCCGGAAACATAATCATCATTCCCTGTACAGGTGGGACGCTCTGCGATGCATCATCAAATATCAGGGGTGAACACTGGGCACAACAATCCAGATTGTATACCCAACTCCATATGGCAGGCCAGTGGTCATGGGGGACAGTATGATCACCCTTGGAATAACTAGCAGACCAACAGTCATAGGGCATCAGGAAAACTTTACTAGGCGAGTTGTCGTTCCCAACACTCACTGCGAACTCTGACAGGTTTGCAAAGTCAGTGTCACTCTCATGCATATACCAATCTGTCATGTCAGCTCTCACATTGGTTTCCCTTTTCTGAACATCTTCAATACTCCGACAAGTTGCAACCAAGCTGTCAGGGATATAGTCAGAAGGCACAGGTGTTTGTATCACAGGAAAGTTGACATTGAAGGGAATGGATGCCGGGTTTGTCTTTAGTTGCCGGCGCTTCTTTTCCACCATTACGCTTTCATTGTCCAGACTATCTGCAAGTGACTTTAATAAACTCATGAGGAAATAGGTTTCTCTAAAGGATACCAATACCATCCTGTCGCAATATACTTTGGGTGTGTATGTACAGGATTACCCCTATGCTGATACATCCATGCAGCTGGAAAGATGCATCCCATTCCCTTGCGCGGTTGCACTCTTATCTTCTCATACAAGAATTCTGTTTCACCTTCTCCATCAGGAACATCGTTGAGGTATATCGTCCAGACCAGAGCTCGTGTTGCGTCTGCATAGTGAGAGTTCTCAGCATGGAAGTTATGAAACCCTCCACCCATTGGATTTGTTCTCTGTATTTTACTCTCTGGTGATACAAGTGATTTTTTTCCGCCGCGATATACTGTAGGAAATTCCATTATATATTCATACAACATATCGAACTTTGATTTCTGTAAAACTGGATAGAGTAATTCATCTTCCGACATCCACATCTGCTTATCCTTTCGCGTTATACGATTTGCTTCCACAGTCTTACCCGTATGATCATCCCGTTTAAACCATTCAATCAGATTATCACACGCATCATCTGACAGAGCATTCTCAAACCCTCTTATGAAATTACGCAACACTAGGCTCGTCCTCTCGTATATTCAGATTTCCTGCTACCATGATGCGTTCGTGATCACATGTGTGTGGGGGAACTTCATGCATCACCCACGATGGAAATAGAATGAGTTGTGCCGGCATCGGCTCAACATCATATTCATGTTTGCATGTTGGAAACACCAGAGGCGCACAGCTCTCACATGCATTGACACAGAACGTATATGACCACAGAGAAGGCCAGTGATTATACTCTTCAGTCTGGTTACCCTTGACATAAACCAACCCCCAACTTTCTTTGATAAACAAAGGAACTGGTAAGGGATTACCTTTTGTATCAGTTCGTTTTGAAACGGGACATGTGTTTGCTATCTCAGCGGCAGCTGCACCAAGGACTCTAAAAGTTTCATACCCCTTGTGCATATCCCAACGAGTCATCAAACACTTAGCTGGGGTTCTACCCTGTAGGTGATCACCCGCTTCCAGAATGTCTTTGGTAATCTGCTGCAAGAAACCTTCGGGGGGTTTCAAAACCTTGACCTTCACGGGATACTTGTCTGTGAATTTTGGCCAGGGTTTTACAGGCGCGCCAACCAACTTGGATAATGCAGTCATACCACAATCTCCTGTATGTTGGTTTCGTCTGGATGATGGCCATCAAATTTGGGCTCACCTTTGGGAAGTGTATAGAACCATCCTGTTGCAATATACTTGACACCCACGTTTGGAGTTACACCCTTGTGTGGATGTGTCCAACCAGCTGGCCAGATCACTGTGCGTCCTGCTGCGGGAGATACAACCATATCCTGATAAGGAAACTCCGTGCCGGAGACTGCATCATTAAGATACACCATCCATGCAAGGAGTCGATAGGGGTATGAACCAGACTGCTCGTTGTGCAGAGAGAAGAATCCTTCTCCCTCATTATATCGTTGTATATTATACATGGGACAAAGACGCCAGTAGCTGGACTTGTTGAGCGTATTCAGATAGTCGTACTTAGATGTATATTGAGTCAGTGCGCTTTGCACCAATTCATACACATCTCCATTAACAGAAACATCCTCACCAAAGTTAAGTGTCTTGGTTGCACAAACCTTTTGACGGCTGCGATTGAAGAACGCTAGTCCAGAGTTTCTACTTGAGCCCTCATCATAGACAGACTCAAAGTAATTGACTATGGATGCACAAGCTTGTGGTTTACCACCATCATATATCTCAACAAAATCATATAACATCATTCATCGTTATGTAGTTAGTCTCACCGCACGGGCCCGTTACAGCCAGAAACATGGTTGCAGCATTCTTCTCTTTGACAGGAGTATACTTTCCCATTTTCTTGGAATAGTAAAATGCCACTCCATCCTTCAACTTCACATCCTCATACGAATCCATATCAGATTCGATTGAGACAATCACACCCTTCGCGAGCTCATCGTATATATTGTTATACGAAATTTTATCACCGATATTCATTTTCATTTCTTTCTATAGATATACAAAACTTGTAGATGTCACGGGGTCTTTGTCTGACCCACACCAGTTCTCAGTGGTAGTCACCACCTTGATACGCCGCGAGTCGCGCAGCGGGTACACGGTCATATCCACTTCCTCATAATATTCAGTCTTCACTGTCTTAAATGGTTTCATAATTTCTTTCTTATCCATATTTAAACTCCGTTTCTGCTGCGAGGTCAAGCTGGTGCATGATATCCTCAGTAAAGTAGGTTTCTGGGTCATTCAGTATAGTCTTGCCGAACTGCTTTGACCCGTCAGGCAGTTCAAACCTCGTTGAAACCTTCTTGAAGATTTCATATTTCTCTGCAAGTTCCAGCAG
>Ga0115000_10004178_pt1 | contig 11873 bp, 11 predicted proteins | sample ArcticOcean_MG_C_6_FD_89690 | JGI IMG/M metagenome (GOLD analysis project Ga0115000, IMG submission 89690) | Marine microbial communities from western Arctic Ocean - ArcticOcean_MG_CB8_128 | ecosystem: Environmental > Aquatic > Marine > Oceanic | place: Arctic Ocean: Canada Basin | collected... | reverse complement strand
CTTTCACCTAATCCATAATCACTAACAACCTTACGTAAGATCTTAGCAATTTCTTTTGCGTTTTCAGGTTGTACATCCTGGGTAATAGCTTGTCTCTCTGCGTCGTTTAAATCAGCATTATCTAAATCTACAAATAAACACTTACGAGAAAGGTTAACATAAAATGTTTCACCTTCCGTAGTTAAAGGTTCTGCTGCAGCAGGTGGTTCTTCTTTTTGAGCTAAACTATCTGGAGTCGTTGGCTTAAACTCTCCACCAGTCTCAGGACCTTGTCTAGGTACAAAATCATCCTCAGCCTCGAGCACTTTACCCTTCTTCTTTGTAGATGCAGCCAAGGCTGCGACCGTGGCTTGTTTGGCCTTAAGCGCTAATTTTTTTTGTTCAGGAGTAGCAGTACCATCTGCATCAGCTTGCTGAGCTAATTTAGTAGCTACTTGATTTTTATCTTTTTTCTTTTGTTCAGGAGTTTTTACACCTAATATTCCTTCAATCATAGCTACAAACTTGCTCATTGTAAGTATTTATAGGAGAGAAAGTTTATTTCTCATGTCTTCGAAGTATGTTTTATCTAAAAATGTAAGATCATACTTCTTACAGAAATATTGTAATTTGTTAAAATAAAAAGACTTAGACTGATTCTTTTTAAGCTTTCGCATTAATACAACATGAAGCTCTTCGCGATATCCGTCACATTTAATTTTTTTCTTTAAACTATTGAATGTATGCGGTTCCTGTAATATAATCACAGGGAATTTTTTAATAAAAACATCTAAAAACGAACTATATGATAAGTTTAGTTCATTAGTAGTATCAAAAAATATTACAGGTTTATATTTCTTATTATATTTTTTTAATATTTCACATGTATAATATATAAAGTAATGAAATATATATTTCTTATGTTGTGCGTTAGTATACTTTATCTCTGAGTCAAACTCTGATGTCTTAGTAACTACTTCATTATGTACAGATTGTATTATAGGTGTGAAATTAACAATCTTAAAAAAGGAATCTGGTAATCTATATGAGAGACCGGGGTTGAGATGTGTATTTTTCGTTAAGCTTTCTAATTCCATCTGCATTGTTCTTCCAAAAATCTGTGTAACTAGTTATAACATATTTGCTAGTATAACGCAAGTAGTTTTTATATCGGAAATAGTGGGACATTGCAGTCGGAAATAAAATGTAGCTACCCTTTCGAGTTACCTTAATTACTAAAAACCAATTTTCTTCGCTTTCAGCTTGCTTAATCCACTTATTTAACGTTATATTGTCGGTGAATAATTTGTGATAATCAAACGTCTTATAGCTCTTGCACTCGATCTTAAAGGAGGACATGCATGGAGGTACCATAATATCTCCGTCCATCATACGCTTTTGATCTTCTGTTAATTTATCAAGTCGGTGAAAGTTGGCGCCACCAGTATAGGCTCCGGAATTTGGAACTCTAATAAAATTTTCATTGAACGTTTCACTTAGATCTTTAGCAACATCTCGTTCCCAGCTGTTACCTTTTTGCTTTGCGGCACTAGGCATTATGTAATTATATACTATCTAGCCAGATCTTGCAAGTTAATAAATTTAAGAACTGCATCTTTAGGTATTTTCTCAGTCCAATAATTACCTTCATCTGCAGGATTTAATTCCGGTAATTTATCTCTATCTAATATTAACAAATAACCTCTCCCAGTCTTCTTATATTCATGAAATGCGAACCTACCTGCTAATTGAATATCATCTGAAACATATGAACCCGATATACCTTTACGCGTATTACCAACTCCTCGTGAAACTACAAAACCATTTTTAATTAAATTTTTATATTCTGCTGAAGATATACCTCTATAAGCTTCATTAGGGTTATTTTGTAATTTTGCAATATTTGCAACTATACTTTCTTGATCTTCTCCTTCTGGTGGAAATAAGAGATAATCATATATTGACTTACTTTCGTTTAGTTTTTTTTTAGCTTTCTTTTTCTTCTTAATCTTTTTAACTTTACCTTTACGCTTTATAGTAGATCCTAAAACCTTAGGTAAGCGTGCATCTCCCGGGGCATACGTATCTCCATCTGTATATTCTCCGCCACCTTGCCCACCATCCATGGCCATACCAGCAGAAGCCATTGTGTTATCTGATAGATATTGAGTTACTGCCTCATCGAATAATCCCATTTTAAGTATTTAGTTGATTTATGCGAAAATGTACTATAATAAGTACATGGACGTTGGTGATATTATCAATCAGTACCTAGAGGAGGCTAATCTAGATACAGATTTAGACCGCCTGGAAGTTATAACTACCCAAGAAAGACTAGTAAATAATAAACATAAGTGGTCTGCCAGACTTATAAATCATAAGATAAATCTAAGTAACTTTAAATTTAAGAGAGAATCGAGCCTTGAAGATAGAATTACTGAATTTCAAAATACAGAACCTGTGCGAGTAAGTAGAGTTATTGCAGAGCGCGCTGTCCGAAATAAAAAAGAAATTAAAATTTTAGATTTAAAAATAAAAAATGAACAGCTTATTATTGACTATCTAGAAAATATATATAAAAACATAAGTTTCGCGACTAACGATATTAAGAATTTAGTAGAGCTTATGAAACTTGAAATTCAATGATTAATATTGAATATAGTTCAATCACTCATGCTATAATAGACGGGCCTGAGGTTAATGTTATAAGAGAGCACTTTAGCGTAAAAAACGAAGCTGTACACTTTCAGCGTAGGTTTGGTAGATTTGTTCCTCCGAGAACATATGTGATTACTAATCAAGGTAAAGTTGAAATTGGCTTATTAGAAGAAATAATTAAATTCTGCGAATCAAAAAATATATTATTTAAACTAGAGAGTAAGATTAAAGAGATACTGTATCCATCTTTAGCTAAAACTAGCGTTCTTCCGTATGACTTAAATTTAAAATTAAGAGATTATCAACAGGATATAGTTGATGCATGCATTAATCATGGTAGAGGCACAGTAATATTAGCAACCGCGGGTGGTAAGACATTAGCAATGGCTAGCTTGTTAGAGTTTTACTTTAAAAACTATAGCAAGAATTTTAGATGCTTAATTATTGTACCAGATAGGCCTCGCGAGTCAAACAAAAAACGACTTTAAAGAATATAATACATCATTTACTACGTCCAAATGGACTGGTAAAGATACCTTAGATTTATCCACAAATGTTATAGTATCAAATCTAGGTATATTACAGAGTAATAAGCAGGATATATCCTGGATTGAACATATTGATATATTGATAGTTGATGAGGTGCATAAGGTGAGGAGAGGTAATAAGGTAAACAAGCTTTTCAAAACAATAAAGACGTCTAACCGGTTTGGCTTTACTGGAACATTACCGCCGGATAATTTAGATAAATGGAATATTTTCGGGAAGATTGGGCCACAGTTATATGAAAAAAAGGCGTATGAGTTAAGAGAGGATAATTATGTAGCGAAATCTAAAGTTCATGTCTTAGAGTTAACCTATAATACTCCAACAGCAGAAATATATCATGGTACTAATAGTAGCGCATATTACTTGCAAGAAAATGAATTTATACGTAGTAGTGAGTACAGAAATACTTTAATTGCTAACTTGTGTAACAAGCTCGACAATAACGGATTAATATTGGTTGATTACATAGAGCATGGAGAGTTATTATTAGAAGCATTACAATTAATATGTAAGCACAAAGATGTATACTTCATACAAGGTAGTGTAGATATAGAACAGCGCAAAGATATACAGAACTATATGGAGGCTCAGAAGAATGTAATTGTAATAGCAATATCAAAGATCTTCTCGACTGGAATTAACATTAAGAATTTACATTATATTATATTTGCCGGAGGAGGAAAAGCAAAAATTAAAATAGTTCAAAGTATAGGGAGAGGCCTCCGCTTGCATATTGATAAAAAAGAACTTATAATATTCGACATCGCAGATAACTTACGGTACGGTCAGCGCCATGCTGAGCAAAGACTAGTTTTATACGACGCAGAGCAAATAAAATACACATTTACACAATTTAATGAAACCAAAAATTAAAACAGTTAAAATAGTTAAAAAGAAAAAGAAAAAGAGTAAAAAGGCGTATTACGTTGAACCTAAAAGATTCTTACAATTATTAAAAGAGTATTATGCGTCAGATGACTTAATTGACGAGCTCGCAGAGTCTACTAGTAAGATCGCCATTGGTTTAAGTTACTCTCCGAACTTTATAAATTACAGCTATAAGGATGAAATGATTGGTGACGCGGTAGTTAAGATGATTGCAGCTGTTAAGAATAAGAAATTTAATTTAGAAGCTACATCTAACCCGTTTTCATATTTTACTACAATCGCCTATCATGCATTTATTAACAGAATTAAAAAGGAAAAGAAATATAGAGAGACTATTTCTGCATATCAAGCGCAATTATATAGTGATTTAAATATAACTGAACCAGCTAGTAATGCTGCACCTCAAAAGGATTACGATAAAGAACTGTATTCATAAATGACCGAAGCTTCGGAACATAAAGTTAGCTTTTTTACTGATCTACATTTAGGTCAACATCAAAACAGTGAAAAGTGGCATGATGTAACATATAAATGGGCTCAATGGTACACAAGTGAGCTTAAAAGTAAGAATATTAAAAAAATAATATTTGGAGGGGATTTGTTTCATTATAGGGATGAGATAAATGTAAAAACATTATTTTTTGCCAATAAATTATTAGATTTGTTTAATGATTTTGAGATATTAATGATTCCTGGTAACCACGACGCATACTACAAAGATAACTCTACTGTTCATTCTTTATCAATACTAAGCAATAGACACAATATAACGGTGTTTATACCCCAACAGTAAAAACGATATCAAATAAGCGGATTGGTTTTTGTCCGTGGGGCACAGAGTTAAAAGATATACCCGAAAATTGTGACTTAATAGTGGGTCACTTTGAGCTACAAAATTTTAACTATAATTCCTTTGCGGTTTGCGAGACAGGAATGGAGTCTTCTCAGATTTTAAACAAATGTAACCTTATATTCTCTGGTCATTTCCATAAAAGACAATACCGAAAATATAATAACGGGGAAATCATATACGCAGGCAATCCATTTGAAATGGACTTTAATGATATCGGAGATCAAAAAGGATATTACATATTAGACTTAGGATCTGAGAAAATACAATACGAGTTCTTTAACAATAATATTTCTCCAACTCACGTAAAGGTAAATCTATCTGATTTACAAGTTCTCAAGAGTATTGCAAAGAAAAAAGGATGGTCTAATATCGCAATAAAGATTATTATAGATAAAGATATAAAATCAAATTTATTAGATAAGATTATTGCATCAATAAATTTTGAGGCACCGTTTTCGTTTACTACAGACTACTTACATAAATTTAGTATCGGAGATAACTTAACCATAACTAATGAGTTCGGAGACTTGAACATTAAGCAATGTATTATAGAATATATTGATTCTCTTAATGTAGAAAATAAAACTGAAGTGATCACCAAGACAGTACACCTATATAATAAGTTCTCATGAAGTACGTAGATTTTAATTCAGTAAAAATTCGGAATTTCCTATCTATCGGACAAGAGCCAGTCGAGATGTCATTCAGACAAGGTCTAAATGTTATCACGGGAGTTAATAGAGATAAAGAGGATAGAAGAAACGGTGTTGGAAAATCTACGATAGCTGATGCTATTCATTTTGCTATTTTCGGAGAAACAATTCGCGAACTATCGAAAGATTTCATAGTAAACTCTATTAATAAGAAAAATACTTACGTAGAGTTACGGTTTCAAGTAAACGAAAATAACACCACTAAAGACTATAGAATAGTTCGCAAATTAAAACCTACAAAATGCTATTTGTATGTAGATGATATAGATCTTACAGAGAGTACAATTCCAAATACTAATAAAAGAATTAAAAGTATTCTTAACAGCTCTCCAGAGGTGTTTCAGAACTGTGTTATAATGTCTCTTAATACTACCTTACCGTTTATGGCTCAACGGAAAGTAGAAAAGAGAAAGTTTATAGAAGGTATTCTTAATTTAGAAATATTCTCTGAAATGTTATTATCAGCTCGTTCCGAATATAATGATGTACAAAAAAAGTATGATAACATTACTAAGGATTTTGATCATGCAAATAGTATATGTAAGCTATTAAGTGATCAAAAAGAAAATATAATTAATAGTGTTAGTGAGCAGAGAACTAAAATTCTAGCTAGAGTTAAAACAATACAAGATGAAATAATAGAAAACAAATCTAAAATCAAAGCTATTAATAGAGAGCTGTTTGAGAAAAGTAAAGATAAATTTAAGGCTATTAATGAAAAGATTTCTGATATATCAATTCAACTATCTAATGTAAAAACTAAAATTACAAGACATGAAACTGAAATAGAATTTCATAATAAAAAACTCAATAATATAGGTACATCGGCTGATGTATGTCCGACGTGCTTACACCAAATTACTAGCAATGACCGAGATCACATTCAAAAGGAAGAAGGTAGTATTCGTAAGGATATAGCAAACTGTAATGATGATATAACGAGCCTACACCAACAAGTAACTAGTATTAAGGAACTGAAACAAAATAACATAGAGGCTCAAGGTCAAATTAATCAATACATCTCTAATATTAAAACAGTAAACAATAATAATAAGCTTACAAAGACATATATTGAAAACTTAAATAAAGATTTAGAGAAAAACAATACAGACTTAAAGGATCTTCAAGAAAAAGAGACAAGCGTAGAGGTACAAGATCTAGATAATAAAATTAATAATAATCTTAAAGAAGTACAACAACTTGAACTAGATTCTAATACAATATATAAGAGCCTATCTACACTTGAAGTTGTAAAATATATTCTGTCAGAAGAAGGAGTTAAGTCATTTATTGTAAAGAAAATATTAGATGTACTAAACAGTAGGTTACTGTATTATCTTCAAAAAATGGATGCAAATTGTATGTGTAGATTTAACGAATATTTTGAAGAAGAGATTGTAAACGAAAAAGGAGAAACATGTTCATACTTTAACTTTTCTGGTGCAGAGAGAAAGAATATTGATCTAGCGATCCTGTTTACGTTTATGGATATGAGAAGGTTGCAAGGAGATATTGCGTATAATCTAGTTATGTTCGATGAACTACTTGATAGCTCTTTAGATGAAAAGGGAGTAGAGCTTGTTCTCGATATTATAAAAGAGAGAATAGAAACTTATAGTGAAAGTATCTATATTATATCTCACAGAAAGGAATCTGTTAAAGCCGCGACAGGAGACGTAGTTGTCTTAGAAAAGAAGAACGGGATTACTACACGAGTGGATTTAACTAATAAAACTGAATAAATTTATATAATGATTACGCCGTTCCATGCGAATGTTCAACGATTACCGTTTAGCCCACCTATCATAAACAATCCGTTATCTCAAGCCACTGGTTATAATAACCTTACGCAAATAACACGACCAAAAGTTACCGCGAAATCTACCACTCACACTGCACCTGACCTGCCTCGAGGTGTAAACTTCTATGCTGATTATTCTGGGTGTGGTCATTGGAGAATGATATGGCCAGAATTATTGCTTAACTGTTACGGTAAGGCTAATATACAGGGTGGTACTGTAATGATAGGAGATAAGAACTTTTACAAGGGCCTTAAGACTATACGAATTCAAAGACAAGCAACCGAGTCTCAATTAAATTATATTAAGTGGCTTAAGACCATACAAGAAGAGAGTGGGTTTAAGATTATCTATGAGATAGACGATCTTATCTTTAAGGAAGATATTCCTTTTTATAATAAATTTAGATTTGCATTTGAAGACCCTAGCATCAGACAAACTAGCATGGAGATTATGCAAATTTGTGATGAGATTACAGTTACAAACAAGTTCATGAAGGAGTATTATATAGAGAAAACTGGTAATAAAAATGTTACAGTTATACCTAATTTTATTCCAAAGTTTTGGATGGACAGATATTACGATTTAAATCAAATTAAGGAAAACTATCAAAGATACAAAAGCAAACCTAGAGTAGTTTACTGTGGTAGTGGTGCACATTTTGATATTGAAAACAACGTCAAACAAAAAGATGATTTCTTTCATGTTAATGATGTAATACGTAAAACTGTAGACAAATTCCAGTGGGTATTCGTCGGCGGGTTTCCTCTCACTTTGCGAGATTTAGTTCAAAAGAAGAAAATTGAATATCATGAATGGAGTAATTTAGTCGACTATCCAAAAGCTATTAGCACTCTTAACGCAACAGTGTTTTATGCTCCGTTAGAGGATAGCAATTTTAACAAAGCGAAGAGTGATTTAAAGTTTATTGAAGCTTGTGCCTTTGGAATTCCTAGCATCTGTCAGGACCTATGTACGTACGATACTGCGTTTCATAAGTTCAAAACTGGAGAGGATTTAATTAAAAAAATAGAATATCTTACTAGCGATTATAAAAGATATATAAAAGAGTCAAAGAGAGCTAGAGATTATATGGATAAGCGATGGATGGAGAGTAATATTGATTTTTATACAGAACTCTACTCTTTACCGTATGGGGATAAAGGCCGCAAGTTAATTAATCTCCACAACGGAATCAGTTGATTTATTTTTAAAATTCCATTATACTTGTATCAGTGTACAGGAATTTAGCTTACATACCCAACCAGAGAGTCATGCGACTCTACACATGGGATGAAAATGGTGCCCGGATAGAAACTGACTGTCCATATCAGCCGTATTTTTATCACGAGACAAACTCAAATAGGCATGACGGTGTATCGTTATACGGTACCAAGCTTAGAAAAGTGTTTGCAACTAGTAATTTAGATCGCCGTAAGAAAATCGAAGACTTAAGCGACCCTAAAATTTACGAGAACATTACACCATATCAACAATTTCTTGTAGACAGGTTTTGGCAAGTAAATGAATCTGACGATTTTAATAAGTTTCCACTTAAGATATGGTTCTTTGATATTGAAACATATTCCCCAGATGAGTTTCCAAAACCAGAAGAAGCAAGTCATATGATAAATGTTATCACTGTGTACGATACTATAAAAAAAATGTATTATACATGGGGAATTAACGCATACACTCCGAAGTCAGATGACGTTGTATACGTGCACTGTCGGAACGAAGCTGACCTACTGCAACGGTTTTTAGATTTTTATGTTAAAGACCGTCCAGATATTTTATCAGGCTGGAATAGTGAGATTTTTGATGTTCCGTACGTAATAAACCGAGTTAGGAATCTCTTAGGAGAAGACGCAACCAGGTTGTTTTCCCCTGTACATGATGAAATTATGAAGCCAATTTACCAGAGAGTGTATCGTGGTAACTTTGGCATGACTACTACAAAATACGTAGTAGAAGGTGTGTCCATGCTTGATTATTTAGATGTCTATAAAACCTTCAGCATGGGCATGAGAGACAGTTATAAGCTAGATAACATAGCGCACATAGAACTAGGAGACAACAAGGTAGATATAGGAGAAACTAACCTTGCCACACTGTCTTTAGAGGATTGGGACAAGTTTGTTGACTACAACATACATGATGTTAGATTGCTAGTCCGACTAGAGGAGAAGCTTATGTACATGGACCTTGCGCGGATGTTGTCTTATATCGGGTTGACCCCGTTTAATGCAGCTCTAGGTACAATTAGCACTGTAAACGGTAGAGCGATTGTCGAAGCACGAAAGCTTGATCCTCCTCGAGTTATACCAACTTTTCAAAAAGGGGATGATCGAACCGACAAGTATGAGGGAGCGTATGTAGGAGAACCAAAGCGTGGGTTTCAGAAAAATATTATATCTTTTGACGCAAACTCACTGTATCCTAGTGTGATGGTTACTCTCAACTTAAGCCCAGAAACTAAGGTGGGTAGCATAGTCGGTACCGACAACGGAAAGGTTTTTATAAAGACAGTTAACAATAAAGATATTGAGATGTCTTATAGTGACTTTACTAAATGGTGTAAGAAAAACCAGATTGCTGTTACTCGTGCTAAGAAACTATTTTCTCAAAAAACCAAAGGCATCTTCCCTAGAATTACAGATCACTTCTATGATATACGAAAAGTAAAAAAACAGGAATGGAACGAGGCTCGTGAGGAATTACACCAATTATCAGTAAAATTAGAAAACGAGACCGATAGTAATAAGCGTATCAAAATCGAACAAGATATGAAAGACATGCAATTCAAAATTGATCAGCTTTGGATTTGGCAATTCACTTTAAAAATTCTTATCAATAGAATTTACGGTTATTTTGGTAATAAAATCTCTCCCATGGGGGATGGAGACATTGCAAGATCAATCACACTAACAGGTCAGGATGTAATTAAACAAAGCAATATCATTCTTAAAAATTATATAAAGAAGATAACAGGGCTAACAGATAAAGACCTAGATACTAACGACCCTATCATATATAATGACACAGATAGCTCCTATTGTACTATAACCCCTATACTAAAACATCTAGGTATACCCCTACATGAAAACAATAAAATTGATAGCCGAGTATATAAGCTTGTACAAGACATTGAAGATGATTTAAACGTTCATATTGAAAAATGGGCGAAAGATACCCTGTTAACCCAGGACCCTAGGTTTGTTTTTAAGCGAGAGTCTATTTGTGATAAAGGTATATTTTTACAAAAGAAACGATACGTCTTGCATAAGCTTGATGATGAAGGGGTTGTCTGTAACAAATTTAAATACACCGGGGTAGAAGTGGTTCGTACCACTATGCCCAATGCAATTAAGCCGTTCGTAAAGAAAATTATCGAGCACATGATTATGACTGAAAATCAAAACACTACGAATGAAATATTCGAAGAGACGTATGATATTTTTAAGTCACTACCTATAAAAGACATTGCATTTGTAATGGGTGTTAAAGCATATGAAAAATATAGCATACACGCTAAAGACTGGATGGTCAAAAAGGGAACACCGATTCACGTTAAGTCCTCTATATATTATAACAAACTTTTAGATCATTACGGGATTTCTAAAAAACATGAATATATTAGTTCTGGTGATAAAATACGATATTTTTATACTATACCCAATAAGTTTGGCTTAAACTCAATAGGGTTTAAATATGATGTACCACCAGAATTTCTACAAGACTTTAAAGTAGACTACGAGAAAATGTTCGACAAAATTGTTTATAGTGTTATTGATCGCTTTTATGAAAACGTGGATTGGAAGACGTTTAAGCCGGGTCAAGCTGTAAATTTAGATTTGTTTGATTTCTTTAAATTAGATGTTGCAAATTAATTTAAATACTCTATAATATTGAAATGGACATTATCACATATATTGATAGTATTGGTAGGACGTGCTTTGGAGAGTTAGAAGAACGTACTGATGACGGGATTAAGGTCAAGTCTCCTGCAATGATTATGGTTACGCCAAATGATGCAGCAAACATGAAAGTTGACGTTATGCCGTTATTCTTTACAGAATTCTCTGACGGTAAGCAACCAGTATTTTCTTACAAAAACTCACAATTTGTAGAGGTATTAATAAACATCTCAGGTAAGCTCTTAGAGCATTACGGTGCAAAGATCAACACTAAAGAAGAGCAAAACCCAGAGCCAGTAGTGGAAACTCTCGCAGAAGAAGTTCCCGAGGTAACACTGTTCGAAGAATAGTATGTCATCTTTAGCCGACAAAGCTTTTGCTAAGTTACAAAAGCTAAATTCAAACGCAACTACTCTCGAGAAAAATACTCTCAGTAATGTTTCCGAGTGGATCGATACTGGTAGTTTAGTATTAAATTCTATTATCTCAGGCTCTATGTACGGTGGAGTACCTAAAG
>Ga0115000_10004175_pt1 | contig 11877 bp, 13 predicted proteins | sample ArcticOcean_MG_C_6_FD_89690 | JGI IMG/M metagenome (GOLD analysis project Ga0115000, IMG submission 89690) | Marine microbial communities from western Arctic Ocean - ArcticOcean_MG_CB8_128 | ecosystem: Environmental > Aquatic > Marine > Oceanic | place: Arctic Ocean: Canada Basin | collected... | reverse complement strand
TGCTAGAAGAGCCGACTTAATAATTAAAGGAACTCTAATTAAATATAAATTGCAGCCAGTTTCTTTTAGTGCCCAAGATACGGTGGATGAATATATTGTTCGTCTAGGGGTTCAAATTGAAGCCTATGACCGAATTAAGAAGAAGCTCCTTTTTAAGCAAGAATTTAACCCTCAATGGGATTATCGAGTTACGTCCAGTGTGGTAGATTCTGAATCAGCAAGAAATACTGCTCTTATCCGATCTTATAATGACCTTGCTGACCAACTGGTCAGTATAATAATTGACCAATTCTAATTCATTTAAATGTTACCTGATCAAATTATTCGTAATATTGATGCCGGAGAAATAGCCCAGTTTTATTTTCTTTACGGTTCGGAAAGTTTTTACAGGATAGAAATAGTCCACGCATTAAATAAAAAATTAATAACAGCAGATAACAAAGATTTTAATCTGGAAAAATTTGAAGCGAAAGATTCGTCAGTAGGTGATTGGGTGGGTGCTGCAAAAACGATCTCTTTTATGGGGGGAATTAAGCTTATTATTGTTCAAAATTTGCATGAAACAACCTTGGACGACTCTGATCAAAAAGTCCTTCTTGATTATGTTGCCGACCCAGCAGTCGATACTTGTTTAGTAATAACAGCATATAAGGCCGACCTTAAACGAAAAATATATAAAAAATTAACATCAGAAAAAGTAGCGATCTGTTGCGAAGCTACGCAAGAAGCAGGCCTCACTACTTGGTTAAAACAGCGGGCGAAGTCTTTTGGTTATGAGTTGAATTTGGATGCGGCTCAAAAAATGGTAGATAAGATTGGCGCAAAACCGGGAATTTTAGCGAAAGAACTTGAGAAGGTCATGAATTATGCAGGAAAAGAAAAAAAAATTATAGGTTCTATGGTAGGAGAACTTGTGGGAGAAATAAAAATGGAAAATGCTTTTGCGCTTACCGAAGCAATTAAAATGAAGAGAGCCGACAAAGCTTTAAATTTATTGCATAATCAGTTAGAACACGGAGAAGAACCGGTAAAAATACTGGGGTTAATTGCATGGCAGTTTAGAGTGCTTTGGGAAGTTAAGTATTACCAAACTCAAAAATTTGGAGCCCAAAAAATAGCGAATCAAATGGGTGCGAAGTTATTTTTGATAGAGAAAGCGTTACAGTATACAAAAAAATTTAATTCTGAAAAACTAAAGAAAGGCATGAAATATTTGTTTGAAGCAGACCGAGACCTTAAAACCTCAGGGAAGGATCCTCAGGGAATTTTAGAGTCATTGCTTTTAAGGCTCTGTTCAAGCTAAAGCAGATAGTTGGTGTACTTTCTTAGCTAGTCCAGCAACTTTACGTGAGGCAGCACGTTTGTGCATTGCTCCCTTCCCAGCATTTTTTGAAATGATTTTCGTTGCTTCTTTCAGTGCATTTTGAGCGCTCTCTATACTTTTTTCCTCTACATCAAGGAGAACACCCTTGATAGCATTTTTGATTTGGGTACGTCTGACTTTGTTTCGTTCATTTCTCTTCTCGTTTTGCCGGTTGCGTTTGAGTGCAGATTTATGGTTTGCCAAGAAAATCTCCTGAATTAATAGGGTTGATTTTTAATATAAAATTAAACAATTAATATAATGTGTTTGTGGCTGGTTTGTCAAGAAATAGATCAATTGAAAGCAATTAGCTGCGCCATTGCTTTTTTTTAAATACTGCCACCGCTTTAATTAAACCAAAAGTATCTAGAGTCCACAAAGGACAGGCTTTATTTATAGTAACAATGGTTGTTTCTAGACAAGTTAACTAAAGGCCAAGATATTTTTTTAGTAGTTTGGATTCTAGTATTTTAATGTTTTCATCCGCAAAATATTTTGCCTGTTGAAAGAGATTTTTTGCTTTGTTCTCGTTACCTTTAAGATGTTGTATCAACCCTAGATTAAAGTGAATTTCTCCTGCAGTGCTATCTACAACATTAGCTTGAGTAAAAGAAATTAAGGCATCAGTGTATTTACCTTGGTAATAATATTCAATTCCTCGGTCGTTAAATAATTTTGCAGAAGGTTCGGCTGCAGATGGTAATAATAAGGGAATTTCGTCAGTTTTATTACAACTAATAGCGGTTAATATGAGAAAAAGAACTAGTATTAAATGTTTCATGATAGTTAAGCTTATAGGGGAGTTGTGTTCATAATATATTTAATTAGTTTAGACCATAAACTGACGGATAACGGCGAGGTTCTTTTATATAACATTGCTTAAGCATATAAGTGGCGTAAAAATAGTTTAGACCAACTTTAAATGCAGAAAATTGTGTAAGCTCACTTTGGGCTAGAGCATATCCTAGATAATAAAAATACCTTACAACTCGATTGGGAACCATTATTAGATTTGATTAAAGGTTATATATAAATTAACTAAAAGAATCTCATGTTCTCATAAATTTTAAAAGAGAAGTTCTATAGTTTATTCTAATATCATTAGTTTTGAAGCAGAAGGCCAGAACCTGAATCCGATCTAAATAAAACTTAAATCATGCAGGCCCCAACCATGAATGCCAATCTTCATTAATCACGCCTTTATTTTTATAACGCTTCATGGCATCTTTGCAGTGACAGGTTCGGTCAGTTTTTGATAAGTTTAGGAAGGTCCCAGCAAGAATACCGGGTAAACGGAATATAGATTTCTCAACCTGAGTTTTTTCTTGATCTGTTTGCATACCTTCAAATAATTCCCCAGTTTTAAATTCGCGTGGGAAAATCCCTTCTGCAAAATTGGTTAGATAGCAAATTGATGCGTAACACATTTCAAGCTCGCGGGCTAAAAATGTTTCAGGGGCAAGAGTCATCCCAACGAGGTCGGCACCATTTAAACGAAATTTTTTAATTTCAGCAGGAGTTTCTAATCGGGGCCCATCAGTACAAACATATACTGCTTGATCATGATGAGGGAAGCCAAGTGCGTGCATTGAGTCATGAACCACTTGTTTGATTTGAGGGCAAAAAGGTTCACTCTGTCGAATGAAACCAATGCCACTATTTTTAAAAAAAGTTGTTTCTCTATTTCTTGTTTCATCAATAATGTCACTAGGTAATACATAATCACCTGGTTTAAAAGACGTGTTGATTATACCCGGACCTGACCAGGAAATAATACGTTCGACGCCGCATTCTTTAAGAGCATAAATATTAGCCCGATAATTAACAAAAGGAGCAGTGATTGAGTAATCTGTTTCGCCGTGCCTTGATAAAAATAAATAGTGCAGGTTACCAGCTCTGAAATGATGAATAGGGGCACTTTCGCCAAATGGAGTTTTGAGAGTAACGGTATTTACTTTTTCTCCGAGGCCTCCATTAGTGAGTAAATCGTATGCGCCACTGCCACCTATTACGCCAAGCGCAACAGACATAGGTTTTTTATCTAGTGGTTTATTCATTGTTTAGATAAGATAGGACATCCCCTACATAATGATCTGCCGAGTCGCGTATTGACAGAATTTCATTATCATTAAGCTTGCGTTTAACTTTTCCAGGCGCGCCAACTACCATGCTGCCAGATGGGATGACTGTATTAGGTGTTATCAGAGTCCCTGCTCCTATTATGCAGTCTTCGCCAATTCTAGAACCATCCATGACAGTGGCACCCATTCCAATAAGACAACGAGATGATATATTGCAGGCATGGAGAGTAGCGTTATGTCCAACGGTCACTTCACTGCCGATAATAAGCGGAAAGGTTTTACGTGCTACGTGAAGCACGCAGCCGTCCTGAATATTGGTTCGCCTGCCAATTCTGATAAAATTAACATCCCCGCGAATGACAGCATTAAACCATACACTACTTTCCGAACCTATCTCAACATCACCTATCACAATAGCACTATGAACGATATAAACAGATGAATCAATCTGAGGTATTTTGTCTTTAAATGGTAAAAGCATTTTAAAGTTGTTGATTTGTGTATGAGGTTCTCATAGACCAAAGTACTGTTGCAGTCTAAATAACTATAAGCTTCAGCCAAGTATCAAGATGCTGAAACTTTTCTGTTGGCATAAGATAAATATTTTTCACGGATCATATCGTAACATTTACTTGATAAGAGTTTTCGGTCTGTTTCATTTTGAATTAAGGGTAGAACTTCGATCGTTACATCCAATCGCTTGTTTTTTAACAGCCTGATAATATGTGTTATAAAACTAATATTGTACCAGCATGCGATGGATGGATTTTCTTTGTCATGGTAGTTAATGACAACAGGTAAAACAGGTTTTCCTGTTTTAATAGCGGTTTCAAAATATGAAGATTTGAAAGGTACAATATCTTTACCATTTGTTGCTTGTCCTTCGGGAAAGAGAATTATGGAGCAATCGGCTTCTAAACGACAGCGAAGTTCCTCAATTGTAGCTCGAACTTGTTGTTTTCGGTCTCTGTCGACTAAAATGGTCGCGCCAAGGTTGACTAACCAGCCAATGAATGGCCATTGTCCTATCTCCGATTTGGAAATAAAAAACCCTGGGAAGCAAGAACCCAATACAAAAATATCAGGTGTTCCCACATGATTAGATATGATTATAGACCCGGGACAAACTTTTGATTTCTGTATTATCTTGACCCTAATGTTAAGAAGTGCACACGAATACTTTGCCCAAAGCTGTGAAAAAAAAACAATAGAACGATAATAAGATTTTATGGATAAGAAATAAATAGTCAGTAACCCAAGACCTATAACTCCAAAAATAATGTAGGTCAAAATTAATCCAACAATTCTTATGATGGCAAGTGAGTATCCCATGAAATTTTAAAACGTTTCGTTATTTTTATTTATAATTCCCAGGATATCTATCAATAGTATTCGAGCAAGATTGTTTGTCAGAGACAAGAATGCTTCCGGAAATTTTAGTATTGGAGAAACATTGACTCCAATGGGCTCGATTAATTTATTAGCGATATGAGCTGATGCAAGATGACTTTTAAAAACACTATAATGAATTTTATCCAATCCGCTAAACCGCTCCATACCATTAATTACAGTTGTTTTTTTGTTTGAAGAATGAAGGATAAACTGGTTGATTACTTTGATGCTTTCCAAGGTTTGAGAATAGTTTATCGAGCTCTTTGGAAAAAAAATGCATCGGAGAAGAAGAAAGTAAAACTTGCCAATATCATTTTTTGAGTTTATTGGAATTGGGGTGATAAAAATATTTTTTGTAAACTCACCTAGGGTATCAAGTATTTTTTGCAATCCTGCAATAATTTTTTCTGAGTGAATGCCATACATAATATCGTTACCGATGTCGGTGATAAGAGCTATTATTTGTTGATTTGGTTTTCTTATTTTTTGTATAGATTCAAGAATGCCACAATTAATAATGGGTGGATAGGTCGTGTTGAATATTCCACCTCGACAGAGGTATCCTCTTCCTGGGCCCATAGCATGAATAAAAGTAGCTTTTCTTGGGTGGATGCATCGTTTAATAGAAAGGTTTAATCCGTAATAAGATCGAGCAAGGTTACTTGCACCGAATAAAATGAATAGTACTGGGTTTTGTTTTTGGTCTGAGTTTAAATTAGTTAGAGAATGTTGAAAGGACATGTGAGTGATCTCATGCTTTGCCTCTCTGAGAGGCGACTAATTATTCAACAGAAATAGGGTTGACGTAAATTTCGCGAGGTCGAACACCATCTGAAGGGCCGACAACCCCATCTCGTTGCATCATTTCTATGATACTTGCGGCTCGATTGTAGCCTATTCTTAATCTTCTTTGTATATAAGAAATAGAGGCTTGTCGATCTTTTGCGACTAAAGCCAATGCTTCGTCATATCTGTCATCGTATTCCTCTTTTTCCTCAGATTTTTCTTTTCCCGTTATAGCAACTTCAAAAATTTCTTCTTTATAGGTTGGTTTTTTTTGTTCCTTAATAAAATTTATAATTTTTTCGATTTCGTCATCACTCACCATTGCCCCGTGAATACGTAAAAGTCGATGTGTTCCTGGAGGCATAAACAACATATCTCCTTTTCCTAAAAGTTTTTCGGCACCCATAGAATCGAGGATAGTTCGAGAATCAACTCGAGAAGTTACTTTGTAGGATATCCGAGAGGGGAAATTTGCTTTAATAATCCCAGTTAAAACATCAACTGATGGGCGTTGTGTGGCAACAATTAGATGAATTCCCGACGCGCGTGCCATTTGAGCGAGCCGAGTAAGAGCTTCTTCTACTCCCTTAGAAGCGACCATCATAAGATCAGCCAGTTCATCGATTACGATTAAGATATAGGGTAGTTTTTCTGGAGGTTTTATAGGCTTATCGCTTTCATCGATAGATTCTTCGAATTCTATTTCGTGAGGTTTAACACTTTTTATATTCTCTTTTTCCCACTGCCGAAGGTTTTTTTCGTATTCTTTGCGTTCTTTTTCCATTTTTAAATTAAACGCACTTATATTACGAACTCCTATTTCCGCCATTAGTTTATATCGATTTTCCATTTCCTGCACAGCCCAAGCTAGAGCAGCAGCAGCCTTTTTTGGGTTTGTTACAACAGGTGAAATAAGATGAGGGATTCCATCAAAAATTGATAGTTCCAGCATTTTTGGATCAACCATTATCATTTTTACTTCATCAGGTGTGGCATTGAGAAGAATACTGCAGATCATCGCGTTTAACCCTACACTTTTCCCAGACCCGGTAGAACCAGCCATCAAAAGATGAGGTATCGTTGCAAGATCCTGAACTACAGGGTCACCGATACCGTCTTTGCCTATTACCATCGTTAATTTAGATGTAGATTCAACAAATTCTTTTGAAGTCATTATTTCTTTGAACGAAACAACCTCTTTTCTAATATTAGGGATTTCGATACCGACCACAGGCTTTCCAGGCACCGGTGCAAGAATACGTAAACTCAGTGCGCGCATTGCTAATGCAAGATCGTCGCTCAATGCAAGAATTCTACTAACTTTGATTCCCGGAGCGGGTTCAAATTCATACAAAGTGATTACTGGTCCAGGAAGAACTTGGACTACTTTACCTTCTACACCAAAGTCAGCTAGTTTACGTTCCAGGATGGAAGTACTTATAAGAATTTCTTCTTTCATTTTTTCTGAATATTCTACGGGTAAAGGGTCGTTTAGCAAACTGACAGATGGAATTTGGTAATCACCACTTTCAGAATTAGGCTTCAGACCTTCAGCTACAATAAATTCAGTATTTGTTTTCTTTTTAGGAGGGACAATGTAAGGACCATGATCTAATAGTTGTGTTGATGCAGGAGGTTTTTCTCTAGTTATAATCAGTGGTTCTGATTTAGATATTTTTTCAGACTCTCCTTTGGCTACTTTAGAAGCTTCTCGAAAAGTATTTACACAATCGCTACACGCTATTTTAAAACTATTAAAAAGTCGTGATAATTTTCCAGCACTGGCCCCTAAAAATCTACCTGCTGATTCGAGCATGGAATTAACAGTTTTGCCTGTTATTGCAATGAGTGAAATAAAAATCATGGTAGTTAGAAACATCGTGGCACCAACAGTACTAAACCACATGACAAGAAATCTTCCTAGAGTTTCGCCGATGAGTCCCCCTACCTGAATAGATTCTTTAAAAATAGGGTCAGTGTCCAATTGAACCGCAGTTAAAGAACATAATCCTATGAGTAAAAATATTCCAGAACCCAAACGGAGTGGCCAGTGACTGAATTCTTTTCCCCTCACGCAAGCCCATCCCAGAATAAGTGTTATAAGGGGGAAGAAAAATGCGCCGCTTCCAAAAAGCTGTACAAGGCTATCCGAAATATAAGCACCAACTAATCCTCCTGAGTTAGTGACCTCAGCTTGTTCAGAAAGAGCAGTGTTCATTGATGAATCTGCCGGAGAATATGTAATCAAAGATACAATGGCGAATAAGGAAAAGGCTAGAACTGCTATTCCTAGGAAATCTCGAATAAAGATAGGACTTTTTTCACTCATGATATGTTTCCTATAGAGGTTTGGGTTACTGATCGACGAGTAGTATCTTGAAGTATGGTATCTTTTTTCCAGTTATTATCAGTTTTTGGATAGTCTAGAGTAAAGTGAAGCCCGCGGCTTTCTTTGCGTTGTAACGCTCCCATGATAATCAAGTGGGCAGTGAGAGCAATATTTCTCAATTCCAGAGTATTTTTGGTAATTGTGAAATTCCAATAATATTCTTTGATTTCATCCAGAAGCAATTTAATGCGCCTTTCAGCTCGAAAAAGTCTTTTGTCTGATCGTACAATGCCGACATAATTCCACATGATCCGTCTAATTTCTTCCCAGTTATGCGATACAACAACAGATTCATCACTATCTACGGCGTTTCCACAATCCCAACTAGGTATATCTAGGTGCATAGGACTCTTGAAATTTTTAGCTTTTAATAATAAAGCAGCCTTGGATACGGCTCTATTTGATAATACAAGCCCTTCCAATAGCGAGTTCGATGCCAGTCTATTCGCTCCATGTAGCCCAGAATAGCAAACTTCTCCACTAGCAAAAAGATTGCGGATATTTGTTTGACCGTTGAGATCAACTAACACTCCTCCACAGGTGTAATGAGCAGCCGGTACTACGGGGATGGGCTTATCAACCATATCAAATCCGAACTTTAAGCAAGTTTGGTAGATATTTGGAAAGCGTTCACGAGTGCGGTAACCTTCTATATGAGTAGTGTCTAAATAGACGCAATCGTCACCACTTTTTTTCATTTCATGATCTATAGCACGGGCAACAACATCTCGAGGTGCAAGACATCCCATAGAATGATAGTTTTCCATGAAAGTCGTCCCATCTTTTAACCGCAAAATACCGCCTTCGCCACGAACGGTCTCGGAAATTAAAAATGATTTTGCTTGAGGGTGGTACAGACAGGTTGGATGAAATTGGATAAACTCCATATTTGCTATTTTAGCACCCGCACGGTAAGCAGCAGCGATTCCATCTCCTGTAGCGGTATCTGGGTTTGATGTGTAAAGGTACACTTTTCCAGCACCTCCGCTAGCCAATAGAGTGATTTTACTAAGAAAAGTTTTTACTTGATTTGTCTTTACATCAAGAATATATGCTCCAAGTGCTTCGTCCTTAGAACTTCCTGGCTCTATCTTAGAATCCAACCTCCCAAGTGTAATATGGTCAATCAGCATATGGTGAGGAAATACCTCGATATTTTTTTGGCTATTAATAGCCTCAATCATGGTAAGTTCGATTTCGCGCCCAGTGAGGTCGTTAGCATGAAGAATTCTATTTTTAGAGTGACCTCCTTCTCGGCTTAGATGGTAACCTTCTCCGCGAATGCGAGTGAACTGAACACCCAACTCAATTAGCTCTCTTACCCGGGCAGGCCCTTCTTTACATATTATACGGACAACGTCTTCACGGCATAATCCACGACCTGCTTCTATGGTGTCTTTCGCATGAAGTTCAAAAGAATCATCATCGGTCATTACGGACGCAATACCTCCTTGTGCATACAAAGTTGCCGATTCGTCTAGGTTGTCTTTGCTAACAATTGCTACCGAACCAAACTGTGAAGCTTTAAGAGCAAATGTTAGTCCAGCGATTCCGCTGCCTATAACTAAAAAGTCTTTTTCAATCAACATGAGTTACATTATAGGTAGTTTGTCCTTTGTTTTCAATAGGATAATTAGCGACGGTAAATTTCTGCATCATTGTAGGTTAAAAGGTATTCCTGAAGTATGTGAATAGAAAAAGAGTCGTTAGGACTAAAAAAAATAGAAAATAAAATAGATCAATGCTTCGGGAAGGTGTATTGCCAAGGCTGCTAAAAAAGCAGCACAAATGCCTAATAACAAATTAATATGTAGATTGAGTTATTTATCGCGTTAACGGATATTACCGTTTAGGTCAATAGAATAGGTTTGTTTGCTACTATTGTGCTTAGCAGTAGCTTGAAATTCAGCTTTGGTATCTTTACCTAAAGAAATACCAATAGCTATATTGGGTGATTGAATGTAACCATTAGAAATTTCTTTAGCGATATCAAGCGAGCATCGTGCGCTACTGTCGTTTTCCCAATATGTTTTGCAGGCTAAAAAAATATTTTCTAGATTTTTTTTTGCATCTCTATCATAAATCCGCTGGTTATAATTTTTTAATTGAGGAATCGCTATGGCAGCTAAAGCGCCAAAGATTAGCATAATAATTAATAACTCTAAGAAGCTAAATCCGGCTACACTTTTTCTATGGGTCAACTTCATTGGCATGCCCTAATTCTCCTAATCTAATCAACTTGTAATAAATAGTTATAAAAAAAACTTATCACTATATTAGTGACTAGTAATAGAGTGTTCACTCTGCTTAAAGTATAAGATAACTCAGAGAATAAGGTGAAAAATTATTAAAGTCAATGATTCTCAGGGTAGTCTTTTAGCGATTGTAGATTTAAATGGTAACGTAGATAAGTCTAATTTTTTTAGGCAATATTTTGATAAAAATTTAAATTTATAATCTAGAAAATTTACAGTAATTATGAAATGTTTAAGTAAAACTGGAAACCAAACATGAGTAAAAAAAATGTTCAAAGATGAATGCCAAATTGGAATTTTAGGCGGGAGTTTCGATCCTGTGCATATAGGGCACCTTGGTTTAGCTCAAGAAATATATGAAAAGTTTGATTTAGACCGGATTTTGTTTGTACCAGCTTTCCAGGCACCTCATAAAAAAACAGCCCCATTGGCTTCGAGCACTTATCGCCTAGAGATGCTTAAGGTAGCACTTAAAGGTAGTTCTCATTTTAGTATCTCGGATAAAGAGATACACCGTAAAGAAGTTTCTTATACTATTGACACATTAAATGATCTTCAAATTGAGTTTCCAAATAGCAAACTATTTCTAATAATCGGCTATGATAATTTATTTAAATTAGACTCATGGAAAGATGCATTTAAAATTATGAAAAGATACACTATAGTAGTTGCCTCACGTCCAGGTATGAATTTAAATTTTTCAGAGGAAAATATTCTTAAAATGTTTAAAGGGCATTCCCCATACATTTCGTGTAAGACAACAAGTAAAAATCAGGAGTTTTACCACCAAGAAACAGGAAGCAGATTGATTATTTGTAATATTAGGCCAAGAGATATTTCTTCAAGTTTAGTGAGGGAACAGTTAGCACAAGGTAAATCAATGGAGAATTTGTTGCCACGTGAAGTTGAAAGATATATTATTGAGCAAAAAATTTATCATAGCTCACTCAAATTCAAACCTATATAAGGCGTATGGTAGAAAAATTAAATAATCTTAATCAATTAATAGTGCACGCCGCTTCTGAAAAAAAAGCTTTTGATATATTAGTTTTGGACTTGCGAACATATTCAGACTTGACTGATTTTTTTATCATTTGTAGTGCAAACTCTAGAATGCAGACTCAGGCTATTGCCGATTCCATTTTGGGTCAAGTTTATGAAAAATCCTATAAAATATCGTCTACAGAAGGTTATACTTCCGGCAACTGGGTAGTTTTGGACTTGATAGATGTTGTTGTTCATATCTTTCATAAAGATGTTCGTGTTCAATATGATTTAGAGCGCTTGTGGGGAGATGTGCCAATCGTCGAAATACCCTCAGATATGCCATTGGAAAGATAGATATCATGAATAAAACCACACTTTATTCTTTTAAAGAGAGGTTAGAAGGAATACGTCTAACCATAATTGAGGAGGTAAAGGAACAATATAAATCCTCCAAAGATAATCTAAATGAGCAGGCGGCTGATATAACTGACGATGCCACTCAATCCTATGACCAGCAATTCAAGGTGAATTTTGGAGAAAAAGATGGAGATAAATTATGGTTAGTGGAAGAAGCTATTAAAAAAATAAAAAATGGAAGTTATGGGGTTTGTTCAGAATGTGAAG
>Ga0115000_10004174_pt1 | contig 11877 bp, 9 predicted proteins | sample ArcticOcean_MG_C_6_FD_89690 | JGI IMG/M metagenome (GOLD analysis project Ga0115000, IMG submission 89690) | Marine microbial communities from western Arctic Ocean - ArcticOcean_MG_CB8_128 | ecosystem: Environmental > Aquatic > Marine > Oceanic | place: Arctic Ocean: Canada Basin | collected... | reverse complement strand
AGCAGGTATAGAGCACAAACAGAGGAGGCGGGAATTTCGCCGACTTGGGCGCGACCATTCGCAGGCACGGTGAGGGTGAGTTTCAAAAGCGTATTCGCTTGCCCGATAACGCTAATGGCGACGTCGATTTTGGCATCGTTAAGCGTGTCGTTGACCGCAATGACTTTGTGCCGTTCATTCTCGGCTTCATCCACCATGACGCATAGGTCTTGCTGGACTCGTTTGATATAGGAGTAGGCCAGCTTGGGTCGGTTGTAGTAGTCGACCACCGCGTCGGAAATCAATGGCCAGCCGTCGCGGATATTCCACCATAGGATTCCGGTGCGTCGCCATTTGCCCATTCGAAATCGTTCAATGAAGAACTTCATCGCTTCGGCCTGGCTTATTTGCGAGGCCTGGATAAACGGTTCCAGCTGGTCGGGAATCACGTCGAACAAAATCGAGACCTGGTTCGCCATTAGCCGGATTCGACCGTCATGTAGCGATTCATCGGGAAAGCTGGCGATCGCTTTCGCTCGCCACTGCGGGTCTATCTCGCCGTCGTTCTCGAACGGCCACAGGTGTTCCGGTTCAATCATCTGTTTGAGCGATTCCAGACAAGGCGCGCCGTGGTATCCAATTTCGCTGACAAAATGCGCGGGCGAGTTCTGGTAGAACGGTCCCTTGAAATCGTCTCTCGGTCCCCAGAGGTGATCTTCGGGTATTTCCGATGTTTTCTTTCCGCGTTCGAAGACCTTTTGGCTCACGTAGGGCGAGCTGGGCAGATAGGAGCGAAGCGGGTCCAGACGTCTCAACACTTCCGGCAGAATTTCGCGGCTTATGCGATCGTCGTTTGGATTGAGTTTGGAGTGAAGCGGGAACCAGTCGTGAGCCACGTCGGTTTCGTTGTTTCCGCTCCAGAGCGCCATGCAGGCGTGATGGCGCAAGCGCCTGACTACCACCTCTGCTTCCTCGCGCGCCTGTTCCAAGAAATCATCTGTCTGTGGGTAAAGGGCGCAGCCGAACATGAAGTCGTGCCACACCATGATACCCAGTTCGTCGCATCGATCGTAAAATGTATCCGTTTCGTAAACACCGCCACCCCAGATTCTGAGCATATTGCAGTTCAGGTCTGCGGTCATTGAAAGCAACGTGTCGAGATGGCGGTTATCTCTTCCGTGGAGCGCGTCTAGAGGGACATGGTTGGTACCTTTTATAAATACCTTTTGGGCATTGACTACGAAAACGAATTCACCGGGTTCTTCTTCCGTTGTAATTTCGGTTTGGACTAATTCGAGGGTACGGATGCCAATTGTTTGCACATGCGCAGCGGCAACATTCCCCTGGGGGTTAAGCAGTTCGATCCTTAGCGAGTACAGAGTGGGGTCGCCTAGTCCTCTTGGCCACCAAAAGTCGATGTCCTCCAGGCTCAGCATGAGGTGACCGCTGCATGAAAATATGGATACCGTTTTGAGATCTTTGCGCTTCCTCTGTTCGTCATCGATGGAGAGGCGAAGTTTCCATCCGTTCAAATTGATCTGCGGTACGACGAATTCCCAGAAAACCGCGAGCTCGGCGCTGCGATTTTCGAGGTCGATCGACAGCGTTTGGGCGAACACCTGCCGCCAGTGAACGGCCGGCACGGTTTGCAGATAAACGGGTCGCCACAATCCGGCGGAAACTATGCGTGGCAGTATATCCCAACCATACATATGAGCGGCCTTTCGAATCGCAGCCCGCTCGGTGAATCCGTTGACGAATTCGCAGGGTTCCGCTTCACGCTCGCGGCCCGCTACGACGACTGGATCGATTCGCACGATCAACTCGTTTTCCTCGCCGTGTCGAACGCAGTTTCCGATTTCGAAGGAGTGAGGGATCAGCATGTTTTGGGTCTTGCCCAGCGAATCGCCGTTAAGGAATACTTCAGCGATTGTGTCGATGCCTTCGAAGACGAGGCATAGCTGTTCTGATGGATCAATCGCAGGCGCTTTGAATGATTTGCGAAAGAACCAACGATGTCCTTCGTAGTCCAATGTCTGATACGCTCCTTCGCCCATCTCCAGCGGCTTGAGCAAGCCTGCTTCGACTAGATCGTCTTCCACATTGCCCGGCACTCGTGCTGGAATTCTGATCGCGGCTTCATTCTCGAATTCAGTCGCGTGCTCCGGCATCGCCAGGTGTGGGCCGCCAATGAGCTCCCATTCTCCATCGAGCGAATGTCGACTCATGCGAATCCTCCTGTAGTAATGATTTTACCTTCGAACGGGGAGAGACCTAAGAGTTCAGTGTTCATATTTCATGTTATATTTGTTAAGCCGCTTTCTGCTTCCTCTATTTTATACTTGGGCGCTACTCGTAGGTTTTCTTAACGCCTTTATCACCCGGTAAGGGGGCTGTGAAAACAAGGTCATTGGGTACGCTTGTCGCCTCCATGATGCGTTTTTGGAGTTCAAGGTTCAGGGTTTCAATCACCCAGGCATAATCCGGGTCGTGGGCCAGGTTGATCATTTCCTCCGGGTCTTTCAGGCGATTGTAGAGCTCAAGGTTGTCCGGAGCTCCATCCATCCAGCGGGTGTAACGGAATTGTCGGGTGCGCAGAGTGTAGCCATTGGTGAGTTGGGTCAGTGCATTGACCCGCTGCTGATTCGATACGCCCTCCAGCACCGGGCGCTGGCTGACTCCTTTGACATAGGGGGGAGGGGGCGGCAGACCGGCCAGGTCGGTCAAGGTGCGGTAGAAATCGATCATTTCGGCGAAAGCGTCGGTTTGTTTTCCCTTTCCCTTCATCCCCGGTGCGGAAATGATAAGGGGGACCCGGTCGGCGTTTTCAAAGAGTGTTACTTTCCGGTAATGACCGTGCTCACCCAGGTGGTAGCCATGGTCGGAGCTGAAGAGGATTATGGTATTGTCCCTGATTCCGAGCTCATCGACGGCTTCCAACACGCGGCCGATCTGGGCATCGACAAAGGAGATCGCCGCGTAGTAGGCGCGGATGGCTTTGCGCGCGGTTTCCTCGGGAAGGTTCAAATCCTTCTTATGCGCCGTCACCGTTTTGCGGGCGGATTCAGGCAGGGTGTCCAGGTAACCTTCCGGAACTTTCGGAACCACGATCTGTGACTCGTCATAGAGCTCAAAATATTTTTTCGGAGAGACATAGGGGGTGTGCGGCTTGTAAAATCCCACCGCCAGGAAAAACGGCGTCTTGTTGGTCGAGTATTGCTTAAGGAGTTCGATCGATTCGGTGGCCACCATGCCGTCTGTTTGTTCCTCGTCTTTTCCATCGGCGGCCAGCCAACTGAGGGACGAGCCAAAGGAATCGGGTTTGAGGGAAAAGATTTTATCCTCCTCATCCTTGTCGCGGCCTCTGGGATTGATCCGTGTATTCCAGGAAGCCGGGTCATCATGGCCGTCCGTGCCGATGCCCTTGGGGTTGTCATAATGATAAATTTTGCCCACCCTCGCTGCGGTATAGCCGTGGTTCATGAAATGCTGGGGCAGGGTAATCACGTCGGGCACGTAGTCACGAAACAGGCGACGGGGGACCGTTACGCCATTTTGTTCCGGATACAGTCCCGTCATGAAACTGGCCCGGGAGGGTCCGCATTGGGGAAAGTTGCAGAAGGCGTTTTTAAACAGGACCCCCTGTCTGGCCAGACGGTCGATGTGGGGTGTCTTGACCTGCGGATGGCCGTAAACGCCGAGGTCGCAGTTCAGGTCATCAGTCATGATGAAGAGGACGTTGGGCTTCTCCTGGGCCCAGCCCAGCGAGGTCAGGGCCAGCAGAGAGCCGATAAGGATTACAAACAATGAGGTAGGACGGTATTTCATTTTCAAATACGTTGGATCTCCAGCAGCTTTGGAATCATTCGCAAGCAGACCCTATAGGTCGTCCGGTTTTTTGCGCTGGGGCATGCTTGGAATTGGGCTCGTTGGCAGAGTCTTCGAAAGGCGCTTTATAATAGCGGCGCTACTGGGTTGGTTGGCGATATTGTTGAATTCGCGCGGATCGTTGAAATGGTCAAACAAGGCCTCTGCATTGTCCGACTTGAGATAGCGATAACGTCCATCGCGCACGGCATGGTAATGCTCATTATCGGAGGTTAGGATAGCCCGCTTGAGATCTGTCTTGGCTTCAATAATCGGGAGAAGGTTCTGACCGTCGTTGTCTTCGTTTTCGGGGAGTCCGGCAAGAGCGAGCAGCGTAGGGTAAACATCCAACAAGCTCACTGCCGTATCGACTTCTCGCTTGTTTGCCCCGGGCTTCAAGATGAGTAGAGGTACGCGGGTGGATTCCTCCCAGAGGGTGAATTTTGAAAAATGGTCCTTTTCACCCAAGTGCCAGCCGTGATCTGACCAGATTACGACAATCGTGTTATCCGCGAGCGGTGAAGCTTCCAAACCTCGCAGGAGCCGACCCAGCTCAAAATCAGCGTAGGTGACGCATGCCGCATAGCCACGGCTGGGCCCCGGTTTGCCGACATATTCCTTGTGTCGATCCCATCGATTGGCGAGAGGCTCAGGGATGTTTTTCTTCCATCCGACTGGATTCGTTGCAGGCGTGATTTTGACGTCCTCATAATGATCGTAAAATTCATCTGGGACAAACCAAGGCATATGCGGGCGATAGATCCCGACGGCGAGAAAGAGCGGTTTATCTTGCGGAGTCTCGAGTTGATCGATGGCCCAGTTTACGACTTTGTGGTCCCCCATATCCTCGAGCGGTTTACCGGTTCCGCCCCAATTGAAATTTCCTTCGCCGCGCTTGGGCTTGATATCTGGCATGCTCGGCACCGGGAGTTGCTCCTCGAAGGACGGAAAAAAATCTTCCCAGCCCCGGGGCGATATAAGTCCTTTGCGATTGAAATCATTTCCCTGATTGGCGTGATAGATTTTTCCTCCTCCCAGCGTCGTGTAGCCATGCCGTTGAAAATACTCAGGGAGCAGAAGGATGTCATCGAATCGTTCATTGGCCAGCCAGTCATGTCCGTTGGCGTAGACGCCGGTCGACGCGGGATGGAGCCCCGACATGATTGAAGTGCGAGACGGGTTGCATGACGGGGCATTGCAATGGGCATTGGTGAACAGAATACCCCGATTTGCCAGCGCGTCGAAGTTCGGGGTATCCACCTCAAACGGCGCACCGTCCAACTGGGTGGGCCCCCAATCATTGAAGTCATCGATGGATACGAAGAGGATGTTTGGCTTCGACAAGCTCACCACAGGTGGTCGGTCCTGAGTTTGCCCAAGGGCCTGAGCAGAACCCTGGCTGATGGCTAAAGGCTGGAGGAGGAGTAAGCAGCTTAATGAGGAAAGGAAGATTTTTGCCTTCATGAATTTTCAAATGGGTTATCTTGATAAATCGAGATCTGCCAGGTGGGAAACCATCGGTTTTATGAAGTGAGGTTGATCATAGCATGGATTTGTAGAGACGTGCGACAGTTTCTATGCCAAATACGACAATCGTAAGGCTCAGAATTATGGGGCAGAAAAGAGGCGAAATGAGAGCTTCAGGATCCTCGGACCCATTCTTCAAAATCCACACCAACCCGGCCACATATCGAGAGATGGCACGCGGTGTGTGACGGCTCGATTTAGCGTTAATTACAGAGTGCAGAACCCTCCGCCTTCTATCTAAAATTCAGGTCAAAGTCTATCCGACTGTTGATGAGGAGAATTAGACCAAGGATCTCCTTATTTTTTCGGCTTCACCTCGTTTGCGCTAAAAGGGAATTTAGTTGGGTGCGGAATGATTGGATGCCGCTGACCCTCGCGCAGGTGTTGAGGTCGGCCGGGTATCGGTCGTTTATTGCCGGGAATGGCATCTGGGCACGCCGGATCCGACTCAGCATGGGTTTGAGGAATTTTACGGGACCTTGGTTAGCGCGAAGCGATTTTTTGATTCGGAGCACCTAGTGCGTTTTCCCGAAGGCCGGAAGGCACGGCAATATCCGGAAGGGGAGTTCTATGCAACGGATGCAGTGACGGACCATGCTTTGAATTTTCTGAAATTGGCCCGAGAAACGCCGGACCAGCCCTGGTTTCTCTATCTCGCTTACAATGCGACGCACTTCCCGCTGCATGCTCCGAAGGATGAAATCGCCAAGTATGCGGATCGATATCATGGCGGGTGGGATGATCTACGTGATGAGAGGGTGAAGAGAATGAAGGAGCTGGGTATCATTCCCGAATCGACGGAGCTATCGCCGCGTTCGACCTGGTATAATTATGGTGAAACGAAGACGGGTACGAATCCTGCCTGGGATACGCTGCCGAAGGATCGCTGGCTAGATTTGGCGCGACGCATGGCCATTTATGCCGCCATGATCGACCGGCTAGACCAGCAGATTGGTCGGGTGGTGGATGATTTGACAGCGGCGGGGGAGTTGGAGAATACGCTCATTGTGTTTACCTCCGACAACGGGGCTTGTTTCGATTGGGACCCGTTGGGATTCGACACGCTGTCGAGCAAGCCGAACATTCTCCACACGGGAGAGAGGGTCGAGGAGATGGGGCAGGCTGGGACCTTTCACAGCCTCGGTCGGGCTGGGCGAACGCGGGGTTGATAGGAAATTCAATTGTTCCGATTTGATTCGGAAGAGAGGGTTGATAGGAACCACAGATTCAGTTCACCACAGATTTGCAAATCCCAATCTGTGGGAGAAACTTCTTACTCAGAGTTTTCGCACAAACCTTAGCTTTTCTCCCGTTTTGGGTGCATCCAAGGTCGGTTCACCTTTGATGAGCCCATGCGTTTTCAAGAACCGGTCCGCTGCAACCAGGGTCAGGTCTGCCCAGGGCTGACTGTTGAAGAAGCCGTGGCCCATTCCTTCGGCGATTTGAACATCCACGGACTCGATCCCGAGGGATTTCATTTTTTCTTGCGCGGGGTTCCAGCCTCTTTTTATCCAATTGTCGTTGCTGCCAAAGAAGACGATCGCCGGAGAGAAGTCGGCTTTGACGTGGGACATCAAATCGACTTCGGAATCTTTGGCGTCACCGGCTGAGAGCGCCGGGTTGAACAGAACGTAGGCTACCACAGAGGCATCATAACCTCGTGGGTCTTGGGGGTCGTTCAGGCCAGGGTTGGTGGTCGCCAACAGACTGATGTGACCGCCAGCCGACCCGCCACCCGCAATGATGCGTCCCGGATCAACACCCAGCTCATCGGCATGCTGTTTGAACCAGCGGATCGCGCTCTTGGCATCAGGAATGCAAAGGCGTTTGAAAGATTTTTCGCCCTTCATACGTTGCTTATCCTTCTTGGTGGCGAGGCGGTAGGTGACCGTCACGGCTACGAGACCTCGGCTGGCAAAGTAGTTGCATTGATAGCTGAACATCTCCCGGCTGCCACCACCCCAACCGCCGCCGTGAAACAGGATGATACCCGGAACCGGTTGCGTGGACTTCACTTTCGGAAAGTAGACCTCCAGCTCGCGGGCGACTCCGTCCACCTCCTTGTAGACGTACGTTTTACCCTTGGGGGGATTGGTGCTGTAGACACGTTCCGCAGCCGCTAACGGGTGCGCCAAGACTGCGAGGCCGAGAATAAGAATCAGACGTTTCATGATGAGTTCGATGACAAATAGCCCAGCTCGTTCGAGCTTCTCGCTTCCTTCGTAATCGGAAATTGTGGTGTTCGGGGGGTGCTCCAACTTTGACTAAACCTCGGACAACGTGCCCGTGCTACCACCGAAGGTCTCAGTCTCCACTCCGAGTTTTTGGAGCATGGTCAGGTAGAGATTTGAAAGCGGGAGTTCTTCGTAGCCAATCTCCCGACGCCAACCGATATCCGAACTGATGCCGGCATCGGCCTGGTTATCCTCGTTGCCCTGACCGTATTTGAGAAACTGCCCATGCTTGAATCCCATATTTTTGCCGCCGAGCAGCAGGAGCGGATAATTGCGCGAGGTGTGAAAGGCGCTCGAGGCGGATCCGAAGAAGAGCAGCGTATTGTCCAGCATGTTGCCTTGCCCTCCCGCCTCGGTGGTCGACTTGAGTTTGGTGGCGAAGCGGCCGAATTCCTCGTTAAGGAAACGGCAGTAGGTTCCGAAATTCTCCCAGCCCCCCGGCTGCTTGGTCTTGTGGGTGAGTTGATGGGTGAGATTGTTGATAGGAAATTCAATTGTTCCGATTTGATTCGGAAGGGTTGATAGGAAATATCGCTTAGAAGCTCGTTCGGACGCCGAGTCTCAGGCTACGTCCTGGCATTGGAGCGAGATCCTTCAAAAAAGAGGTATTTGGACGAGCCTCTTCGTCTCCGAGGTTGGTGCCCACGACAAATAGGTCGATGATGGCGGCATTCGAAGTACGAATTCGGTAGCGGACATCCGCGTTCCAGAGCGTGTAGCTGTCGGTTGGCAGTTGATTAGGGCCGAGATGCGACGCTGAATCATTCCAACGTCCCTCCGCTCCGAAGAGCCACGGACCGACTTCGTATTCGTAACGAAGGCCCAGTCGGCGAGATGGGATACGCGGCAGGTTGGTATTGAAGCTTTTGTTCGTAGCCCGAGTTTGATCGTAGATGAGATCGATATGGGAAGCGCGATCCGTCTCGTCTATCAAGTGGAAACGAAGATCGACTTCGAATCCATAGAATTTGGCGTCGGCTTGGGTCACTCTAAAGACATTCAAGTCTTCCGTATCCAATTCTCCATAACTAGCTTCGACCTCCTCGTGATCGAGAAACTGTAAGTAGATGTAGTTGGTGAAATCCGAATAGAATGCCGAGACTTCTCCTGTTACCGCCCCTGCAGTCAATCGGTAGGAAAGGTCGAGGCTGGTGGAGAATTCCTCGTCGACTGAGGCCTTGCCGATTTCAAACCTCTGAGTGCCAATATGCGGTCCGAATGCATAGATTTCAGTAGCGTTTGGAGCTCGTTCCGCGAAAACCAGATTGGCAGAGAATGCACTGCTCTCATTCAGTTTGCGTACAAATCCAGCAGATCCATTAAGGGTTTCGAAACTCCGACTTTCTAGGCTCGGATCAACCGGGTCGACGCTCACGCGTTCGAGTCTTCCACCGAACTCCCAAGCGCCCCAGTTCCGGTTCAAACGCTCCATAACGAAGATACCGTACTGAGAGGTCTCAGAACCAGGTATGAAGGCTTCTTCGCCTACTGCGGAGAAATCGTCGACCTTAGCATGGAGACCGAAGGCTCCTGTAAAATCGCCTATGGGGCTGTGGACGCCTGTGAGGCGCAACTCGTATCCATCTCGTTCGAAAACGGTGCCCACTTCGTCCCCTTCGATCTCGATGTGGCGATAGTCGCCAAGTGCGAAATTCAGTTCCAGGCTTTCAAAGAAGTCCGAAGGTTTCAGCAGCTCACCTCGAATACTGAAGCGAGATTGGTCAAGGTCGATGGTTACTGACTCCTCCTCGCCGTGCTCGTCTTCGTCGCGGTGCTCTTCGTCTTCATGTTCTTCTCCCTCTTCGTGTTCCTCACCTTCTTCGTGACCATCTTCGTCTTCATGGTGTCCATGGGAGTGACCCGGTACGCCGTATTCGGAAGCGTAGTCGGAGTAGGAGATTGCAAAGCTGCCCTTCTTGCCAAACCAACCTAGACCCAAATAGCCGGAACGTGTATCCACAAAGCTGTTTTCCAGAACGCCGAAGACTTCCTCTTCCTCGTCGTGGTGACCTTCCTCGTGCTCCCCCTCTTCATGTTCCTCTCCTTCGTGCTCTTCGTGTTCTTCGGCCTCCTTTTGGTAGTAGGATTCTGCGAAGCCCGGAATCTCGAAGTCATTGGATTGACGATCCAGAAATCCAGCGCTCCATGCGAAGCCTTCTTGGCCCCCTTGTAGTGCCAATCCGTAAGACTTTTCGTCGGAGACAGATCCATAGTAAGCCTCTGCCTGGCCGCTGAATGGTACGGCTGCCCTTTGTCTGGGCAGTTCCTTGCCAATGACGTTGACGACGCCGCCGATCGCTGCGTTTCCGTAGAGCAAGGACGCCGGTCCTCGGACTATTTCAATGTCGTCTGCGAAGAGCGGTTCAATGCTCACTCCGTGGTCGGGACTCGTTTGCGAAACATCGAACGTATCGGTACCTTGATTCAGGATACGAATTCTGTCGCCATCGAAGCCGCGAATGATTGGACGGCCCGCGCCGGGACCATAGTAAGTAGAGTGTACCCCAGGCTCGCCTGACAAGGTCGCCCCCAAAGAGGATTCGGCCAAGCGTCGCAGCGCTTCTCCTGTCAACTTGCTTGCCGGAACTACCAGCTCGTCCCTACGTTCGACGAATGGGCTCGCCGTGATGACGATCGGTTTCAATTCGACCGCTTTCGAGTCTTCGCCGACCTGTCCAAAACCAAACTCTGTAGCGAACAGGCTAGTCGCTGCTAAAACATATTGAGTTACTTGCATTGAGGCTTAATGCAAGATACTTTCAATAAGATCAAGCCTAATTGCAAAATACTTGCGTTAATGTCCGATTCGCGTTCGATCTGGGGAGCACTTGCCGGTTTTGCGAAAATGACCTGTTGCATCTGGCTATTTGCTGCAGAATGCCTGGGGTCGACCGCTGCGATTCTGTCCCGCTGGGATCTTGAGTCCGGCGGGTTATTCTGCGTAGAAAACAGGTTCTTCGTCTGGCGGGATGGGATCGACGCCATCCCAGCGATTCGCTTCGATTGCCCATTGTCCCAGCGCAAGTCCTACTGGCCGTGGTTGCGTTCTAATTTGGACAGGTGTCGCCGAACGTTCTACTGGAAAAGGAGTTTGCTTGATTCTTTGCCGGATTTGTCCGTTATCTGTGTTTTAGCGATGCCTTCGAAGAAAACAGATTACACAGTTTCATTGAAGACTCTCTCGAACCGGAAGGCGAAAGAGAGAAGGGAGACTGCGTCTGCTATTCGAAGCGGAAAAGTGACGCCGCATGGAATGCAGCTTCGCAATGCACCGTACAGCGACTCGAAAGTTCGGGTCGCAAAGCTATTTGACGCTTGATGGAAGGCGAACCGAGGCCAGTCGAGGATTTCAACGATGTTTTTGCCGCCTTTAAGAGGTCCGAGGATCCGGTCCTGTTGGTTGGCGGCCATGCAGTGAACATTTGGGCCTTGAGCTATTACGATCGCGCAGCTTCTGAAATCGTCCCCCACGAACCTTTGACCAGTTCGGATATGGATGTCTATGCCACTCGGAATGCTCTGCTATAGCTCGGTCGGGAATTAGGAGGAGAGGTTCGATTCGCAGGGCCGAGAGAAATCGTTTTAGGGGCGATGGAGATCGAGGTCGGTGGCCGGCCTTTTCTGTTGGAGGCTTTGCGGAGCGTGAAAGGCGTTTCTGACGAAGAGCTGAAAGGAAGAGCTTCGTTGGATATTGCCGGAAATGAAATCCTGGTGCCGCTTCCGCACGTCCTGTTGAAGGCAAAGCTTTCGAATGCTTTGGAGCTTGATCAGGAAGATCGGCAGGACGTGAAGCATGTGAAGGTGCTCGCTGTCGTGCTTCGGGAATATCTTATTGATCTTGCTCGGGCAGCGACCGAAGAAAATGAACGTGAGTCGCTTAGGATCGTAAGGGAAGCGGTCGAAGTTGCGAAATCCGCTAACTCGAAGAAGTTCGAGGAAGATCATGGCATTCGTTTGGGTGAATATATTCCGCTGGAGCGCTTGGAGAATTCGACCGCAAGACTAGCTTCTTTCGCTCGAATCGAATACAAGAAACGATTTGAATAGCCGAGGAAGTGATGCTCGCTACAGGTAGCGCGTTAGGCGGTCGTTTTGGCGCCCAGGGGGGATTGATTCACTTCGTTCGGGGCGCTGCCCAAATGCTTCGCATTGCCCTTCTCCGCTTCGCTCCGTCAAACCCCTTTTCTCGATCGCTTCGCTCACTCGGGGTTCTCCCCCCCCCCTCTGGCCACAAAAAAAGACCGCATGAAACGGTCTTTATTTTTTTGGT
>Ga0115000_10004173_pt1 | contig 11878 bp, 5 predicted proteins | sample ArcticOcean_MG_C_6_FD_89690 | JGI IMG/M metagenome (GOLD analysis project Ga0115000, IMG submission 89690) | Marine microbial communities from western Arctic Ocean - ArcticOcean_MG_CB8_128 | ecosystem: Environmental > Aquatic > Marine > Oceanic | place: Arctic Ocean: Canada Basin | collected... | reverse complement strand
GTCCTCTTCAGGTTCGTTGTCGTCGTCGCACCGCCTCCAACTTCTAAAAATTTCGGCGGTCGAAAGTACCCCAGAACGGGTTGTACGAACCAGCAAAACGCGGTGATGGACCCGGCAATCCCGAATTAATTCTCCTTCTTGTAATACTCATTCGCAGCAATGTTTATTAGCCGCCTGGGATACGCGCTCGCGCTTCTCGGACTTACCGCGTGGTAACTCGAATTCGAGTTAATGAACATCACGAATTGGTTCTCCTCGTACGGGACTTCTGCGACTAACCTGAAATCCCCTGAGTTCTTAAATTGTACGTCCCAGCCTATTTTCTTTCTGTGTTTCAATCTTTCCGCTTCGCTATACTCTTCGCACGCACCGGCGCCAAGTAAACACTCGAACACCTCCAAATTACCCCCTTTCGCCGGATCGTTTTTGTCGCGAAAATACAGCAATCCCGCGTATAATTCGTGCGCATTATCCACGTGTAATCCACGAACGCGACTCTGGCCTTTTATCACCGGCGTGTTTACTCCTATCTGGGCGTCCAAAGTGACGGGAGCTGGATTTTTCTTCCTGCTCATCAACCTTACTTCCGTCTCCATCTCTCGCAGCTTAAGTCCGTATTTCTCCTCCAATCCGCCGTGATACTTTGTAAAGACCTCCTCGCCGAATAAATCGATGACTTCTTCGTAAAATTCTCGACTGGAGTGATACCTGATGAACTCCTCCCACGCTTTTGATACTATTTGTTTATTACTACTATCTATCGCGTTCATCTTCGACTTCCCGTTTTTCTTCGCTAACACCATCGCCGCTCGCAAATCGACTCTCGTGTTCGCGGCAATCGAAGTCCTCCCAGGTTTGGCAATCTGCACTATATCTTCGTGCTTCGGGTAAAATTTTTCGAGCTCTTCGTAAACGTCATCAGGTAAGCAGTTTTCGATGACGACGTGAGGATACGGATGCAATCTCACGTCCGATTTTCGAGCGTTTTGTAACACCGAGAAGGAGGAGGAGGTTCTCGTTCTCGTTCTTGCGATTGTCCCATCATCATCATTTCCTCTCGTCGTTCCAAGCATCAAAAGCGCAAAAAGCGCGACGAGCACTTGGAAGAGGACAGAAAAATGCATTCCTCTCTGCAATCTCTTTCTTCTTGCTCTCTCTCTCTTTGCGTTACACACGCAAAAGCGCTTTGCTCTATTCTTTTAAGTGTGATGATGAATCCGTTAATTAGTTACAATTAAGTGAGTTGTGGTGTAAATTGTTTCGGATGATAAAAATAAAAATAACAACAAAAGCGCTTTTTCTAATAATAATAGTGTATAAACGGCTGGCGCTCTCTTCTTCTCTCATCGTAAAGTATTTTAACAGGAGTAAACATTCTTCTTCTTTGTCTTCTTTCTTTTGCTTTTGCTTTTGCTTTTGCTCTCTTTCTCTCTCTCTCTTTATCATCGCGCGATGATAGTAAAGAGACGCGCGGGGTATTTTACTTCTTCGGGACTTCCACCGCGGAAGGCGCTTTGAAAGCAGGTAAAGTTTCCGCCACGTCCGGAACGTATCTGTTAAAGTACGAATCGTTCACTTCGACCATTCGCCTGCCATCGGCTTCGGCCAACTCTCTCAACCTTTCCTCTTCCTGCGCTTTCTTCTTTTGTTCTTTCAACTCGCGCTCGCGTTTTTGCGCCAACTCTTTTTGCTTCTTTTTTTGCTCCTGTTCGAGCTTCTTCTTCGCCTCTTCTTGGGTTTTCTTTCTCGCGGCTTGCTCTTCCGGCGTGCCTTGGAAGAACGAGTCCACGTCTTCTTTGATTTCGGAGAAGGATTTTAATCTCGGTAACAGTTGCGTCAAATCGGACGCGGAGGAGGCGGCGGCGGCGGCGTCGTTGGAGGTTTTCTTCTTCGAGACGGAGGCGGAGGAGGAAGCTTTCTCGTAAGAAGTAGAGTCTTTCTTGGTGTCGGTTTTGTTATTCTTGTTTTTCTTATCGTTCTTGTTTGTTCCACTGATGGTACTTTCGTCGCTCCCGCTGCCAAAGATGGCCAACGCGGGCGTGCTTCTTCCCGACGCCGCTTTTGAGCTCGCCTTGGAGCCTCTTTTGCTGCCGTTTTTGGAGGCAGATTTCGAACTCGGCGCCTCTGGCTTCGAGAACGGCAACAACGAACTTCTCGGCGATTCCGGTTCGTTGGCAATTTGCTCCGGATCGGCCAAACCGAGCATAACTTGCACGCGTTCGAAAAACGTCAACTGTCTCGGCGCTCTCGGTTCTCTTCGTAAGATCGTTCGAACGAATTGTCTCTGCGCCATCTGCGCCGGTTTCGCAATCACGGCGTTGCCGACTCGACCAACCACTTTGCTCGCGCGGAAAAACAATCGTTGCGGTAACGTGAACGGATTGAACGTTTCGATCAAGTCGAGTTCAAACCCAAACTTTTGCGATTTGACGATGCACTTCGCTTTCGCCAATTTCGATTGTTTGAACTGTTTGAACGCGTAAATCGGTAAATCAAACGTAGCGTATCTCGGCGTCGAGAAGAGATTGTACCTGAACCCTTGGCCTCGACCTCCAAACAACGTTTCGTTCTGCGCCGAATACACGTCAAAAACGAAAAAGTTCCCAACTCTTGGCACATTCAATTTCGGCAACCTTACGGCGTCGATGCCGAATTTGAACCTGTCGCTGAAAATACGCACCACCGGTCCGCCCGGTAAGAAACTCATTTCTCTCAAATCTTCCGGCACGACCGACGCCGCAAACACCAACACCGAAAACGCGTTCACCAACACTGCATCGTCGCAATGATTCTCGATGAATTTCTTGTACGAGATGACGTGTTTCCCAGTTTTTAACAGAGTTTTTGTCGTGGTCGTTTTCTTCGCTTTGTTTTTCTCTTTCTCTGGAACAAACACGTTCACGACTTCCGAGGCGGTCAGTTTTTTCATCCATCGCAATCTCACGACAGACGCGACCACCGGGGTGGCGACACCGAGCAACGCGTTCCGTCTCGACTCGCTCGTTCCAACGAGAAACTCACGCGTGAACAAGATCATCGGCACGGTGAAGAGCGACTGCGCGACCAAGGCTTCCGTTCCTTCTTCTTCTTCTCCCGATGATCCTCCATGTCTCGAGAAACGTTTCCTCCCGGAGACCACGGAGAGGACGAAACACGTCGCGCGAGGGATGTTTATTTTCTTCGTGAAATTTAAACACGTCATCGGGGAGAAGAGTTCTCCCCACGAAATCTGCACCATCTTTATGTCTTCTCCTCCTCTTCGTGTTCTTCTTCGTCTTCTTCTCAAAAGAACGCGCAGGTCACAGATATGCTTTATAACAACGGAGAGAGAAAAAGATTATTCACGTTGGACTTGTGTGTTCAGATTTTGGGTACAAGACAAAAAACCCTAAACAGTAAAAGACGCAAACAAACAAAAAACGTCAGTTTCAGAGAGAGAAAAGCGCAGAAGAAGACGACGAAGCACCACAAAATGGCGAACACGCGATTCGTCCCGTGGCACTCGTGGGAGGAGTGGGGGTTCGTCCGCGACGCGTTTCATTTTTTATCCTCAAAATCGATTAGGTCGTCGTCGTTGTCGTCGAGGAGGTCTCGCTTTTTGAGGAGCACGACGACGACGAGAGAGGAGAAGAATATATCATGCGAAGATGAGAAGAAGAATCAAAGAACAATTCCGTTGCCATTACCATTACCAACGAACAAAGTTGATGATGGTAAAGAAGACGACGAAGAAGAAGAAGACCAAGAAAAGAGTAAAAGAAGAGCTTTAGAAATAGTGCAAATGTGGAGAGTGAGAGGCAGAGTACCCTTGGCGATCGACGCGCACGCGCAGATTGTGGAGTTGCAACTGATGGACGAAGAGGTGATGCGAGAGAGGCGAAGGAGGAATGAATCTACCTTGCGCCTTTCGTACGCGATGACGTTAACTCGACTCGTGAACGGTATTTGCGATCCTTCGCAAAAAGGCAAGTTTGCGTTGAGCGTCCAAACGCTCGCGACGCAACTGAACGTCCCGAGAACGCTGGTAGATATTCGACACGATTCAACGCATAATCAGTTACCCTCGATACAGCGGTTGCGGAAAGCGAGCGAAGACGCGATTGGGTGGTTAGACGCGAATTATTGGGAACGGCAGAAACGGAAATTAGAACACGTTACAGAGGAGATGCGATTGGTAATTCGAGCGATGGTCGAGTGCGAAAGAGGACAAAATGTGAAAAAAAGCAAAGACGAGTCGAACAATTCCGATGACGACGAGAGCATGTACGACAGCGAAGAGGAAATGCACGCGAAAACAGAGAAAGCGAATAAAATGAAACGGGAGAAGGAGACGAGGAAGAAAACGAAAAACAGCGCGGTTGGGCGTTTGAAACGGTTGGTACCAAGATCGAAACCAGACCGCATGTTAGTGCAAGCTTTTGTACAAGAATTATTAGACGCGAAGGAGGAGATCGTTGAGAACTCTTCTTACGACAAAACAGACCCTGACGAAGACCTCGGAGAGAAGCACAACACGGACGCGATCGTTCGGGCGTTTTCTAACGTCATCGACCAAATCGATTCGAGAGTCGTCAACGGATTTAGCTGCGCCATCCTAGAGTTTGGCACCGAAGAACTTCTTTACGACTTGGCGAACGACACGCAACAGATTATAAATCCTATATTCGAGTTCGCGTGGAAACACGCGGTTTCTCGAGACGTGGCGAAAGCAACATTTATCGCCGAATGGTATCAGAGACGCGGTAATGATAGCGTTAGAGGTTCGAATACGAGCGAATACGTTCAGAATAAGTTTCAGACGTTGTTATCTTCGGACGGGGGCGGGGGCGCAATCGCCGCGGATGGAGGAGGAAGTAAGAATAAAAAGAAAAACGCAAAAACGCAAAACAACAACAAGAAGCGACAAAAAGAAGAAGAAGATACTATCGCGTGGAGAAAAGCAAAGCCAGGAGAATGGATTCCAGGAGCACCCATAGGCGCACCGATACGTGCTCTATTTCCCCCTCGCGAACTTGGCGACGAGAGCGACGACGAGAAGATTGTCCTAGAATCGGACGCGTTTACGCCGAGGAAGAAACAAAAAATGGAGCAAGGGCGCGACACGAACTTTCTTACCACAAGAAACGAAGAATTAGCTTTAGATTTAGAATACAACGATATAAACGAGGCAGACGATACCGAGGACGATACCGAGAACGAGGACGAACAGCCAAACTCTGTTCTTCTGCGAGAAGACGAAGACGAATTTGACGACGACAAAGATGAAGAAGAAGAACAAGAAGAAGAACAAGAAGAAGAGGAAGAAGAAGAAGCCAAAGCTAAGGTCACCGTAAACGGCAGTCGCGTCCGATTAAACAGTCGAGAAGTCAACGGCGTCAAAGAGAGCGTCGCTTGTTTGTTATGACAAAATTATATACTCTACCATAGTAGTGAGTATTTTAGGTAAATTTTTAATCAAAAAAGCACTGAACAAAGCGACAGAAGAAGAAGCGCATAAACATAAAAAGAAGAAGAAGAAGAAGAAGACAAAAACGTTTTAACGGGAGAAGCACTTTACCTACTTTTTGCGACGCAACATAAAGAATAATGAGAAACTTACTTCCTTCGTCTCATTCTCTCGCGCGAACGACATTTTTCTCCTCCTCTTTAACCGTCCGAGAAGACGAATTCAACGGCGGATTCATCTTCGGCGGCGAAGATGAAGAAAGCGAATTACAACAGAGGAGGAAAAGTCAACAACAACATAATAACAATAAGAATGAGAATAAAATCTCCTGCGCGCCGTCGATGGACGAAGAGCAAAAGCACGCGTTCGTCTGTTTGGAAAGCGGACACATGGTTCGCGCTCGGTGTTTTGTTGATGGGAAAGAAGAGGAACAAAATGCGACAAAAAGGAGGATGATTCTGTTGAAAGATACCGAGGAGGAAGAAGACAAAGAAGAAGAAGAAAAAAGCAAATCCAAGAAGAGAAGAAACGCGGTTTCCGTGGAACGACTTCCGGAGTTGCGAGCGACGTTCGTCGCGTTAGAAAGAGGCGAGTTGTTGCTCGTGAACGATAGCAGTTTTTCTTCCTCGTCGTCCTCGTCGTCTTTGGACGTAGAGCGCGTGGCGGATGTTCCGAGCGGGTGCGTCTCGGCCAAGTTCTCGCCGGATGGGCAAATGTGCGCGGTGTTGACGAAAAGTGGGAAGATTCTCATCATGAACGGGGATTTTTATTTGCTAAACGAAAGAGAGAGCTGTTTAGAAGACGTGGACGAGGAGGAGGAGGAAGAGGAGACGATCAAATCCGGTAAAATTACCTGGCGAAATGACGGCGAGAGTTTTTGCGTGTATTGCACGACATTGAAAGATAGGAAGAATCACTTGCGAACGTATTCAAGAGATAAGTTGGAGATATTAGGCAGAGGAGATGTTGATCACGAAGACGACGAGACTGGATCGGGTAGAATGGGCGAGAACGCCGCCATTGCGTGGCAACCGCGAGGCGCGTTGATTGCGGTTTCAGGCGTTGCGAGTAGTAGTAGAAATAGCACTAATAATAACGCCGAAAAGGAAGAAGAGGAAGTCCCGTGCGTCGTATTTTACGAGAAAAACGGCTTACGGCGATCCTCTTTACTCATGCGCGGGTTTCAAGGTTCGAAGATTACGCATTTGAGTTGGTCCGTAGATTCGTTGACGTTGGCAATTTCAACGTACGACAAAGAGAAGCTCAGAAGTGCGGCGTCGATATGGACTCGCGGAAACGCCAATTGGACCTGTAAACGATGCATTGAAGATAGCTATAGCAGTAACAACGCAGATGATGGAAAAATATGTGCGTCGTTGTCGAAGTATGCAGAATTTGATGCTATTCATCCAAACACGCTCCGAATCGTCTCGACAAACGGAGAGGACGAAGTCGAAGTAAACACGCAAACTTTCGTTTGGGAAGATTGCACGAGTTCTGATTTAGGCACCGCGGCAGTTATCGATGGCGAGATTCTCAAATTGACGCCGTTCTCGCGCTGCGTCGTTCCGCCGCCAATGTGCGACCATTCTCTACGGTTCCCGGCGAAAATATCAGAGGTTGCGTGGAGACCGAACGCTTTTCGTCGATCGCTCGAAAACGATCAAGAAGACGAAGTCTGTTTCGTCTCTTTACACGATGGACGATACAAAGTAGTTCGCGTCAACGGAAACGCGGAAGCCGAAGAATTGTTTGATGAACGAAATGACAAGAAATCAGTAGTCGAAGAGACGATGACGATGCCATTTAACCTGGAGAAAAGAGACGAGTTCCGCTCGTATTGTTGGATTGGCGCGAACACGCTCGCGTGCGTGAGTAGTACAAACGAATCCATCATTCACAAAATCGAACTGGATGATAAGTATAGTAAAATCGTAAAAGTGTCCGCGATCGAGTTGGAGAATACACGACGTGGAAGAGTTGTGACGAAACTCGCGCATTGCTGTAATGATAATGATGATGATAAAGATGGACTTCTCGTGGCGTTTGTCGCCGGTGAAAAGACGCCTCTGATTTTCTCCTCAACGCCTGATGCAAAGCAATTAAACATTGCAGCATCGACACCATCTGACGAGAACGTCATCACGCACGAGTTGCAAAAAGCAAAAGCTCTCGCGAACGGTCAAGTCGTCGCGTTGTACTCAAACGGGGATTTGTTTCTCTATCGTATTCTCGGCGGCGATGACAGTAAACGTCTTCTTCTGATGAAAAACGTCGATTCCTTCGAAGCGTTTTACGAGGATGAAAATAACACGTGGGTAAAAAGTTGCGACGCGGAAGGAAGGAAACAGTATTACAAAACCGTTTCTACTCCAAACGCAATCGCGTGCGTCTCGCGAGACTCAAAACTTCGTGTCGTGCGTCTGTCTTTATCGAATAACAAATCGAGCGCCGCGGCGGTGGATCAACTTTCGAAGTCACTGGAATCGCAAGCGTTTTTCAATAACATCATCGACCCAGTCGCGGCGAGACGTAACTGGAAAGACGTCTCCGGCGACGGTAAGACACGACTTGGTGAGTTGGCGTTTGATTCTTTACACGGCAAAATGCGCGCCGCGATGCGCCCGGACGACGCCGATTTTGCAACTCCATCGTCTTCGGTCGCGGGAAACGCGGGGGCGAATTTCGCGGATATGGCCAAACGCTCTGTCGAGCGCGGTTCGCGAATCGCTGCCATTCCGCCTGGATCGTGTACTGTCGTTTTGCAACAGCCTAGAGGAAACTTGGAAATCATATCGCCGAAAGCGCTCGTGTTGCCATCCATCGCCAAGAGCTTGAAAATGCGACATTTCAAAACCGCGTTCCGTTTGTGCTCGAAAGAGCGCGTCGATTTGAACGTTTTAATCGATTATGATTTCCCATCATCCATAGAACAACCAAACGCGGACGATTTAGTTCGAGGATTAGAAACGCCAGAACACGTGATGGAGCTGTTGGAAGCGTTGCGGGTTGGCGACGCATTCGCGGAGGATGGCGGGTACATGCGCAAGCTATGCGCGAGCGCGTACGCAGAGTGTCCGGATCGAAAACAAATGTTGGAAGATCTTGGGGTGCAGAAAATCCGAAGAACGTGCGAAGCGATACGAACATCGATTTCGAATTTGTACATGAATGCTGGGGACGGCACATCGCGATGGTCGCTCGCGATGTTGACCTCGTACGCTTGCGGCACTGGTTCGTTCTTGGACACCCACGCAGAGAGTAATAAAAAAGACAACAACGACGTGCTATCAATCAAAGCTGCCAAACGCAAAGACTTGGCCGACGCGCTAGAGATCGTTGCTGAAGTTCGAGCGTTTGAAATCAAAGACGCCTCGAACAAAGCGATGAGTACCAAAAATGTTTCGGCGTCTTCGGTTGCCGCCGCGAACGACGTCATGAATTCGGATTCCTCCGCCGCGGATGAAACCGAGTTTATCGGCGCACAGTTTACAAAACAAACCGTTTCCGCGGCGCGCATGTTGAAGCACTTACTATTTCTCACCAATGATCGCGAGTTATTCGACGCCGCGTTATCGACCGGCGATTTAGCCGTCGCGCATCTCGTCGCCATGAATTCCCAAGCCATGGACCCGGGTGAGTTTATGCCGGAGTTGCAACACTTGCACGAAATGCGCGAGTTTGAACGCCAAGCGACGATTTCTGAGCGTCTGGAGATGTGGAAAGATGCCGCTAAGTTTTGGTTGAAAGATAAATCGCTCGAAAAAGCATCAAACGTGGCCGCAAAACATGGGTTATTTCCGTACTTGCATGAACTCTGCGAAGATGAAAACGGCGACGATTTTGAAACCAAGAAAGTCATCACGAAATACCACGCTCGGTACTTGGAAAGCGTCGTAAATCGATCTGAAGACGCAGGTGTTGCGCACTTGAAGTGCGGCGATTACGAAAGCGCGTTGAGATGCTTCACCGGCGTGTCATCTTCATCGTCGTCGTCGTCAAAATCTACCGGATCTGGATCGTCGTCGTGGCGTTCCGGATTCATCGTCGCCAAGGAAAAGTTAAAATTTTCCGACGAAGAGATGGTGAAACTCGCGAGCGAAACGTGTAAAAACTTGGAGCAAGCGTCGAACGATTACGTTTCTGCGGCTATTATTGCCTTGGATTATCTCAATGACGTGGAACGCGCGGTGGCAAATTTCGCGTTGGCAAACAAATGGAGAGATGCAAAGTTGACGTGCTTCGCCAAAAATCGAAGCGATGTGTTCGAAACGACTGTGTTTCCGGAGTGCGTGGTTGGCGCCACGAAACTTCTCGAGCACTTCGAAGACGTGCAAGCGCGAAGCGATAAGTACAAAGAGCGTTTGATTGGTCTGCAAGAACGACGCAAATTGTATAAGAGAACATTTGCGAGCATCGAAGAAGGGCGCACGAGGCCGAGACGCGCTACCTTAGATGGATCGGAAGATGAAGAATACGACGACATCAAAGACAACATCTCTGAAATGAATTCTGAGTTTTCAAATGTCTCCGGGTATTCTTTATACGCCAACAGCACGCAATTCGGAGATGGCTCTGCCATCAGTCAACAATCTTCCTCGCGATGGTCCGCGTCCACCGTTGGCGGTCGCAGAAACAAAAAGTCCAGAAAGAACAAAAACAAAAAGAACAAGAACGGTTTGCGCGCCGGTGGACCAACGGAAGAGAGAGATTTATCTACTCACGTCATAACGGAAGTTCGCGTGAGCGAAGAAAAGTTGGAAGAGTGCGCGGAAATTTGCGAAATTTTAATCGCTTCGGACAACGGTTCCGACGCGAAAGTGTTGCAAAACGCCGCCTCGATGGCGATAGAAAAGTGTAAATTAATGCGCGTCGCGGCGAGGGAAAGTTTGAAACAGTTGATCGAAGAGAAAGAGAAAGAAGAGGAATACATCGTCTTAGCCTCATCGTCTTCAAATAACAACGTTTTACCTCCGGAACTCATGGAACGCAAACGCGAAATCGAGGCGGATTTGAAAACCATGCGTGAGAGCATGAACGCAAACGCGAAGGACGACGAAGACGTCGTTTCCTACAAATGGAGTTCCATTCGGACCTCCGCGAAGTGATGCATGATTGTATATCATATAGTATATAACTGCTTTTAATAATAGTATATAGTGTAGTTATTTAGTGTGCAACACACAAGATCTCCTCTCTCTCTTTCTCTCTCTCGTCGTTTATCTCACCGCGTCCACGATAACCCGTCTCGATTTCAACTGCGACCAGATGTACCTCTTTTGATACACCGCGGTCACTGTCAGCAACGCCATGGCAAACATCCACTTGGCACCCATCAATTTTCTATCGTCGTGCTCAGGCTCTGCCGCCCACGCTAAAAACGTCGTCACATCCTTCGCCATTTGCGTTTCCGTGGCTATGGTCCCGTCGTCGTATTCCACGCCGCCGTCCACCAACATCTTCGGCATCGCGATCGCGCCTCCCGGAAAGTACGGATTATAATACAAACCATCTCTGATTTCAATCCCTGCCGGAGCATCTCTGTACCCCAACAACAACGCAAACACGTAGTTAATCCCATCGTGTCTCGCTTTCGTGATCAAACTCAAATCCGGCGGATACGCTCCGTTGTTCGCGTACCTCGCGCCTTCCTCGTTTGCGTACGGACTCGGTAACCTATCGCTCAACTTCCCCGGTCGTTCAAACATTTCCCCGGTATCGTCCGGCCCATCCGTGATTTCAATCTCCTCCGCCATCGTCTTCACCTCTTGCTCGGTATACGCCACGTCCACTAAGTTTCTATAGCAGATTTGATTCAAAGAGTGACACGCCGCGCAGACTTGCTGATACACTTGGTGGCCACGTCGTATCGATCCGTGGTCGTAGGAATCGAATAGACCATCGTGCGGCCAGGAATATTGCGGTAAGTGTAACCCGTGCTCGGCTTCGTCTGCGAGTGCAACTGTCGCTGATACCGCGGCTACCCCGGATACAGCAGCACCTAACGCTGCGCCCGCCGCGTACCCTCTGCGAGATGATGATGTCGAGGAAGCCCCCGGGATTTTTCTCGTTCGATTGAAAAACGACGAGGATGTACTAAACGACGAGGAAGTCGATGATTCCGCCAACACCCCGTTGGTTGATGAAAGAAGAGATGAAGATCTCGCCGCTGCTAAAACGCCCGAAAAGCGCTTCGCCGCGTTGCGAGACATGATGATGCTGAGGATATCTCAACAACAACTTTGCGTGATGTGTTTACTTATGAGGAGAAGACGCGATCGTAAAAAAAGCTCGTAAGGAGTTGTGTGCGCTGAAAAAGAGTACCCTTGAAGCACTTAGAAACGAAAAAAGAGTACCCTTTAAGCACTGAGAGCCTGCTTTTTGAGTACCCTTTAAGCACTTAGAGGAGTACCTTTTTTTTTTTTTTTTTTT
>Ga0115000_10004169_pt1 | contig 11880 bp, 23 predicted proteins | sample ArcticOcean_MG_C_6_FD_89690 | JGI IMG/M metagenome (GOLD analysis project Ga0115000, IMG submission 89690) | Marine microbial communities from western Arctic Ocean - ArcticOcean_MG_CB8_128 | ecosystem: Environmental > Aquatic > Marine > Oceanic | place: Arctic Ocean: Canada Basin | collected... | reverse complement strand
TTGTAATGAATGACAGGTATTTCGATTGAATAGTCTACACTAAATCCATGCTTGGTATCTGGTAGATATTCGTCCAACTCTTCAAATCTTATGTATCTAAGTTTAGACAGTAGGTCATATTGTTTTGTGAATTCCCATTTCATCCAGGGCTCTACTGGATTTATGTGCGGTCCAATATTGGTAACTAACCAGGGTCCGCAGTGTTGCTCTATTATTAGTCTACACATTTGATCTTTTGTGATACTGGGCATATCATTCAAGATGCCCTTCAAGTATCTATCATCTGCACCTGGTACATGCATCAGTCCTGATATCATTTTCATAGACATCACTGAACCAGACTTAGACCTATCTGCAGGTTTGCGTAGTACTATGATAGGATCAGGTGCATTCAAACATGCTTCTAGTGAGTCAACATTTCTTGCGGCATACTCGGAAATTTCATCGACAATAAAATAATGCGCCAGAGACGTGGAACCACATCTAGGTGCCGCTATTATACTATGCTGATTCTCAGTTCCAAATACTCTGTTCACATCCCCTAGTCCTCATTCATGAATTTTTTCATCCAGTTTTCAAACATGTCATTGGCGAACAGTCGCTTACCGGTGTCACCACCAAGTGATTGTGAGAGGTATTCTTTCACTAGACATACCACAGTCATGTGTCCTGTTAATACACCATGCCTGAAACCTAGCTTATAGGATGTATAGCCGCAACCCGCAACAACTAACATCATTAACCCTGCAATCTCATATGTAATCATTTGCGCCATTTCTCTGTTATGATACTGTAAATTTCTTCCCAGTCTTTAACTAGGGTAGCTGGTCCATTGTAGTCCATATTGTGACCGTGTTCCATCAATAGAGGCTTTAGTCCGAATGACATACCGACTTCAGCATTCTTTATCTTATCTTCAACCCAGTATGCACCTTTGTACTTACTACTCAATTCAGATAGAATATCGTCTTTATCATCACCGCACCCTAGGATGTGGAATTCAGTGAAAGTCTCTCGACCGAATAGCTTCTTTAGATTTTGAATCCTTAGCTTCTGAGCAAATGGGTCACTGCTCATGCTGGTGACAGCCACGAACTTGTACTGATCTTTCTCAGCAAGTTTCTTGATATAGTGTTGGGCATCTCGCAGTGGAGGCAGAAATCCCATAGCCGCACTGGCATTGAATTCCATGACCATGGTCTTGCCCTTTGCTTTGTCAAAGTCGAACCACCGGTCAATGCTGTATCGTTGCTTGTAGTCTGCCGCGGGAGTGTAACCTTTGTGTTGCATCCAGACTAGAAACGCCTCTTCCCAATCGAGGCATACTCCATCACAGTCTATTAATATCGTCTTCATTACTTCCTCGCACTCAATTTTAGGTCAGCCAACTGCAATTTCTCTCGGTCGATGGCTCTTTTTATCTGAACATACTTCTCCAGACTCATATATGGATCCCGGAGCATTATCTCCAGTCTGAGAATCTTACTCTCAAGTCCTGCTTGTAGTCTTTGTCTCATCACTTCCTCTCATCAAATTATACATCTATTATAACACACTGGAGCCTAATGTCAACCTCTATTCACTAATTCCTTCATTTTATTCTCTATGTTGAAGCGATTGAGCCAGTGTGCTAGATTGCCGCTACCGTCCGATATCCTGCTCAATTGCCAGTTATCTGGATGATTGTACCTTTCTATATCTGCATCTGGGAAGTATTCTTCGTACCATACAACTGGTACATCATACTCAGTCACCCATGATATGATGCATGATAGATTCTGTACGAAAGGTTTCCAGTCATCTACCCACCACGGCACAGAAGGAAGATTTGGACTTAGGTCGTGTACCTTCCTATATTCATTGAACAGCCTATGCATACTATGGAATGAGTGCATGTAGTTCTTGCGTAAGATTGTGCTACACACCCCGGCATCATATAGATGACCGGACACATCGTCATGGGAGTTTATCAGCCATAACGATGATGGATCTTTCATTGCTTCCCAGTAGGAATTGATGGTGGGATATATGGGCTGGCATTCTTTTCCACTCGTATGCCCTCCTTGCTTCATACGAGCGTAATACCCATATCCATCTACCATTTCTAGTCGTTTCTCTCCTCGCCAAGTAAGTCCATTTTGATTCGCATAGTCCATACCAAACTGCGTGGCACCACTTCTGGGAATAGAAATTATATTCACATCAAATCTCGCTTGTGGTCACCAAGGTTTGCCACCAGTATGGGGTTTCTCGGTGTTTCCAGTTTGCCAGTCTCTGCTTTTCTTGAATGTAATAGTTCTTATAACTGGCAATTGAATCGCCGGGGATCTTACATTCATCGGGCATAGCTGGTGGTGGTTCAGTAAATGCATTATCTGATATATTACTGGGCGGGTTGGTGAGTTGTGGTATCAGCCGAGAGGTAGAGTGTACTTTACCATATCGGTGGGTGTATTCGTCTAGGAGTTCTACAAACAAGCGAAATAGCCATTCATAGTTTGCTTTGCTTGCTCTAGTCCAGATTGCAGAAGGATGATTGTTGTGCGTTGCTTTGTATAGCGTGGAATCTAACTCTTCTGTGGGTGAACGCCAACGCTTGATGCGTCTGCCAGCCCTGTGTTCTATGTACTGTTCACCATCTAGTTGTCGGTGTGCAGTGGACATAAGTTGTGCATATTCGACAATCATCTTGACTACATGTTTGTCGAAATGCCACTGGGCAGCCTGCTTGGGTTCTTGATCAAGATAAAATATGTTCATATACCGCCATCTCGTATATCTTGTAGAATGTCATACACCAATGTCTGATTACAATCGGTGATTTCCATGAGCGCATTGCGTAACGCACCCCAATCTGGATGCTTTGGTGTTTCTATCCAGTCGTGTACAGCAAATTCTACGTCAGTGCGTAGTTCTCCGTAATACCAGGGTTTAGATGTCATAGTTATTTATAGCTCCGCGCTGATTGATATTACTATTATAACAGGAAAGGTTAGACAAGTCAAGCGGCTACTGTCTCTCCTCGCCAGTTCAGAACTTCACCGGATTTAGTGAGAAACCGCAAAAGATAATCTGACTGCTCACCACCACTCTGAATCCATGTCTCCTCTTTTTGGGTGATATTCTCATTCCTCCAGCCAAAGGTTTTGCTTGTGCGAGTTGCATTGAATAAACCCTCAATGGCGGTTTCACTTAGGATGATAGGAGAATCCCACTCTTCACATGGTACTGGCTCTCCCTCATCTAAGAGTTCATAGCCAACTGAGTACTCTTCCCAGGACTCATTATAAGTCGTGATAGCGGCACCAATAGACTTCCAGAAGTCGCGGTCTTGCGCCTGGGCTATGGTCACATTCTCAGTGACGTATGTGTTACCGCCCTTGTACTTCCAGTGCTGAGGACATTCACCCTCGCCGTTCCAATCATGTGCGCCATAGTTCTCGCGGATTTGAGTTTGAGTTACAATCTTCATTATACATTCTCCACAGTGAAGTATTCAGCAGTTAAACGAGTGACCTCGACTTGGGCAAACCCAGTTTCAGTCTCGCTAGAAGGAGTTAACAGGCGACAAACCTGCCCAATCTCCATCATTTCCGCGTCATCGAACATGTTTGCTATAACACCTTTGCTTAAAGTCATATTCTCTCTCTCTTTACTCGATTTCAGATACTATTATAACATATTGGTAGGCTATGTCAACCTTTATTTTCATCTTTTATGCATTATCTCGTGCGGGGCAAAAAGACTTCTTTCGATCAACAAGGTACTTCTCCATCACTATATCCATAGCTTGGGCAGTAATGTCCTCATCAACTATGATAGTATCGTATGCAGAAGGGTTGTTCACCGCAGCCAAAGACGGAGCAAATACATCACGATTTGGCTGATAGAAGTAGTTTTTGGTGAAGGTAATTGAATCTGCGTAATTGTAAGTTGACATATCTATTTCTCTCTCTCTTTACTCAATTTGTACAACTATTATAACACATCCATAGGCAAAGTCAACCTTTATTTGCATTTATTTGCATTTATTTTGCATATAAATAGTGCTATTATCACCTATTTTATGAGTATATCATGGCTAGAGCCAGTCGATTCTTTCTATTCCAACGCCAATCCGAGTTCTGGATAGTGGATGAGAATAGCCTCCAAGCAGTACCTAAGCCACGCGAGTTGATCATCAAGCTATCAACTGTCGAGGCTGTGCGCGATTATGTGATCCATTACAATAAGAAAGACTTACCCATAGTGGACAAATGCCGAGATAGGACTGGATGGCATACTCCTGAAGGTCGCGAAAGAATCAAAAAAGCCAAGCTCGGCAATAAGCATCCATCTAGAAAGAAGGGATGGACCGAAGAGCATAAACAGAAAATCAGTGATACTATGACCGGTACCAGAGTAGGAGAGTTTAATCCTATGTATGGTCGTAAACATAACGATGAGACAATCAAATTGATTAGGATGAAGGCTTTTCAACGTCCTAAAAGAAAATGGTGCGTTGAACCGAATGGCTCGCGGCACCTTGTATTACTTGAATTCAAACTTCCAGATGAATGGCAATGGGGCAGAGAATATGACCCATATCGCCCTAAGCCGCAGATTTCTTCTTAGTAACTCTCTTCTTCTTAGCTTTCTTAGCAACTGGCTTGTTGTAGTCGGTGATACCTAATGTGCCAAGTACCGCTTCCAGTTGTGGATATTCAGCTAACAACGTGCCATCTTTCATAGCAGTGAGAATGCTTGCCTCGCTTGGATGTACTGCTTCAAGTATCTGAACCCATACTGTCTCTCGTTGAGGCTGTTTCAAGTTATGGATATTGGCAGTGGGATCAAAGAATCCCTTGATTCTACGCCACTCTAGTTGAATGGTAGAATTGGACATTCCAGCAGGGATATCTTTCTCTAGCTTGACTGTGTTTGGCATACCCTCTGGTATGCCCCAATCGGCTTTGATAGCACCAACACCATGTCGTACCAATGGTACTAGTGACTGATTCGTACTTGCCCATTGCTTTAGCCGGTCGGCTTGTTCTGTAGAACTACTGACTGAGAACACCCAATCAAAACCCTCATTAGTTTGTCTAAATTTCATCATTTACTCCATTATTTATTTGGCTTACCTCAGTATTTATACTAGAAATCTTCAATGACATCCATCATACCAGTCAACTGCTTTGCCACGAAATAGCCAAATAAGTCTGCTCGACCCTTGCCTTGTTGTGCTTCATATGAGTCAACAATGCCATCTTTGATCTCTTGTGGAGTCATTGACAGGTCTACCAGTCTTTTGTTGCGCTTGTAGCCATGAGCCATCTCACCAGTCACCCATTCAGATGGTTGTTGCTTCTTCCACTCTTCTTTTAGAACAGTGCGAATAGGACGCTGTCTCTTAGACTCTGTAACAAAAGTGTCATCGTCTGATAACATGTTAGGCACACCATCACCTCTGTCGCCAATGATGATATGCTCCATCAGTACATTGTGAGCCGGTTCGGTGATCTTAATCATCTTCTTCTTGCCGGGGCTATACTGTGACACATTAGGAAACTTCTGCAACTGGGCAAAATCGTGATCACCAGATATAACTAGGAATGGTTCAGCAGATGCAAACAGCTTCCCTTCAGTACTTGCTGTCTGGCTATACTCTGCTAATGCACCAATCACATCATCAGCCTCAGCACCATGTATGTTAATCACAGGATAAGGCATGAACTCGTCAATCTCATCACGCACCATGTTCAATGCGTCAAATATGGATGACCAGTCTAATCCACTATCATCACGGCTCTTCTTACGACCCGCTTTGTAGTGTGGAAAGACTTCTCTGCGCCAATAGTGTCTATTATCACACGCAATTACTATCTCACCGAACTCTTTGCCATATCTGTTCTTATAGCTACGAATTGAGTTGAGTATCATGTGACGGATGAGTGGGACATTGATATCCACTGAGTTATCTTTACGATGACCTATCTCTGCCATGAAATTAGAAATGGAGACTTGACTATAATCAATAACAATCATATCGGTAATACTCCTGCTTCAACTTCGTCAGGATCAAAGCCCCAACGATATCCAAGATCGGGATAAAACACACCTTTAGAACGCTTGGGTACACCATCGGAGTCATAAGCTAGGGTTGTGCATGTCCACTGAGTTACGTTATCTGCATTGGCACCGTATCTGTCATCGATCCAGTCACCACTTCTGAGATACGCTTCCATGTGCCGAATGTAACCAGTGCATGATGCCGCTTTGGCTATTGCACCTTTATCACCAGCTTTAGCACCACGATTGAACTCGGTGAGGTATTCTTTCTGAGTCTTGATCCAGTCTCGGACGTTCTTCAGACTGAATGTCTCATCGTCATCTAGGGCGACAACTTTGGGTGCTATACCAGCATAGGTGGGAGGATTATCTCGTTGGCGCTTTTCTCTAGCCAGTTTGAGTCGTTCGCCAGCTTCGGCTCTCTGCTCTTCTGTCATAGGCTTGCGCTTCTTGCGTACTTTCTTAGTTTCTGGGCGAAACTCTGCGTACTTGTCTTTAGCCATGGTGAAATTCCTATTAGTTATTTGTTTACAGTATCTATGATAACAGGAATAACACCATTTGTCAAGAGGTTAAACTAAAGTTTTGATAGAGGATACTCTGATAGAACGCCAATCTTTCTTCTCAGTGTCAAACACAGTCAATGTGTCTTGATTGCGCTGAAGTGCCACTGCTTCATCTCCATAGATTTCTTTGAGGATACTGGGCTGTATCGTTGCTTCCATAACACGCTCTGTGCCATCGACTTTAGTGAATGTAACAGTGCGTACACCATTGCTTAGACTTTCAAGGTATGCTTCTTTACTCATAATATAATTCCCCTTCAGGATTTAACGCGGGCTCTTAGGTCGCTGGTTGAAAAACGATGATCTCGTTTATTAAAATATAGTGAGATACCTCTATCCTTACAGATTGTGGCACCGGTGAAGTCTTTTTCTCTATATTCTTCACCTAGTATTCTAACATTAATATCGTACATTGTCAAGATATCTTCTAAATCAATTTCATTGCCATATGGTATAATCTCATCCACATAGCGAACGGCATTTAACTGAGTGTATCGCTCTACTACTGTCTGAATTGGCTTGTTCTTATTTTTTCTATCAGTAGATGGGTCTACCTGCAACCCACATATTAGATAATCACATTGCGATTTTGCATCTCTGAGCATTTGCACATGTCCAGCATGAAGCAAATCAAAGGTACTGCATGTGAAGCCTGTAATCACTTGAGTATCAGCCCGCTAGTAAACTCACGGTATGCAGTAACTACGTCCTTATGGGCTTCAGCTATGAATACCACATTAGTAATGTAAAAGGTGCATTCATCAGCCTCTTCACCACTTGCCATGCTCAAACCACGTGCGAATCCCATTCCGGTTGAACCATGGACAACCATGCGTGGATCTTTTAGTATGACCACCTGAGTGTCTTCTCTTACGAATTTACCTATGAACTCACCGACGGTCGTTACTACCGATACTACATCATTTACTTCTGTTGTCATTATTATACTTCCTTCTTGTCTATTAGCCAACCTAGTTTATTTCTCAAATTCCGGTCGAGTCTCCCCAACTGGTCTATTTCCGTATCACTTAATACGGGTTCTGATTCAGCTACTACAACCTTCACCGGCTCGGGGCTTGGCACCGATGGTTCTGGTTTTGCGTCCATCATAAAATCTTCAACAGCTTCAGTAGCATCATCACCGAGGAAAGTCATCGACTCACCTCGCCTTTCCATCAGGCTCATGTTAGCTGATATGACTAGCAGTATAGCTAACGGATCAAACACTACTACAAGTAATAGTATCACGAATCGCACCGCTTTGTCAAGTAGTTCTTTGTCGGAATCACCATATATTAATTCAGCGATATATTTGATAGGTCCCACTTCAACTTCAATCACCAATTGTTCTGTCTCAAGCACTAATTTGCTTGATAGGAGCGTCTCCATTGCTTCACCAGCGTCATCAATAGATAAGTTGAGTGTCTGTCTCTCTAATGATTGTGACTGACGTACAGCCAGGGATCCTTCAGCCCCTCTTATTCTATCGTAGTTAATGAGCGTCTGTACAGCTTGGTCCAGCTGCCCGATAACTTGTTGAGCATCATCTACACGCCTTTGTTGTTGCGCTAGTCTGGCATCGATCCTAGCTATCTGGAGAGACTTATCACCCGTTATCACTGAGTGTTCTAAGTGTGCTTTGGACAAATATCCGTAGATTCCCATAGAGGTGATGATTGAGAGAATAATGACCGATGCAGTGAAATAGGTTCTGAGGAGAAATCCAGCTTTCTTCCAGTTTCTATAGAGCCATGATGCTGTGACTAACTTAGCAAGTTCTAATACAATGCCCATAGCCATGATGGGTATTTTGACTGCGGGGAATATAGCCATCAATCCAATAATGGAAAAATAACCCGCTACAGCAGATACTGATAGTGCAGATACAATTAATAATACTAGGAATATCATCTGGGACTCCACTTGATTGGTACGAATTCAGCGAGGTGACTTCTACGCAATCTGATATTCAACATATCATTCAGACATCGTGGATCTTCGCGGCACTGCCACTGTAGAAGAAGTTCCTGCATCTTAGCATAGGACTTCTTCTCATATTCCACCAGAGTATCTTTGATAAGATCACCTTCATATTCTAGTACGGCATTGCCACTACCAAAATACTTTTCATATTGTTTAATAGGTTTACACGAGTATCCAATGTAGTATCTTCCATCTGGGAAGTATGTACAATATACCCTATGTACTTTCTTTTCCGCGGGTTTCTTCTTCCGCTTCTTCTTCACTACTTTCTTCACTGCTACCATCTTTCAATACACCTGAATCATCATCTAGTGTACTATTTATATCCTTTTTTCCGAATATGAAATCCCAGTTATGGTCTATGTTTTGTTGATTTTCTCTACGTCTTCCACTTCCCTTACCACCATGCCAACCTTTCATGCATTTCCTTTGTACATATAAAATGTCCAGAAGAGGCGATTTCGTTTCTCCACAACTGGATATTTACATGCTATCTCTTTGTTGTCGTATAGTTCCTTAGAGAACACTATCTGCTTTTCAAACAGTATCTCCCAGTCATCACCATACGTTTCGTTAAAGGCTTCATCTATCTTATCTCTGTCACTGAAACTCAGGACAGCAGAATAGAATTCACCACCGGTATTGAGGTATTTCTTGGAGTCTTTGATAGCCGCAACTGTCAACTCCCATCCATTTTCTGGTGTAGGGACATTCTTAGGAAACCATGTAGTTATGTCTGCAATCTCTTTAGCACAACCACTGATATCACTAGCAATAATGTCGAATTTCTGATCTGTGAGGTTGGAGTATATGTCGCTTTGAAGGACTTGCATTTTAACATCATTGGAAGTACAATTATCTTGCGCGTATTTCACATGACCATCATATATGTCCAATCCAATGCAACCATCTGCACCGTTTTTCATAAAGTGAATCCCTACTGCACCAACTCCGCACCCCAAATCCAATATAGTCTTCCCTACTGGATCAATGTTTTGAGCAAAGAGTTTTGTAACAGTATTTGGTTGAAAACATTCATCATCTATAGCTAATTCCATGTCTAGGAATTTCAACATACCCTTCTCACTTTATTTTATAAGCACCAACTAACTTTCTTGTCACCAAAGTATTCCCTGGCGTACCCATTTTCTAATAGCGCATACCGCAGACTAACTCCATCAACGATTACATCACCCAACACTCGACCACCGTATTTATCCCATGATTGAATAGCAACTTCGATCTTTGTACCGGAAGCCAGCATGTCCTTGGTGAACTGAGATGCTTCTTCGCCCAATTTCTTTTCTACATCACAACTACCACGCCAGCTTTTCTCTGGGGTGTCTACGCCGAAAACTCGTATGCTCAGTTCTTGCTTGAGTGGTGCAGGTAGAAAGTTGGCTTCAAATGCAACAGTGTCACCGTCAATTACTCGGGTGATAGGAAAGTCATAGATTACCATCTCTTTCTCTTTGCCAACGGCAATAGCACTAAAGATAGCAAATAGAATTGCGGTGGTAAATATAAACGTCTTTTTTAAAGTCATTATCTCTCTTCTATATTGATTAGTAGGAACTCATATTTATACGACTATTCGTCCCTCTGTATATCCTCTTCACTCGTATCAGACCCATACTGGATCTCTATGATGTGACATGGAGTTCGGTAAGGATTGCTTATTTGATGCCACTCGTTTGCTCTCACGGTGAATACATCATCCTCTCGGAGGTTGTGCATGGTGTAATCTGTTCTCTTGCCTTTGCTATGCTTAACTGTGCATTGACCTTGACTAACGAACCAGATTTCACTACGCAAAAAATGCTTCTGATAACTGATACATTTGTTAGGCTGAATCACCAATTCCTTGACTTTGATTCTGCTATCTTGGAGCAGAATTTTATATATACCCCAATCTCTGATGATATTATTGCCCTCTGACCATTGAGCCAAGAGTTCACTACTGCTACTAGACTTTCCTCCACCAACACCATATCTAAACTTGATGTTGTCGGTGGAGATAGAGTTTTCTGGAGTAGTAGTTATGTCTCTGTCGCCACCATTAGCGAATATATACTCCACATTACCAGAGACTGGCATATTCATCACGCGAGATATCAGGTCAATAGCCGTATCGTCTGAATCATCAAATGATATAACATCATCTACACCTTCAGTAGCCATCAACATACACCAGCGATCATCAAAACACATGAATGCCCTGCCTTTCTTGCGAGTCAACCACTCATCTGAATTTAGACCGACAATTAACCAGTCGCCCATGGCTCTAGCTTCTCGTATGTAATCTAAATGTCCAGGGTGTATTGGATCGAATCCACCAGAGATGATTACAACAGTCTTTTTAATTCCAGTCTTCTCTTTCTGCATCATCAGCTTCCTCTTGTTCCCAGTCACTGAGTGGCATAGCTAACTCAATTTCTAGTTCACTGCCACAAAATACGCAATAGCTTTCACTGTAATGAGTTTCTGGCATATCATGTGCCATTCTAAAGGTTGACTCACATGATACACATTCAATTCTAATTGGTCTTGGCATATAACTTTATTCCTGCCTCTTTTAAAAATAAGTGTCCACTTCCCTTGGAAGCATGATAATCGTTTATATAATATACTTCTTTTATCCCTGCTTGATACACTAGTTTAGCGCATTCTATGCAAGGCAAATGTGTTACGAATAATACAGAGCCAACACTTGAGTCGGTTGATTGAACTAACTTCATCAGTGCATTTGCTTCCGCATGTATGACTTCTGGCTTGGTTGTAAGTTTTCTGCCATAACCCGTGTTGCCAAACTTTGTTTCTTCTTCACACTCGTTATCCCAGCCAGCTGGTGTGCCATTGTATCCAATAGATAGTATTCTATTATCTTTTACAATGACACATCCAACTTGTAGCTTCTTGGCAGATGACAACTTAGCAGTCATATCGGCTATAGAGAAGAAATAGTCAGCAAACTTTGGTTTAATACTGCCTATTCCCAAACATCACCCCAATCTCCAGACAGCGCGCCTCGAGCATAGTCAGTACTTCTATTCTCAAAGAAGTTTGTGTGTGTTGGTGCATTCACCATCTCTTCTACCCATAACAAAGGATTCTTCTTAATTTTGAATATACCCTTCAACCCAAGACTAATCAATCTGCGGTCAGCAATGTATCTAATGTACTTCTTAACGTCTTCACTGGTCAAGTCTTCCATTGGACCCATTGAAAAAGCTAGGTCGATGAACTTATCTTCAAGTTCTACAATTTTCTCTGCTATTGT
>Ga0115000_10004167_pt1 | contig 11882 bp, 10 predicted proteins | sample ArcticOcean_MG_C_6_FD_89690 | JGI IMG/M metagenome (GOLD analysis project Ga0115000, IMG submission 89690) | Marine microbial communities from western Arctic Ocean - ArcticOcean_MG_CB8_128 | ecosystem: Environmental > Aquatic > Marine > Oceanic | place: Arctic Ocean: Canada Basin | collected... | reverse complement strand
CTACCGGATATCCACACCACGTTAGCACCAGCACTTGTAGGCAGATGATATCCGCTGTTATGTGCGACGGGAGCGATGCCGCGATGCGTGTCTCCTCGTTAGGCAAACCCTCAAGCAACCCGTTGACGATCACCGCGAACAGCGCACACGAAGCGGCGAACGAGCCCCAACCTATGATGAAGGTGAAGATACCAGGGCCGTAGAGCTTGCCGTCGCGCCCTTTGGTATTTCTAACTTCGTTAGTGTAGAAGCGGAAGATCGTCGCGCTGAAAATCATGAGCGACTGGAATGCCGCTAGCCATTCCTTGGCGATCGTCAGCTTGGGTACCACGCCCTTGGTTGCCACAAAAAGGTACTCACGCAAATGCCCAAGGTCGAGCGTGAGGAGGACAAGCGTGCAAAGCCAGTCGCTGTGGCTGCAGACAAGAACACAGAGGAGCATGTGAGCAAAAAGCCACGTGTGGAGTGATATTGGATGCAGCGTACCGCAAGCCGTCGACATTGACCTCTTGCCAGAATATCTTGGAGTTGTCCGCCGTCGTCTCCTCCATGAGGGCCTCCTTCTCGGAGGCTGAGACACGTCCGACTTGGGACATGAATTTCTCGTAGGCAGGACCACGGTACGTTTGGAGACGTGTACCCCAAATGTAATAATAGTGGCCACACGCAATGAAGTTGACCGCAGCGCACATTCCGAGTGACCACGTTGTAGACTTGCCAGCTGTCCCAGCGTTTGCCATGAGCGCCGCAACCACCCCCGTGCCGAGAAGTTTGAAGAGCGTTATCCGGATAATCGACGACCTGAACACCACGTTCCAGCCACCCATGCGCGAGAAGAGGTACTCGTCGTCCATCTCATTGCTGCTCAGGTTGAAGCCAGCCTCCTTCAGTGTGCCCTCGTCGATGTTGTTCGGGTTGATTGCGCCGCCGACCTCATCCCTGCCCACGAGGGCCTCCTTGCTGAATGCGAACTTGAAGGCCATCGCTATTTATCAGTGCGTTACAGTGACAGAGCTTATGCAAGCATGGTAGAGTTTCGCATCCCCACGACATGGCCGAGCTTGGCGATTGCAGTCGCTGCGGCACACGGGAGCACCGACATCGTGCGCGGCAAGAAGCTTCTCACCTATGCAATCGCTGCACTGCCCTTGCCGGGGTGGTGTGTTACAATCGGATTTGCGATCAGCTCACTCTTTCACTTTGCGAACGATGTCGGGTTACTGGGGTCAGTCGCGGGACACTCAGCACTACTCGGGTTGCATCAGCTTGGCAGGCAGCAAACGGCGTTGACGATGCTGCTAACATACATGGTGCTAGTGCATGTGCCTGCTCATTATGCAAGGGTCTACGAGCATGATAACGGGCCTGCGGCGGTGGGGTTCGCATTCTTATTCACCATCACATTCGCTATGTGGGCTCCGTGGGGAACAGAGGTTGCCCTCGGCCATTTCGCACAGAGAGTCGTGATTAGTCACGTTTTGTGCAACAGTTTTTAACACCCTTTTCCACATGCCTGCTACTACTGACAAGACTACTGACAAGACTACGACACCTGACAAACCTGTAAAGGCTAGCCGCACGACTCCTCCGGCTGCACCGATCCGCAAAGTCCGGCGCGCGCTCTCACGGTCCACGTCTCCAAACATGTGTTGGCTCATGCCGAACGAGGACGCTTCAGGAGCCTCTCATACCGCTCAGGGTCTGTAGCTCCCTGATGACGGTCGCACTTATCGAGAAGGCTGTCAATGTGGTTGTCGACACTGTTTTTAGGCTGGAGGTACTTGGCGTACGTGCCCAGGCCCATGCGCGGAGCGATGCGAGAGAGTTCGACATTCCCGTGGTGGATGTCGAGGATCATCTCGTTGGTAGTCTCGGTCATGTAAGCTACCTCACTTAAAAGTTTGTTAATGTCCTCGTCCGTCCATGCCTCACGCCAGTTGGCGGGGGCGGTGAGCCGCCGCTTCTGCACTCTCATGAAGCCCTCATGGCGCGGCGGCGGCGAGTATTGGGGCGAGGTGGGCGAGTAGTTGGGTGAGGTCGGCTCGTATTGGGGCGAGGTGGGCGAGTAGTTGGGTGAGGTCGGCTCGTATTGCGAGCGAAGGTAGGCGATCCCCTTCTCGGTTAGCTTGAAGAGTGTACGGCCGCACCCTTGCTCCTCCGCTGTGCAGATCTCCTTGAGCAGGTGCTCCATGCAATCCTCGGCTTCGACGGTGAAAACGACTTGGTCGATCTCACGCTCGATTTCAGAGGCGAGGACAAGCACGTCCGGCTTGCCGTCAAAGGCATTGAAGTGCTTGAACATGCGGTACGCCGCACCCTCCGAAGCCACCTCATGCGGCTGGGGCGACGTACGCCCGCCTGTCGCCATGTCGACGTCGACCGTGAGCTTGGATGCTTCTGCGTCGAGCTCCGAGTCGTCGAGCACAGCTGGATTGTTGAACAGCTTAGCGAGTTCCATGCGCTGCATGTGGTCCTTGCCACCATCGATGGCTTGGATCATGCAATCGATGTATCCAACGAAGGCGCACCGCCGCTCATGAGAAAGGTTGCGGAAGTCGATGCAGGAGCCCGCAGTGAGATCGAGCTCCTTCTGAATGCGCACAAGCTTGTCGTGCGACATCTTCCAGGGCTGCATCTCATGCGGCTCGCCTTGCTCATGGACGAAGAACATCTGCATCTCCTCGGTCCACTCGATCCACACGGGACGCTCAAGAATGCCGTACGAGGGCATCTTGAGGATCGGGGAGGGGGAGGCGATGGACTGAGAATGGGCGGACATTTGGGTGATTTGTTGCTGTTTGTCACTCATACTTGCACAAATTTTAGACCGTCCCATTTGTCCACTCCCCTACACACGGAACCGCTTCAAAGACGGGGACCCCTGGTCACCAGCTCTAGGCACACGATCTGCACTTGGACCTGGGCTGGAGACCCCTAAAACAGGGGGCTCAGGCCCCTGATCCTCCTCTCGGGGCCGTTTTTTGGAGATGTCGGCCTTAAGCCTCTTGATCAGCAAGGACCACTTGCCGATGCCCTTGCAGATCTTGAGCAGACGCATGCGGATGATCTCGTGGTTGACGATGGCAGTTGTGTTGGTAAACTGTTCCTTCTCGATCAGGATGCGGATGAGCGCCTTCTGGACCTTGCTTACGCCCCATGTCTTCTCTATGAACTCGGGGATGTTGGGGTCGTGCACAGTCATTTGCTGAGCCCCAGGCCGTGATGGTCGGAGAAGGCATGGCTCCTGACCCATGGCAGAATGAGCGGATGGCCTGCGACCGCGGGCCTTCTGGCCCTGGCGGAGGAAGGCTGGGTTCTTGACCTCGAACTTGCGGTTGCCAGAGTCGTTGCACTCGGCAACGACGTGGGCCATCAACTGAGTGAAGAAGTTGTTCTGTGCATCCCACTCTCCGTGCTCGATGTAGTGGCTGCGCAGCTTGCCATAGATGCTGAGCACCCACTCAAAGACCTCTGCGTTTTTGCACTTGTCAAAGAACTGATTGAGTGTAGGGAAGCCCTCTGGAAGGTTGCGGTCGCCGTTAGATGCCTTTCGCGTGGTCTTGAACTGCACTTTCCATGCAACCAGCGGGCTGTTGCGCTTGAACATGCCATCCCATTTTCCTAGGGAGGCCTCGAGAGAGGGGGCAATGCCACCACGCCGCACACCGTCAAAAGCAAGTCCGCCTAGACCGCCGTCAGGCTCCTCGAACTCCGAGGCTTCCTCTTCGATCGGTTCTACCGGTGCAGGTTCAGCCACAAAATCCATGGGAGCGTGAGAAAGAGGGCGGATGCGTAGTTTGCTGTTCTTGTAATTCACTTATTACAGACATTCACTTGAGACAGAACCAATTGTCCACTCCCGTACACTCTCTACTGGACACTATTAAGCTACTGGCACGCCACCGCGGGTGCAGCCGAGCTGGGAACCTCGAGCGGTTGTGGCGGCTCGATGGTGATCTTCTGCCGCTTTGGCGCTTGCTCTTTCTCTTGCTCCTTCTCCTTTGCATCCTCCTCTGCACGCTTCTTCATGGCCCTGTCATAGGCGCGGGTTCCAGGCTTGCATCCAGGGACAAACAAGTTGACATTCACTTCCTTGTTGCTATGGAGTATGGCAAAGGAGGCACCACCCTCTCGATCTGCAAGCTCCGTATTGGCCGAGTACCAAGACCCGTCTGCCATCTTCGCCTCCTCACGTTGCTTCTTCTTCATGACATGCTCTGGGATTCTGAGCGTGAGGACACCAGTGAAGGGGTTGATCTTGGTGGCCATGCGGTTACGTGTCTTCTGCCGCTGGAACTTGGCATCCGCCTTGTCCTTGCGCTTTTGCAGCTTGTCCCGCTCTTTGCAGTAATGCTTCCGCAGACCATCGTTGAGAAGGGCCACGTTCCTGACCACACGGTTCTTGTCGCGCATCTCACGTCGCTGAAGGCGAGCCTGCTCGCGTTCGATGCGTCGTTTCTTCTTCTCTCCCGAGGCCGCCTGCCGCTCGTCCTGCTCAGCCTGCTTGATAGAACGCCGCTCATCACGGTCTTCACGCCGCTTCTCTGCCCGAATATGCTTGATACGCTTCTTGCGCATGCGCTTTGACTGCTGCTCAAATGTCAACTCACGCTTTTTTCTGTTGAGCTGCACCTCTCCATCATCACCCACGTCCAGCCGATTGTACCACTCAAGGTCCTTCTGGTCGGAAGGAGTCAGCTCAACGCATTGCTGCTCCTTTGCCTTTGCCTTGAAAACCCGCTTCAAACGCTGCTTCATTCCTTCCGACATGCCCTTGCTCTGTGCACCTGCAACAGCTTGCTCCGCCTCTTCATCCACCCGCTCACGCATCAACCGTTCGGCATTGTCGAACATCTCAGAGTCTGCATTGCGCAGAAAGAACGACACCGATTCGGGTCCTTCACCATCGTCATCCGATGGATCCTCCAGTCTAGACGAGACGTTCATGCTGCTCGCGTCCGACTCGGTGCCTTCATTGTATGGCCCTGTGTGGACGACACCATCTCCCCCATCTTCCTCTTCGTCGCTAGAGTCGTCTTCCTCAGAGTCGGACTCGCTGTCCGAGTCCGAGTCGGAGTCCTCCTCGGTTGATGGACGAGCTGCAGCGGCCTCCGCTTCTGCCTTCGTTGCTGCCTCTGCAACAGCCACGGCAGCTGCCGCCTCTTGAGCGGCCTTTTGCTTTGCCACTCGCTTTGCCTCCATCTGCTGCTTCAGCAGCTCCATCTGACGCGCCATCGCCTCCTCTTCGTCGTCAATCGCCAAGGCCGCAGCTGTTGCCGCCTTTGCTTGTTCCTCGGCCTGTTGGCGCTCCAAGGCAGCTGCTTCCATGGCTGTTTGCTGCTTCTGCTCCGCGACACGATTGGCATTGGCCTCCTCAACCCGCCGCTGGCGCTTCTTCTCCTCCTTGCGTTGCCGGCGTAGGTCCTCCTGCTGCTGCTGGAGAGCGAGCGACTGCTCTTCTTCTTCCTCCGCATCCATCTCCATCTCGCTCAGGTCGGAGGGGGGGGCGGTCGTCTGAGTGGCCTCGGAGGACGAATGAGCCAGCTCGATTGCAGTCTTCACCGATTCCGGAACCGGAACAGCCATCGAGCTCATCTTCTGCAAGAAGAAGGCATCCTTGTCAGTCTCCGGTGGCTTGTCGACCTCGGGAGAGGGGGCACGGCACGGTTCTTCAAGATACGCCATGTCTGGTGAATCGGAGCGAGTAGCGCCCTTTGCAGGGGCCTTCTTGATCGCAGGTGCAACAAGACCCTCAAAGTCAACGCCGCCAATGAGCTCTTCATCTTCGGGGCGAACCAGGCCCTTGATCGGGCTGGGCGCCCGTTCCTTCTTGCGCATGAAACCGGAAAACACCTCACGCGACTTGGTGTGCGAGGCGTGCGATTTGTTCTGGTAGTCGACCGCATCCATGCGCCCGCCAACGCGCTCCAGAGCCTTCTCGCGAGCGGAGTTGGACTTCTGAAAGAGGAACTTGCCTGGCTTGGTGCGGTTGGCGATGCAGTCGGGGAGGGCATTGATGCCAGCACGCTCACGCACATACTGAAAAGCGTTGACCTTAAGCACCTGCATCTCATCGTTGCCCAGCTTCTTCACGTCGAGCCTACGACGCTTCTCCTTGGAGCCGTAGACCGCGATAGAGAACCCCATCTTCTTGGTTGGCTTACCAGCAAACCCAGTCATGTAGGCGCCGTCACCACCATTCGGGTCTTTGAAGACGTGGCCTTTGTCGCCAGCCATCACCTTGTGCATGTTGAGCAGTGTCCAGCATTCGCGGGCCTTGTCAACCTCTTGCTCATATTTGCCAGAGCACACCCACTTGTTCTGCCACTCAATGTACTTTTGTCTCTGGGCAATGAGGATGCACCAAAAGGCAGAGCTAGCCATCTCCCAATCTTCGTACATCTCGCGCTTGGACACCATGTCGGTAACGACTTGCGCAAGCATGTTGCCAGCGTCAACATCACCATCGTTTACCTGGTACCGGAAGAGGAACCCAGCGTGGTGGAAGGCCTCGAGGCCTGCACGAATCTGTGCCTGGCGCGTCTCTGCCCAAGCTAGGGCGGGTATCTTCAGTCTCCACTTGCCACTCGCGGACTCAACAACCAGCTGTGGTGCCTTGGAAGGTCCTTTGTTTGGTGGCTTGTGGTCCTCGCGCCCTTCGTTGACAGGGCCATTGCCAGTAGCAAGCCCGGCAAGCTCCTCAGCTGTCTCTTCCACCTCGTCATCCCAGTGTTCCTCCTCCGAAGAGGAGGAATCGTCCGAATCGCTACTATCCATCTGTGAAAGGCAAGAGCGAAGAGATGTGTGAGCGCTAGATTGTTACTCACAAATGAGCCCTGTTTTGAGCGTTCCATTTATCCACTCCCGTACACGAAACAAAAACACAACATGGGACCGGAAGCGGGCGGGCCTACAAACCTTTCACTTGTGATGGCAGAAGGTCTTGTGTTCATCTGTTTCAGATAGCGAGCAGCGTGCACGGGAGTGGAGAAATGGGACCGCTAACTCACCCCAACAGCACTAAGCATAAAGGACACAAGCGCCCGCTTCATGTCTGACGTCGTGATGCCACCCGCCAAGTCGCCCGCCAAGTCGCCCGCCAAGTCGGCAGGTGTGCTCAAGAAGCAAAAGCCTATAGATCCCGCAACCGATGACCTTGAGATGCCGGGCACCACAGAGGTAGATGTCGATGCGCTGAAGCAAGAGGTGCTCGAGCTGCGTGAGAAGCTCGCCAAGGAAAAGGACAAGGTCTACAGGATGCGCGATCGCTTCGAGCGCTACACGGATTGCCTGGAGCAGGTGGCGGAGGCCTTTGACCCCAACCCTGACGCGGTGCCTCTCAAGCTCGACCAACTTGTTGTCCGCGCCAAGATGCTTGGCGAGCACTACCGGCGCTGCCCTCCCAAGGAGGGTTTCATCAATCGCCTCAGTGCTCGCGGCGAGAGGCCCCGCGGCAAGTCGAGGGAAGTCAACATCAAGCTGCTCAACTTGGCACCTTCGCGCTTTGTTCGTTGCCCCCACGTAGCCACCGACAACTATCTAAACCAGTTCTTCCCCGACTACACAGGCCTGATTGGCGGCGAGCGCTTTTTCGACAAGCAGCAGATTGCCTATCGCGTTGTTGGCTACATGCCCGACCGCGAGACTCACAACATCGTCTGCGTATCTGCGCGCTTCCTCGAAGACCGCAACTACATCTTCGAGCGCAATGAGTACCACGTCTTCCCGATGATCAACGTAATGAAGATGATGGGAGACGAGACGCTTCTCCAGCGGGTGTATTGCATCCGCCTGAAGAAGTATGCAGCACAGTACGGCGTCTGGCCTGATGCCATCCGCGAGGGTGTCTCTCTGCTGGTCGGCGGCAAGATACGCAAGGCCAAAGTGTTTGACATCGATCCACAGGCTGAGCGATGCCTGCGTTTGAAAGACGTCGTTGACGGCTCGACGTTTGCTATCACACCGAGTCGCCTTGATGCTGCAAAGACCAACCAGGAGCCGGATGAGCCACCTGAGCCAGAGATGGAAGAGGAAGAGGAGATCGCTGTGTGCGTGAGCGCGCCCGCAGGAGAGTGCTCAGCCTCCTCTCCAGCGGAGGACATTGAATCGGGAGAGAAGCGTAAGCGAGAGGACGTAAATGACGATTTTGTCGACTCGGACGAGGATGATTAGTGTGTGATGCATGGTGTCTGTAGACACGGCAATGTCACGTCTTTGTACGGGAGTGGAGAAATGAACGGTGTCGAAAGAACCAACATTCTTAATTGAAACCCCACAAACTGGCGCCCGCTTTCTCTTTGTCGCATGAGCACGCTCCAGCAGTTGTTTGGGGGCAGGAATGTCAAGATCATTGAGGCGCGCGTGTACCACGAGTATGACGAGGACGAAGGTCGGTATCGCTTCTTGCTTACGCGTGAAGACTCGACGACACGTCACTCATCCACTAGAGAGTGGGTTGGCACTCCGGACCTCACCGACCACGCGGATGTCGAGTTCCTTATTGAGCTTGGCAAGAAGACGGGGCACATTCACAAGCGCATGGAAAACTACCACCATGAGAAGGTGAAGGCAAACGACCACATTCGACTCCACCAGCAGAAGCGGTACCAACCTGAGGAGGTGCCAGCGGCGGCCAAACCCATCACTGATGGCAGTCGCGCCCGTGCCCGCGAGCGTGCTTTCTTGCTTGCCCACCACCGCGCCAATGGCACAAAGCCACCACCCACTGACAAGCAGAAGAAGAAGATGCTCAAGAAGTCTCAGCTGCGCAGCAACGTCGAGAAGGCGGTGCTTGAGGTGAAAAAAGCAAAGCCTTCAAAGAAGGCAGAGACTGAGAATGAGATCGGGACAACCGGTGGGCCGCCTGTAAACCCCGACCAGTGGTTGGATGCGGATCAGAGGCGCATGTGTCTGATAGACGACCCGATCTACCAGCGCTACGCAAACGCCGGTCGTCCGGCCGCGGCGGCCGAGATCAGCGACGCCGCGCAGGCGTCGTCGGGACCGCAGAACGAAGGTCGTATGCCTGACTGTGACGACGCTGACAGCCACGATGGTGACGTCGATGAGATGTCGACGACGGAGGTGGAGGACTTTGTGCGCCGTAAGAAGGACAGAGACCTGATCGCCATGAAGCGCCAGCTAGATGTTGAGATCGCCCGGCGTGAGGCTCGGAACCGCGAGCACATGCAGGCGCTGCAGGGCAAGCAGCCTTCATCCCAGGTCGTCAAGAAGTCGCCACCGCCCGGTTTCAAGTACAAGCACCCGCCCAAGCAGCCGCCGCCACCTCCGCAGTTTGTGCCCAAGGCCAAGCCGTGTGAGGTTACTGTGGAGAAGGTGCCTGTCGGCTTTGTGCGCAAGTCGTGCGGCCCGATCTCCAACCTGTCCCCAGAGACGGACGATGGTGAGCGCAAGTCGTCTCGCATTGAGAAGCGTGAGCGTGAGACGGAGCTCAAGCAGAAGGACAAGGCTCGCCGCAAGAAGAAGCGCAAGATGACACCGCAGCACATCCGCCAGGGCAGCGAGTGGACGATCCCGGAGCGGACAAATGCTCGCAAGGGCGAGCGGGCCGATTACAAGGAGCGCATGCATCAGCCCTTGGTCCACTACGTGAAGAAGCAGGAGAAGGATTCGTCCTCGGATGAGGAGGAGGAGAAGAACCTGTACAAGCGCCCACGTGGGCGCCCCAAGGGCAGCAAGAATAGCAAGGACACGCGCTTGAAACCCGGAGCCATAAAGAAGAAGCGTCCTAGCAACTGGCCCACGGTGCGTCCCAAGAAGCAACGCATCCCAGACCGCCCATCAGCCGGCTTCCCAGACGAGAGCGTCGAGACCGATGGCACCGACCTCAATGTCGGTGACAAGGTCTGGGCGCTGGACGTGCGGCTGATCTGGTGCCTCGCCATCGTCGTCGCGACGACGGGTGAGTTTGTGCGCGTCCACTTCCATGGATGGCCAAATAAGTTCGATGAGAACGTCGAGATGGGTTCAGGAAAGCTCCGAAAGCTTGGTAAGTACACCGGCTCGAAGCTGTGCTGGCCAGGTCCAGCGTTGCTCTCGGCGACCTCTTCCGACGATGCTGAACACGGTGAGGAGGACAATGACGATGAGCTGTTTTCTACCGACCGTGCTATTCTCGATAAGATACCGGCTGCGCTACCGCTTACAGGCCACGATTACGTCGAAGAGAGTGCGCGAGAGGATCGCTTTGACCTCAACTACTCTGACGACGACGTAGAGGACGAGGAGGAGGAGGAGGAGGAGGTGGCTGTGACTGCAGTGGAAGTCACTGCCGACTCCGACTCCGAGCAGGAGGGAGAGGAGATGGAAGTCGAGGTCGACATCGAACAGGATGAGCAAGATGAGGCCGCGGCTAGCGCGCTCGTCAACGGGCCGCGCAATGAGGGCAAGGGTGCTAGGCAGCTGCCTCCCACTGACGATGATGACTACGAGTGCGATGGGCCCGGTGGGTACAGCTACAGCTACCCGACCTACCAGCCAGCCCCCTACGTCGAGTCGATCCCAGGTGCATGCGAGCCCGCTCCTGACAGTGAGCAGTGTGTTCCCACTGCTGCAGCTGCAGCTGCACCAGTGGTAGAGCCGGCCCCCGCTGCGGCAGTCGACGAGGAAGCCGCACCGCACGAAGGCGGTGCTCAGGGCCTCGACGTGCTGGCCGCAGCTTGCTCCTCGGACGAGGAGATCACGGTGGCATCTTTGGCCTCGGCTTCTAAAAAGAAGGATTAGACAATTCTTCTAATATGACACAGAAAAAACACCCCCTTCCTTCAGATCATCTTCCTGCACAACGATCTGGGTCTCGCGTAGCGCGCACACATTGTCGAGGAAGCCCTTCCAAATGCTCTTGCGGAGAGGGGTGGTGATGTCGTAGTTTGGGACCGCCAGGTTGACAGATTCGATGAGTGCAATGTCCGAACACGTACGTAGCTGTTCGAGGTGTACTGATGCATTGTTGACCCGTAGCGTGCAGAGCGAGTGCGGGTCGATGTGGGGACACTCTTGTGCGTTCGGGGGGTTCCTAGAGTCATGTTGTACAGTAAAAGGAAAGAGGGCGAGAACTAACATTCTTAAACCGTATACGCTTCCGGTCCGATCCCCGCAACCATAGCGGCGACTACAAACCCGTGGCCGAATGGCTTGGACACGTCATTGATCCTCTCGCGCAACATCTCTATGGTCACCTTCTCACACAACGGAGCTCCCTTCTCATCACGCGGACCGTCAAAATCATACACTACGATGTTGCGAGTCGAGTTTGCACGAGCCGTCTTCAGGAAGGCGGTCATCTCCTTGTCCTTGACCATGTTGTAGTAATCCGGCACGTATACTTTCTTGCGCGATTCGACGTAGCCCATGGTCTCACCGGGGAAGCGCTTGTGCTTGGCTCCGACTACGCGGCTCGGCCGCTTTCCAGACAGAGCCGGGTGGCGACGTCGCGCCTTGTTGATGGTCTTCCACCACTTCTTGTGTTCCTTCTCGTCTTGCCCATCGAGCACCTTGAGCGACTGCCAGTACGCTTCAAAGTTGGGGAAGCTGCCCTCCTCGAGTGAAATGTATGGCTCGCCCATGTGCATCGGCGAGAAGGCTTTGCGGAAGGGCGCTTGCAGTGCCTGCGCACTGGTCACATCGACCTTGTAAGGCTCCTGCAGATGGGAGCAGTTTGCCCACACACCGCGCATGTTCTTGGCTGCGACATACACATCCATTGAACTAGAAGTGGGCGCTGATCTCTCACTCTAAGTAGCGGTGCGTCCTTGCAATTCCATTTCTCCACTCCCATACAAATGTGGTCACTTTTGGGTCACTTTTGTGGTCACTTCCTGGTGACCTGGCTTGGTCACTTTTGGGGCACTTTTTGAGGCGAT
>Ga0115000_10004163_pt1 | contig 11882 bp, 9 predicted proteins | sample ArcticOcean_MG_C_6_FD_89690 | JGI IMG/M metagenome (GOLD analysis project Ga0115000, IMG submission 89690) | Marine microbial communities from western Arctic Ocean - ArcticOcean_MG_CB8_128 | ecosystem: Environmental > Aquatic > Marine > Oceanic | place: Arctic Ocean: Canada Basin | collected... | reverse complement strand
ATAATAGTTTACAGTATAGTATTTTTAACCTTAATCTTTTATACCTTAAAATTGCAGGAAAAATAAAATGAAGAAAATGTCAATACTCTTAATTATCTATACAATTGCAATCGGAAATATAGTTAATGCTCATTGCCAAATTCCATGCGGTATCTATGGAGATGCTTTAAAGATTATTCAAATAAAACAAGATTATAAAACGATTAAAAAGGCAATGAACCAGATTGTAGTTTTATCATCAAAGCAGACACCTCTGTCTTCCAATCAATTAACACGTTGGATCACAATAAAAGAAAAGCATGGCTCAGATATACAAGAAGTTTTTTCTAACTATTTTTTAACCCAACGTATTAATGAAAAAAATAAAAAATATGTTTCTCAAACACTAGCAGCACAAAAAATTTTAGTAAATGCTATGAAATGTAAACAAAACATAGAATCTAATTTTGTAAGTGATGGGCTTAAACTAGTTGATACTTTTTCTAATTATTATTTTGATAGTCATGGATTAGAACATCTAAAAAAATTAAGTGATTAATCTTTTATTTAAAAATTATACTTTGGTTGAAAATTCCAAACTAGCTCATTTTAGAAATGGCGGGAACGCCTGGGAATCGAACCCAGCAATGCAGATCAACTACATTCAACGGCTTTGAAGGCCGCGGAGGGCACCAGCCACCCAATCATTCCCTAATTTAATTAAAAATTACTTTTTAGGTCTGTAAAGAACACGATAATCTAGACCTAATCTATTTTTCACTACTTTACCCACCCTTTCAGCTTCAGACTTTGATTTATAACTAACAATTCGAACTGCATTTAATGTCCTTCCATTTGTTTCAATCACCTTAATTTCAACATTATACCCAATTTGATTAACTTGTAATTTTAAGCGTTTCGCATTTTGTATATTACCAAAAGCTCCAATTTGAATAATATAGGGTTTAGATTTAGGTTTTAAAGAGGTTTCCTTCAAATCGGTGTTAACTATAGGTTTTACTTTAGAAGTCTGATCTCCAAAATCCATATTTGGAAACATACTTTGATATATACCCATATAATACTTTAATGAATCTTGTGCTCCTATCGCTTGAAAAGATCCAGCCATTAGACTGATAACACGACTAATTCCTGGATACCGAGGATATTGTCGAGGAATTAGACATAACTGTCTAGAAGCTTGAGAATATAATCCTCGAGCATAAAAATACTCACCAATTTTAACAGATGATTCTACCGAATACTTTGATTGGGGGAATTTTTCTATAATCTTACTATATATTTCTAAAGCTTTAGCACCATCAATAGTCAACAGTGCTTGCAAATACATTACACCCGGTTCATTTGGATATTTAGAAACAAGTTCAGGTATCTTCTCTTTTACTCCAAATGCTTGACCGTCATCAAGCAAAGACAGGTACATATCAATATTTTGTCCAAATAAAATAAAAGGAATAAACATAAAATATATTTTAATCAAATTTAGTTACTAATAATTTTTCTAAAACCACATCAATTTGTTGTGCTAATTCTGTTGGCGTTGAGTTTGGTATAAGTAACTTAATTTTCATGAGATCCGTACGGATATCACCTTTTTTTTGAATCAAGGAATTATCTAAAAGAGATATTGCTTGTTCTCTTTCTCCTTTTTCTTCTAGAACATTTGCCAAACGAATAATTGCCTGAAAATGTTCTGAATCAAAATCTAATATTCTTTTATAAAACTTCTCAACTTCACTATAGCGACCTAAATCAAACAATGCCGACTCTATTTGGCTAAACACTTTATGGTTATTTTTCAAATCTTTGATAGCATAAAGTTCCCAACTCTCAATTGCTTTAGCTAGATCACGTTTTTTTTCATACACATTACCCAAATAAAAATAACCAGGAGCATATTCAGAAGAAACTTTTATAGAATTTTTAAAAAATAATTCAGCTTCATTGATCAAACCATCTTCTAACTTTTCTAACCCTTTATATATTTCAAACTGCGCCAAACTATCTGTATCTTTTTTACCGGTAATTTTTTGTAATTGCTTGGAGTAAAGAGCAGCTTTATCCCATTCTTGATCAAATTCAGAAAGGGTTATTAAAAATGATAGTGCCCATAAATTTCTTTTTTCAATCTTGAGTATTTGCTCTACTTCTTTTTTAGCTTTTTGCATTTGCCCAATAGCTTCATAGTCCATTGCTAGTGCTCTATGAATATCAACTTTCAATTCTAAGGATAGTTGAGGCCTAACTGTCAATGATTGATGAATCTTTATTGATTTTTCTGGATTATCGCTTCTAAGAATATTACCCAATTGCAGGTATGCCGCAATATGGTTTGAATCATTCTTAACAACATCTTTTAACAAACTTATCGCTTTACTTTTATCACCTCTAACCATAAAGTTGAGAGCTTCTGTAAAAAGGGTGTTGATTTCAGGCTTTTTTATATTTTTTATTTGTTTTTTATAAATTATTATTGTCAAAAATATTACAACAAGAAATAAACCAAAATAGTTAATAAAACTCAACCCTAGAGAACTCCTTCTTCATCCTCATAAAGGCCTTCATCTATTGAAACATTTCTTAGATTACTTAACTCCTCATCAAGACCGGTATTTTTATTTTTAAGGTTTCTTATCTCTGCTTTTACAGATAAGATTGAAAATATAGCGGTTAAATATCCACTGAAAACTCCAATTGATAAAGAGCCAAAAATTATCATACTGACAGGAGCATTTGGGAATTGATAAAAAACTAAATCAACATATACTTCTGAAGTATTCAAGGTTAAAAAGTATGTAATAAATAACATCACAATTATTAAAAAAAAGGTTTTAATCAATTTCATTATGCTGCTTCCACTTTTTTAAATAATTGGCCATGTAAAGTGACTCCTCTTGCCGCTATAATTTTCACAGGTACAACATCATTAATCTTTAGATTATCTTTATTTATAATAACCCATTTATTTGAATCTGTCCTCCCAGCCCAATAGTCAGAAGATAGCTTTGATTCTTTTTCAATTAAAATATGTTGTTTGGAATCGATTAGTAATCTATTCCTTTCTAAGGTATGTTGGTTCTGAAGATTAATCACTCTTTGAAGCCTGTTTTTTTTCTCTTCTTCGACAATTTTATCATCATATTCAGAAGCTTTTGTACCCGGCCTGGAAGAATATTTAAAATTAAAAGCTGAGTCAAATTTTACTTTTTCCATTAGATCTAACGTTTCTTCGAACTCAGAATTTGTTTCTCCAGGAAAACCTACAATAATGTCTGTAGAAATGCCAACATTGGGTAATATTTCTCTTATCATTTTTGATAATTCTATAAAATGTTCTCGAGTATATGTTCTGTTCATCCTCTTTAAAATTCTATTATTTCCAGCTTGCACTGGAAGGTGTACATAATTGCAAATATTATCATGCTTAGCCATTACTAGGAGTAAATCCTCAGTTATATCTTTCGGATGAGGTGAAGTATACCTAATTCTTTTTAGACCTGGTACTTGAGCAACTTCCTCAAGCAAATTTAAAAACTTCAAACCTTCAAATTTATAGGAATTAACATTTTGTCCTAAAAGAGTTATTTCACTGTACCCATTTTGAACCGCTTGATTAGCCTCATCAAGAATACTCTTTACACTTCGGCTTCTTTCACGACCTCTTGTAAATGGGACAATACAAAAAGTACAAAACTTATCGCAGCCTCTCATTATAGACACCCAGGCATTTACTCCATTTTTACGATTTGGAAATAAATCTTCATAAACTTCATACCTAGATAATTTTGTATCTACTAAGCTTTTAGAATCTTTATTTTTTCTGTTCAATAACTCGGGTAGTTTCCGGTAAGAATCAGGTCCTAGAATAATATCAACAAAGGGACGATTATCTAATAAATCCTCTTTTAAATTTTGAGCCATACAACCAAGTACACCAATAATTATGTCAGGATTTTTTTGTTTTATCAAATCATACCGACCTAATTGCGAATGGACTTTTTGCTCTGCTTGTTCACGAATAGCACATGTATTCACAAAAATAGCATCTGCTAAGTTTATATCAAGGGCTTTTTTAAATCCTTCATCTAATAAAATAGATTCAACTAATTCAGAATCAGCTACATTCATTTGGCAGCCATAGGTTTCTATAAAGTATGTTTTATTCTTCTTTATCATTTGATAAAATCATTAATTTGAAATATCTGAGAAGAAAAAGTCTAGTGGGTTTTGAGGTTCACCATAATAGTGTATCTCGTAGTGAAGATGTGGAGCTGTAGACCTACCAGTATTACCAGAGAAACCGATCACTTCTCCTCGCTTAACCTTTTGACCATGTTTTACTTTTAATTTAGATAGATGTGCAAATAAAGTAGTATATCCAAGTCCGTGATCAATTTTTATATGATTCCCAAATCCTCCAACATAGTAAGCTCTTTTTATAATACCATCGGCAGGGGCATATATTGGACTACCAGATTTAACGGTGATATCTTGACCATGATGAAATCGTTTAACATTATCAATAGGATCTAGTCGATACCCAAATGTAGAGTTTAGGTATCCTCCATCAACTGGTCGTATTGAAGGAATTTTTGAGATTCGATGAATATTTTTTTTCACTTTATCATAAATCGATCCATAACTTTTAATTTCAAAGTTGATTTCACGAGATATTTTTTCAACATCCATCTCTAAAATTGCAAGTTCTTTGTTTATTACAGGTGCGATATTATCAAAATATTTATTAGAATTAAGATTCATACCTCCAATACCTAATTCTCTTATATCTTGATCAATATCCGGCATACCAGCATATGCTCTTAAAGCGATATCTTTATCTTCAATTACTTCAATCTGTTTATCTAGAGCTTTTATACGAGTATTTAATATTTTAAGACTTTTTGAAACATGATTATAATTTAACCTAAATTCAGAAATTCTTTTTTCATATAGCCCAGTGCTAATTCTATCAGCAATAGTAAATATAAGTAATGTGGTCAAAGTTAAAGAAGCGAACATAAACCAAATAATTTTTTTTTGGTTAAAATGCCATTGACGCACGTCATGATTAGATTCTTTCTGTATTATAATATTTTTAAGAAATGCCATATTCTAGTTTGTTAGTGATACTCAAATAGTTTGCAATATTTCAAACATTAAATACTATTTATAATTTTAATTAGCAGAGGAGCTTTCTTCTTTTTCAATCTTAGAGATAACATGTTTTTCAGTTAGTAAATCTTTTTTAGTTTTATTGTTTTCTAATTCTTTATCTTCAATACCAAATTCTTTTTTTATTTTTTCAATATCTATTTCTTTATTTTTTATTTCTTCTTTTAAAACGTCAACTTGACTGACTAATTCAAAAAAATCTGTATTCCCAGAAAAAGTGGCCATGTGATCATTTTTTGTATGGGTATAAGCGAGGCTGCCTAATTTTTCGTATTGTTTACTAATATCTCTTAAAAGCTGATGTATTTCAAATTTTAATTTAGAAATACGTGTCATCTCCTCTGTTTTAGCCATTGCAATTCTACTCATTTCCTCAGCTTTTTCAACTGCAGAACTGCTCCAATCTTTCATGTTTTCTTTTAAATCGTCCCAAAGTTTAGACATTAATTATTCCTTATATTTTTCATAATATTTCTAAATAAAAATTACAATAAATACATCAATTATTGTTAACTAAAACTTTAATTTGCTTAATATTCAATATTTCAGGTATTTCTGAGAGGAGTAATAAACCTGTTTCATCAAGTCTATTATCAATTTTTATTACAGAATATGCAAATTCATTATTTTTCTTTCTATTAAGTAAATATGCTGCAATATTTATATTTAAACTCCCAAGTATTGTTCCAACTCGACCAATTACTCCAGGTACATCAATATTTTCTAGAAAAAGCATTCTCCCTTTAGGTAATAATTCCATGTCATATCCCATTATATTAACTAGTCTAGGTCGCATATCATCAAAAACACTTCCATCAATTCTATAAATATTGGAATCTGTAAAAACGCTAATTGAAATTAAATTATTATAATTTGTTTTAGTATTTGAATAATTAATTGAAACCTCAAGACCTAATTCTTTGGCAATTAATTCAGCATTAATATAATTAATTCTCTCTGGAACATATGGCTTGAGAAGACCTTGCAAATAAGCTAAAAGTATAGGCTTCATTTCTTCAATTTTACCTTGACATTCAATAACTACTTTTTTTGCAGGGTTTGATAATAATAATTGATTTTGAATATCTCCAATTAATTCCGAGAGATCTAAAAATGGCTGTAATTCTTGCAACTTTGACATATCTGAGATTGGCATATTAATAGCATTCATTAATTTTTTATTTATTAAATAATTAGATACATGGTCGCAAACAGCAATACTAACACCTTCTTTAGCTTCTTTTGTTGAAGCTCCTAGGTGAGGTGTTAATAAAATATTTTTAGCCTTAATTAAACTGTTACTATTATCAATTGGCTCAGAACTAAATACATCAATCGCAGCACCAGCAATCTTATTTTTATTCAGTATTTTAGCTAAATCATTCTCATTAATTATACCTCCTCTTGCAACATTAATAATGTAAGCAGAGCTTTTCATTAAACTAAGTAAATCATAATTAAAAAGGTTTTTAGTTTCAGCATTAAGAGGAACATGAACTGAAATATAATCAGAGTTTTTAACAAGAGAATTTAAATCTGTTATAATGGTTTTATTTTCATCAAACATTTCTTGATTTACGAATGGGTCATAGCCCAATATTTTCATACCAAATACTATGCAGCGAGAAATTACCTCTCTACCAATTTTACCTAGACCGACAATACCGATAGTTTTATTTTGTAACTCTGAGCCAATTAATATATTTCTATTCCACTCACCTTTTTGTAGCCCTTGATGCCCTAAATGAATATTTCTGGAGATTGCTAGTATTAGTCCAATAGTGTGTTCAGCAGCAGATATTGTATTTACATCTGGTGTGTTTAGTACTACAATACCTCTTCGAGTGGCTTCTGGAATATCAATATTATCGACACCAACACCTGCTCGACCAATTACTTTTAGATTCTTTGAGGAGACAATAGCATCTTTATTAATTTTTGTTCCGCTTCTAATAATCCAACCATCTACATTATTTGCAGCTTTATACTTTTCTGATTCTGAGGCTTCGGGCATATAAACGATTTCAAGACCATAGTTTTTAATTATTTTTAAACCAGATTCTGTTATTGGGTCTGTGATAAGAACTTTCATGAATTAACCAATTATTTATTTTATTGTTGAGACCTAATTAAATTAAGAGCTGAACCGGCTTTGAACCAATCAATTTGTGTATTATTAAAAGAATGCTTACACTTGATTATCTTTTCAGAGTTGTCTTTATGCTTAATTTTTAAATGCAATTCCTTATTCTCTTCAAAATTAGTTAAATCCAAGAAATCGAATAAATCATCTTCTTTTATCAAATTATAATCATTTGGATTTGAAAAAGTTAATGCAAGCATTCCCTGTTTCTTTAAGTTTGTTTCATGAATACGAGCAAAAGAGCGAACTAGGACAGCTTTAACACCTAAAAACCTTGGTTCCATGGCTGCATGTTCTCTTGATGAGCCCTCTCCATAATTCTCATCTCCGACAACCAGTGTGGGAATACCTGCAATTTGATACTGTCTTTGAGTCGTTGGAACAGCTTCATATTTACCACTAAGGAAATTCATGATTAGATTTGGCTGATTATTATAAAAATTAATTGCTCCAGTTAGCATATTTTCAGAAATATTATCCAAATGCCCCCTATATTTAAGCCAAGGACCAGCCATTGATATATGATCTGTCGTACACTTTCCTTTTGTTTTAATAAGAAGTTTCATGTTTATAATATTTTCTCCGTTCCAACTAGAAAATGGCGTTAAAAGTTGGAGCCTATCAGATTTAGAATTAACTACTATTTCTTTTGAAATATTTTTAGTGTCTGGTGCTTGAAAGCCTAGATCTTTTACATCAAATCCTTGGGGAGGTAGTTCGAATCCTGTAGGTGGATCTAATTTTACTTTTTCACCTTTAATATTTACCAATGAGTCTGTTATTGGATTGAATGTTAAATCGCCAGCTATTGCAATTGCTGTAACTATTTCAGGCGATGCAACAAAAGCATGTGTGTTAGGATTACCATCCGCTCTTTTTGCAAAATTCCTATTAAATGAGTGTACAATGGTGTTTTTCTCTTTTTTTTCTGAACCTGTTCGAGACCACTGTCCTATGCAGGGACCACAAGCATTCGCAAAAACCTCAGCACCTAAGTTTTTAAAATCATCAATAAATCCATCTCTTTCAATCGTAAACCTTACCTGTTCAGAACCCGGTGTGATCGTAAGCTTTGCCTTAGTTTTTAGACCCAATTTAGTCGCTTGCTTAGCAATTGATGCTGACCTTGAGATATCCTCATAAGATGAATTAGTACAAGAACCAATTAGACCTACTGCTACCTTTGTTGGCCAATTCTCGGCTAGTGCTACCGCATTCATTTCACTAATTGGGGTAGATTTATCTGGTGTGAAGGGACCATTTATATATGGTTCAAGCTTAGATAAGTCTATCTCTAAAACTTCATCATAAAAGTCCTCAGGATTATTAAAGATATCTTTATCAGCCTGAAGATTCTCTTTTACAACATTCGCAAGTTTAGAAACACTTTCTCTTCCTGTTGAGTTAAGATATTTTTCCATTTGATTATCATATCCAAAAATAGAAGTAGTGGCACCAACTTCTGCTCCCATATTACAAATTGTTGCTTTTCCTGTACATGAAAGTTTTTCAGCTCCAGTACCAAAATATTCTATAACTGAATCGGTTCCACCTTTAACCGTTAAAAGACCCGCCACTTTTAAAATGATGTCTTTTGCAGTAGCCCAACCATTCAATTCACCGATTAGGTGTATCCCTATTTGCTTTGGAAATTTTAATTCCCAGGGCATTCCAGCCATAACATCTACAGCATCGGCACCACCAACTCCAATTGCAATCATACCTAAACCGCCGGCATTCACAGTATGGCTATCAGTACCGATCATCATTCCCCCTGGGAATGCATAGTTTTCTAAAATAACCTGGTGAATTATACCTGCTCCAGGTTTCCAAAAACCAATTCCATATTTGCTGGATACAGACTCTAAAAAGTCATAAACCTCACCATTAACATCTTTAGCCTGAGAAAGGTCTAGACTAGCATTTTTTTTAGCTTGAATGAGATGATCACAATGGACAGTTGAAGGAACAGAAACTTTATTTTTACCAGCCATCATAAATTGTAAAAGTGCCATCTGCGCTGTTGCGTCTTGCATGGCGACTCTATCTGGATTAAAATTAACATATGATTTACCGCCGTTAAAAGGTTTATCAAAACTTTGGTTCAAATGGCTATATAGAACTTTTTCAGTTAATGTCAGCGGTCTATTCAGAATAGACCTGGCTTTATTAATTTTGCCGTTCATTCCGGAATAAAAACTTTTTATAATTTCTAAGTCAAACATGGAATCCTTTTTTTAAAAAATTAATTGATATCAAACATAATATGAATATATATATATATATTATTATTAGAAGTTAATTTCTAATAGACCATTTTTCCAATCTAGTTGACAATTGATAACTATAATCTGAAAATATGCTAAGATTTATATCAATATTTTTATTTCTCACAGTACTTTCTGCGGGAATAAAAAAAAAAGTTATTCAAAGTGACTCCCAGACACTTATTTTTGAGATTAGTGTAACTCCAGATACAGAAGCAGATGTTTTTCCCATTAATATTTTAATTGGTCTTCCATCGGTCGAAAATCCAAATATTAAGATTGATTACAATGATAAAAGATCACTTGGATTTAATTCTGGTCAGAAATTAAATAATGAGCTAGAGTCATCTTCGGTTCAAAAACTGCAAAACCTAGAAGTACTTTCTTTGAAATTTTCTCCTCTAGCATCTCATACGGAGTACTATAAAACTATTCGGATTCAAATAGACTTCAATCAATTATTTGGTGATTACGAAGAGCCAAGTAACAATCAAATTGAATTTTTAGAAGATCGTATTATAAATTGGACAGAAGCAAAAAACTGGTTCAAGAAAAAAAAGAAGACGACAAAAAGAAGAATTAATTCTCCTAATGGTGAATGGATTCAATTTTTTTTGGAAAATGATGGAATAACTTCAATTAGTCATTCTCAATTAAACAATACAGCTTCAAACATATTGAATAAAGACCCTCGGTCATTCTCAATTTTTATGAGTAATGAATTAGGCCGATCTCGTACTCAACTAATAAACCAAGAGATTCCAAGCAATTTAGTGGAGCTGGGGATTTTAATTACAGGAGAAGAGGATGGAGTTTTTGACTTAGAAGATAAAATCATTTTTTATGGCAGAGGTCCATCTGGTTTTAACTTTTCCGAGAATGAACTAGAATGGCATCAAAATATTTATTTCAATACAAACTCTTGCTGGATTTTCATCCCTGAAGATGAAAATCTCAGAGGAAAAAGAGTCCAACAATCACCTCAACCAGAGACTGGAATTGTTATTGACTATGGATTAAGTAAAATTCATTTAGAATCTGACTTGATAAACCTTGAAGCATCTGGAACTGAATGGGTTTCAAACTCGATTATAAGCGGGAATTCGCAAGCAATACTTTTGAATTTAGATTCTCCAAAATCTGGAGTTTCTTTTAATTTAAAGGCAAGAATTAAAGGACATTCAATAACTGAGACATCTTCCTCTTATCATTCTATCAGTTTACATTATGGATCTATAAATAATGACTTCATAGGGTCTCCATTAAATTGGTCAGGTAACTCGTTTCGCAACCTGAATCTCAGTTCAAATAGTATTAATTTGATAAATGGAATGAATTTTTTTTATCTTAAAAATTCATCTTCAGACAATAATTCATCACCTTACATTGATTACAATCAATTTGAATATGGACGAGAATTAAATTTCTCAAATGAATATGATTTCATATCTCCCATTACAGGACAAAATATCCGTTTTTTATTCTCAGGTCAAAACAATCTAAATTTTTACTTATGGGATATCTCTGACCCAATAAATCCTAAAACATTAATTATTGGAGATGATAATTTCTGCAATGTGAGTGTTTCATCAAGTCAAGTAGGTCATTTTATTGGTTTTGACATAACTACTATAGATGAAATTTCAAATTTGACATTGAATAACAGTCAAAAAAATATTAATCTTAGAAATCCAGAATTATTATATAGTTATGTGATTATTGGTCCGGAAAACTTCAGAGAATTAACGAAACCATTACTTGATTTAAGAAGTCCCGCCATTTACGCTAGCCTCGAGGATATTTATAATGAGTTTTCAGCCGGGAATAAAGATCCAATGGCAATTAGGACTTTTATTCAATGGACGCAAGAAAAATGGTTGGCACCAAACCCAAACTGCTTATTACTCCTTGGCGATGCTGGTTATGATTATCGAAATATTACAGGAAATAGTTCAATAATCGTACCAACAAATCAAGTACAGTCTAATAGATCATATGCAACTGATGATCTTTTTGTTACACTTTATGGTAATTTACCTGAAATTGCGACCGGAAGATTTCCAGCTAGAAATAGTGAGGAAGTAAATAATTTTATTGATAAAGTACTAGATATAGAGCTTAATAGTAATTTTGGACCATGGCGACAACGCATAACACTTATCGCTGATGACGCTGCAAGGCCAGAGCCTACTCATGGTTCTATAAATACAGGTAAATCACACACCTTGAATACCGAACAATTAGCTCTATTAGTTCCACCTGGTATAAATGTTAAAAAATTATATGTGCTGGAATATCCT
>Ga0115000_10004159_pt1 | contig 11893 bp, 13 predicted proteins | sample ArcticOcean_MG_C_6_FD_89690 | JGI IMG/M metagenome (GOLD analysis project Ga0115000, IMG submission 89690) | Marine microbial communities from western Arctic Ocean - ArcticOcean_MG_CB8_128 | ecosystem: Environmental > Aquatic > Marine > Oceanic | place: Arctic Ocean: Canada Basin | collected... | reverse complement strand
TGTGATAGTATTCTGGATGTGATAGTATTTTATTAATATTTATGTAATTTTAGAAAACTGTCTAAATACTTTTTAGAAAACTTAAAACTTTTTTAGAACTATATTTGTGTATTTAATATAGAATGTTACTGTACAAATGTCAAATGTCCGCGGGTATTACTTAGCGTTATTAGAATCCAAATCTGAATTTCCTTTCTCTATCCATGGGTTATGGCCCCAATATGATAGACATCACTGGCCACAATTTTGCACACACCAGCGATTCGATATACGCCGTTTAAAGCCCGATCTTTTGGAGCGTTTACATGAACATTGGAGTAGTTCACGCGGCCAAGATAAATTTTTTTGGAAAAAAGAGTGGGAAAAACATGGCACCTGCACGGGAATGAACGAGGCCGAATATTTTACAATGACCTTGTGGTGTTTTGATCAGATTGCGGCCAAAGGTGTTGATTGGATATTCAAACACGAAATAAACGGCCTGCATGTCATTCCAATTAGTTTGGATTGGGAAATCGGCCAAGACAATTGGTTAAAAAAACTCTAAAAACAACTCTTTCAAGTCAAACGTTTGCGTTTGCGTTTGTTCAATTTCAATTTCAGAAGATGACTTTTTTTGTTCGAGTAGCGCTCTTCTTCGACATCTTCAACTTCTTTAACCCGTAAGGTTTCCATATTTAAATATACAGTTGTTTTATCTGTTTTGAGGACGATAAATTGTGCCTTATTTTTCACGTTCTTATCCTTGCGATTATAGGCCCTTACTGCTTCACGAATCATTGTTTCTAGATGTGTGACCGAAGAGACTTCCGTATCATTGCATCGAAGAATCATATCAAATTCACGCAAAATTTGTTGTTGAGAGACGTTTGTTTGAGCGGGAATATGTGTAACAATAACTGCTGTCTTCAAATGCATAGTGTTATATCCATATTGAATTAACGAGGACACTGGATTTGGCTCATCTTCGTCTTCTTCGTCCTCTTCAAATTCAAAATGATTGGTTGACAAATTCATAAAAACAATGCCACCGAGAATGCAATACGGCACTTTTTCCCAACAATGGTATGTTTCTCGAACTTTAAGATGCAGAACCACTGGCGTTACCAAAACTCCGTGCCGTACCTTTTTCGTCTTCCACTTAAAAACCTGAAAGTGAATATCATTAGGATCCAATGACAATACAAACTCCTGATTATTGATATTTACGCGCTTATCTGTCCATGGAACAGATACTAAACCAAAATTATCAACGTTATATCGTTTACTGCCAGAAGAAATGCCCATTATAATGTCGTTTTTACATAATTCTTGCGATTCAACAGGGCCAGTATATTTGTGTACAGTACTTCCCTCGACCGAATGATGAATGCTATGATATTGTAAAAAGTCTGGCGTTGATGTATTTGTTTTGAAAGGCCATGACGGCGTTCGTAGTATGATGTTGTCAAAAGTAGCCCAATGTTGGAAAAAACGCAATGTCTGATGAATTGGTACAGCTAGACCAAGTGCTTCTGATTCTAAAATACTTGCCGTGCAAATACCTATAACTTTCCCATTCATCAGTAAAGGGCCACCTGAATTGCCTCCGTTCAAACTAATAGAAAGTTGAATCATCGAATGTCCGCGTCCAGATATACATCCTTCACACAATTGATAATCTGTAGACAAATTGGGGAATCCAATCGCCACAACATTTTGCGAATTACCCTTGATAGGACGTTCGTCAATATTCAAATTTGGAATGGAAGCCATAAATGTCTTGATATCTTCACTGTCAAACCAAAGAGCATGCTCACCGACAGGATCCACCATCAGTATGGCTACATCGAGTGATGGTATTGTATATATCACTTGAGCAGTGATTTGAGATTTGCCCTTTTCTGGGTAGCACAAGTAGCATTGTTTTTGCACTAATTCGTCGACGACGTGGAAATTCGTAAGAACAAAGCGTTTATTCCGGGTGTTAATGGGGAATTTGGCACCGAAAATTTTAGGATTGACAAAAAAGGCAGTGCCACCAAATTCAATGTCTTCTGATTCCTGATACGGTTCACGATAATTCAATGACCTGTGTACGCCCATTACCCTGGCCACTGATTTTTTAGACCGTTGAACTTGGCGAATATTCATTTTATAAATTAAATAAATATACTTATTCGAGAACGGAACGAATCCATTGTTCTAGACTGTTGCTAAAAAGCCATTGATTTTATTTTTTATATCGTTTTGTATGACCTGTCACATGTTTATAAGCCTCCTCCGATCTTTGGCGGAGTAATGTACGGTGACCCTTTTTTTGTTGTGAAATCACAATACCACCCGTAATAAGTGCGCCGGCCCCCACTATGCCTATATATTTTTCGTGCTGTTCCGCGCGCTCCTGTTGTTTGCGGAGTTTTTCCTGTTTGTGGAGTTTTTCCCTCTTTCTTCTTCGCTTTGCTTCTTTTTTTGCAGAAGTAGATGTTTTTTGACGTCCCTTGCGATGGTGATGATGTTTCTTAGGAGTTTGTTTTTTTGCAGAAGTGGATGTTTTTTGACGTCCCTTGTGATGGTGATGATGTTTCTTAGGAGTTTGTTTTTTTGCAGGGCACACTTCACAATTGACAAGGGCTTTTTCTTTTGCGTTCGTCAATTTAAAGAAGTCCTCGTTCTCACCATGTTTATCTGCATGATGACAAAGGGCATGTTTTCTAAACTTACGTTTTACATCTGCACAACAGGATCCTTGGATATCTTTCACGTGTCTGTTGATATTATTGGCAGCACCAACCGATTTAACAGCTGCTATAATAACCACAGCTTTAGATCCGTTACTACCTTCAGAATGTACGAATTGATGAAAAGACATTTAATATAAACAACACGCTTTTATAGGAATAAAATACAACCGTATAAATAGACGACTTTTTTCTTTTATAATGGCAAAATATATTCAGTGGGCAAAGGAATTTATCAGAGGAGAAGACGCAGATCTTGCCGCTAAATATTTAGACGAAAATCCCGCCGAATCACCAGCCTCGGCAATTATTTATATCTATACATATTATAAAGTTGCTTTCAAAAGTTCGAAAGTTCTCAAAAAAATAACAAACATGATAAAAAAAAAATGCACTTCTGAACGGAAAGCTTCTGAAATGTACGAAAAACTTGTAGCAAATATACCAATGATTATACTCGGAACGTATGAATTGAAAGAAACACTTTTAAAGGGTGCTCCTATTCTTTTTTGGAAATACTTATTAGTTGAAAATGAATATGTTGACAACGAAAAATTACACCAACTGTATGGAAATCTAACACAAACACAAAAGAGAAGATATGCAAAGCAAGCTCTGGTCAGAAATGGCCATTTGTTAAAATATTTGGACATGAAAAATAGAACAAAACCACTATGTTTATTGGCCGTCAAAACAAGTGGTTTTGCTTTGCAACATGTCCCTCCGCGAAAAAGATCCGATAATATCTCAAAGGCAGCCCTACGTCAAAGCTCCTCAGCATTACAGTATGCACTGTTTGAAGACAAACCCAGAGATGTAAGAAAGTTCGGATTGACAACTTCTCAGATGCAAGAACTAAAACCTTCCAATGAAAAACAATTTAAATTTCTCGAAATTGCTGTTTCTGGTGGAGGTTTTTATGAAAACCAGTGGAAAGATCCGCTTGTTGTACGTATTATGGAGCTGATGCCAGTGAAGGGTGCCACATTAAAAAAACGATGGATCGACGAAAAACAACGACAAGCAGATGCTTGGTATGCCTATCATAATTAAAATGTAAAACAAATATCTTTAAGGCGGTGGAAATTATTTGCCAAGCTCAAAAGACGTGGACGAAATCTGATGGTAATGAGAAAAAAAAGATGACATTGACAATTTTGCCAAAGAATCACCCTTAAACTACACTTTTAAATAAATTAATCCCCTATAAACACACCTCGCTTTATTTAAATGTCGGACTTTGACGAAGAGATTCAAAACAAAGGTACCATTAAAATTTTAATTGGGAAACGGAAAACAGTAAAATGTATTTTACACGTCTAACCCTTTTCCGATTGTAAAATAATATATGTTAACTATTCCGAAATAAAATTCTCAGGAAAATTCTCAGGAAAATTCTCAGGAAAATTCTCAGGAAAATTCTCAGGAAAATTCTCAGGAAAATTCTCAGGAAAATTCTCAGGAAAATTCTCAGGAAACTATTTAGAGATATTCCTCTAAATATTCTTCTAAATATTCTTCTAAATATTAAGAAGAACATTCTCTAAACGAAAACATGTCGTCCCACTCAATAAACACGACCAACCAGGCCACCCCACCCATCGTAAACGAATCAGAAAACGATTCTAACTCGTTTACACCTATCAGCGTGTCTTCATTACTTGGTATGTCTTCACCCGTTGTGGTGATCTCTGAGCAAAAAGTTCAGAATAATGTTGGAAAAACAAACATGTCGTCCCATCCAACAAACACGGCCAGTCAGGCCAGCCAGTTGATCACAAACGATTCAGAAAACTATTCTAATTCGATTGCACCTCTCGACGTGTCTTCATTACTAGGTATGTCTCCACTCGTTGCGGTGGTAAAAGTTACCAAGAAAAAAAAAGGGATGAAGAAATGTCCTCATGAAAAATGTAAAAAAGTACAGCGCGGTCAGCGCGCCAAAAAGTGCTGGAGCTGTGGCGGTGTTATTGTGATCGCCAACGAAGGCATGAAGTCGACCAATGATAGCAAATACGCCCGTTGGATGGCTTCGTGTGGCAGCAAAAGAAAGCGTGCTCAGTCTTGTGGTTCTTCCAAAAAAAAATCACGCAAGGATGAGCACACAGTCCATTTGCTGGCGGCTGTGGATAACTCACCTTATCAGCCTGGGGCTCCACCTTCGAGTGCTCCACCTTCAAGTGCTCCACCTTCAAGTGCTCCACCTTCAAGTGCTCCACAGTTGATGCGTCAAGTGCACACTATCATATCTGACCAGGGTGACACTGTCGTCGAGTTGCCTTCTCTGGTCGATTTCCAAATTATACCTTCTCTAGATAATTTCCAGTTTGAAAGTGAGTTGTTTGACTTTGAACCAATTGACGGCGAAACTCCTTTCGTCTTCGGAGACAATGAATTCATGTTTGACGAGTGTTTCGATCACGCATTAGAGCCAAGTGTTCGCGGAATTACCGTCTAAAGTATAAGTATAAATATAAAAGTTTTGTACATAAATATTTTCTTTTATAAATCTAATATGTAAGGTCTACAATGTTCCAATTCCGGCGAACTGTCTAAAGACCCCATTAAACAAAACTTAAGCCAGGTGGAATGGGTCACGATACAGATTGTATGTGCAGAACAATTCGAAATAATATATTTTATTCGCAGCATGTCGCGTTCGGGATTGTGACGCGGCCATTTTTGTTCTTCTGTTTTCAAATCAGAAAAATCAACTTGTGGAAACAAACCTTCTAGTATACTTTTTGAGGAACGTTTATTAATAATCTGTGTTTGTTGTGGGTATTCTTGAAGACATTCGAGTGCCACTTTGGGTGTATTTGGCCATATAATGTCTGCCGTTTGCAAAGTGCGCATTAAAGGTGATACCAGAATCAAATCTGGTGCTGGCATACTTGTAGCATTGGAGGACGCTTGAGACATTCCCCTCGTAGTCAGTGTTGCATCTTGAAAGTTATTGTATGCATCATCTCCTAACTTTGAATGTAAAATATTATGCCATGCTTCACCATGCCTTATTCCAAACACTTGTTTTTTGACATATCTTGCCATTGGATGGTAGACTTCCCGTGCAAGAGCTGCCATTTTCTGTTGAATGTGTACACCTTTATACTCATTGGGACAGTTTTTGTTCTTCGTCTTGTTCAGTGTTTTCTTCGTCTGTGTCATCAAATTCTTCTCCAGACGCGTGTTGTTCAACCTTATCTTCGCTGAGTTCTGTAAATCTCCCCTCCTCTCTTATTCTGTCGTAGGGGGCAAATGTGCATTTCCACACAATCGTTAAAACAGCAGCTACTGCTGCGCAATATAAAAAAAAATGAAAAAAATTATACATTTTAAAGGCGAAAGTTTCGTTTTATAATAATACTTGTATAGTCCATCTGGGATTTTTCTGTTATTTCTTCAAGTCTTTGTAGGATGGATCCGACCGTCCTGTCATGAATTGAATCGACCAATAGATGCCAATCAAAAAGGTCATTACTAAATCATCATTTCCTTGATCTTTACCGGAATAAATGACTTTTGGCAGATTGTATTCTTTTCCTCTTGGTACGACAATTTTGCTGAAGATACTCAGTTGTTTACGAAACATTCGCTTGACACGGGCTTCTCGTGCATTAGCATCGCCAAATGGATTTGCACAGACAAATTTTTCCGCATACCAAATGGATTCTGATGCAAATCGTTCGACAGCAGTATTGGAATATAGTTCTTTGCGTTTGTGCGTTGTCAATACACCTGGTTCGCCCTTTTCCATTAACGAACGGAAATTTGGTATATCTCTTAACATGTGCGCCATGTGACTAGCCTCGTGTCCCAAATTTGATTCTGGTGCAAAGATAATGAAACTTGAAGGATATGTGGAACGTATTGTTCGTACATGTGCCTCCAATAATGTTCTAATTTCACCATGACCCTTGACGGCATGTGATTCTGCACCACAAACGGCAAAGTTATTGGCATCTTGATACAAAGATACGATGGCCATTTGTGAAGAACCACCTCCGTTGGGATCACATGCAATAAATATAAACGAAGGGACGTTTCGTGGTGAATAAGGAGATCTCGAAGTAAAAACATTGAGCCAATCGTCTTGAAACAACGCGCACGAATCGTTTGTAGTCACGCCCATCGACTCGCGAAGCATGTCCTCTGTATTGTCGCCATAAATTTGTCGAACCATATCTTGCTTGCCCCCCGATTTCCACTTTGGCAACAGATGCTTCATGTGTGTACACTTTTCGGGATGAGCTGTTAATTTGCAATCTTCACAGACCATGGATATCTGAATCTGGTTGAATAATTTCTCACCACCCTGGTCGACCATCTCAAACATCATCGAATAAAAATTACTAGAATCCTGAGGCGTAGATATACAAATGAGAGCCGTGGTTTCCAGTTCCAAGAGAGGGACGATCACCTCGTGAAACATTTTAATAGGCATAAACGCGGCCTCTTCCAATAGAATAAGGTCACCACCAACCCCTCTTAATTTGTCAGAGCCAGAAGGATATGACGCCACCTTCCGGACATCATTAGCGCCTTCGCCATAATAAAACAAAAATTCGCCTTTTCGTTTGCAATTTTTGTCGTGATCCGTTCCCAATTTTTCGTCAATTAATTTGATAAACTCGTGCACTTTGTCAAGCATACCGTCAGAGGCGCGTTTACCCGTTGAGAAAATACAAAGCTGTGCCTTTTCCACTGACAAAAAATAACTAGCCACAAACATCGCGACGGCCGTCGTTTTACCGAAACGTCTAGGCGTAAGACAAAGGACTTGCTGTTTAAGATTTGGCCAGTCGTTCATAGAGCAAATTTTGTCCATGTCAACCTCTGGGTCATCTTTGTATAAATGCAAAGCAACGGCTTGTAAAAAGGATTCGTGAAACTGCTTTTGCATTTCAGAACGATCATATCCTTTGACATTGTCCAAAAACATCCGGATATTTTGCAAGCGAACATCACCATAATTTTTTTGCTTAGTTTTTACTTGATTCGTCACCGTCTCATAATGGGTTTTAGGTTTTAAAGAAATCAACGAATTTAACATTTCCTTTTGATAGTATTCATAAGCACCAACCAATAATGGTCGATAAGAAACGCGGGCTGGAACCACACGACGACGTTTTGTAGACGATTCCATATTGTATTATATATATCTGTCGTTTATATAGGTCATTATAATAATTAAACATCACTATAATGGATACACGACACATTTATACAGACAGCCACACATGTATAAATAACATTAAACATATAAGAAATCCTGACAGCTTCAAAATCAAAGCCAGCCCCTTCGCTCTGTAAAACGATAGAAACCCACAAAAACAGAAGACACCACAAAAATGCACCAAGAATAGACACTTTGTGATTGTAATGATTTAGTATAATCCATGAAAAAAGATGCAGACCAAAACACAGAGCTATAGTAAAGACTGTTCCAACCAAATCGTCTGGGAAATGCGTAGTCTCGTTTGAAATGTTATAACCAGACACAATCGAGAAAAAACATCCTAAACTAATCATAACAATCATTGTAGCCTTTGGATCAGCTATATTTGCAATAGGGCGAATGTTCTGATACACGTCAGGTGAAAAACTTACATGACACAATTCGCAGGTGTTTTTTTTGCTGACGTCGATCCATTTTTGAATGCATTCTAAATGCACATGACCTTGTGTACCCTTACAATTGCATACAGAAATGGTATCGCCGTCTTCCAAACAAATGCGACATGTCATTTTTTTTTGCTAATAACCTCCCTTTATACACGAATGCGTTTTGGAAGTATATAAAGCCAATCTTTGTATAAAAATGTTTCGTCAACGATTTTTGAACGCCGAACCGAAAGCTTGTCCAAAATGTCATGGTATAGGTTACAAGCCATGTTATCATTGTGGTCGCCGCGCCACAACCTGTCCGTTATGTGAAACGCACGTCCATAACAAATCCCTAAAATGTTCAAAACCTGGATGTGGACATATATATAAAAAAAAAACCAATTACGCCAAGAATTCGTCGACGATTCACAAACACAAGAAACACAACAAACACAAGAAACACAACAAACAAAACAAACACAACAAACACAACAAACACACATTGCACCAACAAACTGCAACTGATTGGTTGGGAATATCACAAAATAAACACGAACCATCCGCTTTGCCACCACGTCATTCACTACATCATAGTCCTCTCATTTCAGGACATCGTAGTCCCCCCACCTCGCCAGGATTCGATGTATTTGGATTTATGGATTCACCTTTGGATTTATCAAGGTCTAATTCTTTAACTCTCGATCCAGAACCAAATGATTTGAATTCAGATGAATTGGAAATGTTAGACGACTTTCAAACGCGTGAAATGATTCTCCATTTTGAAGTAGACGAACTTCAAAATAAAAACGCTGCCCTTACAACTGAAAACGAGTCTCTAAAAAAAGAACTTCAACTATTAAAGAGAATACTAGGCAAATCGGATCCAGAATTGGAAGATATTAAAAAATTATTGTTCGAAACTGCAGATAAAAAAACGTTTAGATAATAAGTTCAGTTATATACACTCTATGTTCATTTTATATTTATTTTTTATTGACATGTACAACAGTCTACATTAGAAACTATCGGCGAATCTGACTCTATTTCCAATACAGAATGGTCGACAGAGTTAATAAATGTTGCAAATAATTGTTTAACATCGTTTTCACAGCGCGCGTCTACTGTTAAATATTGTAGTTCAGGATATTCGAGTAATGAAGAAAGAACATTCGCTGTGGCCAAATCAGACTTATTACCCACTAAAAAATGCACTTTACCAGAATACTGCAACAATACTCGTTCATGCCATTCTAAAGCAATGGACAATGATTGGCGACTACTTTGGTCAAATACATATATAACGATGTCGGCATTCTTTACAAACAACATCGAGACTTTCGTAAATCGAGTATTACTGGAAGTATCCCAGCAATGCACACAAATATCATTATGTATGTACGAACTACTCTCTACACCTATTGTTGGACTTGGTTTTCGGAATTGTGCATGACGTGCGTGTAAAATTAGTGAAGTCTTTCCACTACTCGTCGCCCCAAGAAATATACATTGTATCGTTTTCATCCAAAATGTAAATGTGTTTATTTATATGATTAAAACAATAAGTTTGCTCCAACTAGACGTTATTTTTTTTTGCCGCGTTTCTATATCGCTAACATGGGTATATTACAGTGTATTATGGCAGGCGGTACGTTAGGCGAATTTGCCAAAGATAACGGCGACATTGCCGAAAGGCGTAAGGAAGTAATGGATAAAACGGGCGAAGGTTGATTGCTATTGATCCATGTATTCCAACATTCATCCGAACAAAATTTAAACATTGTTTTTCGAACAATAGCGCTCCTCCACAAATGTATGTTTTGTGTTGTTTTTAGACATTCAAAAAGGGCACATTTAAAAAGTTCGGGTTCTTTATTCGGTTTTATAGCTTTTGACTTTTCTTTGAATGTAAGTTTGCGACGAGATGTACAACATTCGTGTAAACATTCCATGTTAAATAAAAAAAAATATCTTTAAATAGCTTAAATTTTAGAGGCTATAACTAGTCAGGTCAGTTAACAAAGATGGACACAATCATTGATGAATTAAAACAGGATAATGGTAGAGCAATGGAGGATGCAGTGCAAAGACTGGTTGACACTGCTGTTCAAGACATATGCAAGGATGACAAGCCAAATCGCCAAACATGGACAGACTGGATTGACAATAAATTTACCTTTGAATTCAATAATATTTTCACAGAACTGTATGTGATTGTGCCAACAACATGGTCAACGGACACTGATACCACATTACGTACTATGGAATTCAAAGAAGGAATGCACATGGTGATGGGAACGATGTTCAAGCGTTTGCTTTTGGAAACAATTTCAAGTTAAAGCGATCGTTGGATCGATGTGTCGTGCAACATCGGCTTCCGTCCGCTCCATTATTACATGTCTATTTGTAGAACAGAAAAATAATATCGCCATAATCAGTGCCAATGCAATGTATAGCCATATTTCCATTATAGTAACATGGTGTTTTCAAATACTTATACAATGTAACACATAAGTGGTGGATTGTAGTGGAGTTGTAGCAGTTATTTCTTAAACATTTTTATTTCTTAAACATTCAACTTTGTGCAATATTCCATGACAATTGATATTTTAGAGAGTTCTAAATTTTTAGAGAATTTCATAAAAAACACAATTACCAAAATGAATCATTCGAATAAAAAAAGAAAATACGTCCCAAGCGAATGGAGCTGGACTTCTAAGTTGTATAACGCGTCATCACTTGCAAAAACAGCCACAGATTGTTCTGCACAGATCGAAGTGCTCAATGAACAACTTTATCATGCAGAACAAATGAAATTGTCGAAAAGTGAAGAATGTCTTGATCTCAAATCTACTTTAAACATATTGGAAAAACGTTATAAAATCTGCGACACTGCCTTTCACGAGTCAAAGGAGTTGTCAATGTCTTTAATTGAAGAGAATCGATCTCTCAAAGCATCTAACACTGTGAAACAGTCTGAGTTCGACGTACTTCAAAAGGAATTGTCAGACGAAAAAACAAATTTTTGTGAACTTGATTCAATTAAAAATAAAAGAATTATTTCTCTTGAAAAGGAATTGCATAATGCAAAAAGAGAATGTGGTGAAAATCGTGCTCGCAAGAAAATGTGGAAAAAAAAATACGAAGAATTGGCTCAAATGGGGGCTGCTGCACTTGCCAAAATAACAAATGACTCCTATGGTGTTTCGCCGAGTCGGTTTGAAGCTTATAAAAAGATTGTGGATACCCAGGTTGAAGTCAACAAAGCAGAGCAAGAAAGATCAGAGGCAATCAAATTGTTGCATGCGAATGTCAATGCTTTGGAGGACAAACATTAATTCAGAGAAGTATGAATTAGAGTGAATAATTACAATACTTAATAATTTTATTATATTTCATTAAAGATAATGTTTACTTTGAGCCAATCTCAGATCTGTCTTTGTTCTTAATATTCCGCAGGCTAGGAATTTTGGGCCAATTTCTGGAAGTTAGCTCTTAATATTCCGCAGGCTAGGAATTTTGGGCCAAATTTCTGAAAGTTAGCTCTTAATATTCCGCAGGCTAGGAAT
>Ga0115000_10004156_pt1 | contig 11898 bp, 7 predicted proteins | sample ArcticOcean_MG_C_6_FD_89690 | JGI IMG/M metagenome (GOLD analysis project Ga0115000, IMG submission 89690) | Marine microbial communities from western Arctic Ocean - ArcticOcean_MG_CB8_128 | ecosystem: Environmental > Aquatic > Marine > Oceanic | place: Arctic Ocean: Canada Basin | collected... | reverse complement strand
CCCGGCGGAATCGTACCCTCGATATTCCAATCGTTTCAAACCAACGAGTAACTTCTCCACGATTTCCTTCTTCGTTTTCGGCACCCCGCAGTTCAAGTACGCGAATATTCCGCACATTATTATACACCAAAGCGCAACAACAGAAAGAGAAAGAGAGAGAGAAGGATTTGGAGGAACACAGAAGTAAAGAAAAAAGAAGACAAAAAAAGGAGAAAATTTTTGCTTTTGTTCGCTTGTCAAAAAGAAGCACAAAAACACACAAAAGGTGTTCGGAATCTTTTTTTCTTCTTCTTCAAAAGGCACCCACAACTTTTTTTTAAACGACACACATTGATTATTTACAAACGACATCTTTATATCATCATCATCATCATGACTGCTGCGCTCAAGTATTAGTAGATTTATAGAGTTTCGTGCCAGAGAGGAAGGGATATATATATTTATATTTATATATACAGAGAGAGAGAGAGAACGAAGAAATGGAAAAGGAAATCATCACCCGTTTTGAAACGATGTGTAGACGACGAGGACGACGGTTAAAAAAAAATGGAAAACAAGATCACCAATCTGGGAGGAGCAAGAACAACAAAAGCGAGGAGGAGGCGAAGAAAAGGATGATGATTGAGAAGAAGACGAGAACAACGAGTGATAGTAGTAATTATCATCGTTCTATTTACGGTGGTGGTAATGGTGGGTTCACGTCGTTACCGGCGAGTCCTCCAAAAGAGCCATTCTTTTTGAAAAAGACTCCTTTTACTCCTCCTCCAGGAGAAGAAAAAGGAGGAGAAAAAGACGAGGAAGAAGAAGAAGAGATAAAGATCTCCCCGTTACCACCTACGAGTACTACTACTACTACTACTACTACTACTAAAGAAGAAGAAGAAGAAACGACAGACGCGCTTTCGCGCTTGCCGAACGACGTCTTGTGCGAGATAAGCGCGAAATATCTGAGCGCGAAAGATGTGTCGAGTTTGGAGCAAACGTCGAAACAATACAGAGAGATCCTTTTGCAAAGCGAACACTGTTGGAAGAATCTGTACGGGAAGAGATACCGATGGAGACCTTTCGCTGAGGAACAAGGGTGGGCGTTAGCGGCGACGTTACCGTTCTCGAGCGGATTGCAAAAAAAAGCAATCAAACCACCAGCCGAGGGGTGGAAAAACACGATGAAGAGAGCAGTTTTGAAGACTATGTTTCTCGATGATGGTGATGATGATACACGAGTAGTCTTGAGATTTAGCGCGGCGAAAGATAAGGTAGAAAATATAAACGAAGGCATCAAAAACCTGAGATATGGAGACGTGTCTTTGTTGGAAGCTGGGACGTATTACGGATCGATTCGTGTTCCGTCTGGGGTACATTTGCGCGGTATCAAATCGTCTCAAAAAGATTTGGTGCATATTGTAGCCGACGACGAGCCGGCAATAGTGGGCGTTGAAAATGCCAGAAAGAGCAACGATAACATCGTAATGGTTTCCAACGTAACGTTATGGAGACACCGCGCCGCTCGAGACGGATCTATCGGATGCTTTGGCCATCATCCAAAACACACCGCCTGCGTGCACTCTGAGAGCAAAAATATAAAATTGTCTTTAGAGACGTGCGATATCGTTTCGGCGGGTGAGGGCGTTGTCGCGCACGATTGTGAAATCATAAATTGCGACGTTTCGACCGCCTTATCTGGCATCATCTTGCGAAACGGCGACATCTCGGGTTGCGTCGTGACTTCTGCCATCGCCAAGGATCAAAAATCTAAAATCGACATCGATTCGGAAGCGTCTTCGAATTCATCATCTGATGAGGCTGATGATCTCGAAATGCTTGGTATTATTACGGATGATGATGGCGAAGAGGACGATGCGATATCGATCGATAGTCAATCTTCGTCCGCGAGCAGAGTGTACGCGTCGATCGTCATTTTGGGTTCCGAGGGTGATGAAGATTCGGCGGGAGGGGGAAAAGAAACTTCCGTGGATGTGAGAAATAGTCGAATAGTCTTGAACTCTTCCCACGGCATTTCGTGTCTCGATGGCGCCAACGCTACTGTACGTGGATGCTTGATTGCAAATAACCAAGGCGGTGGAGTTTGCGTCGGTAAAAACTCTAGGATTAGAATGTTTGAAAATCTGATCGCGTTGAATACAGGCGTTGGATTTGCCGTATGGGGCGGTGCTTACGGAGAAGCTCTTCGGTGCGAGATTCGAGAAAACTCGCACACTGGCGTGGACGTTTCTTGTTTAGGCGCAGTAAAAGAAAGAAGTGATGATTATTACATTACTTACGGTGGTGGCGGCGCTTTCGATGAAATCGGAGGAAACGAAACGGACGACGAAGAGTATGAAAGCGAGCTCATGTCGTTCTTGTTAGCGCAGAGAGAACGCTACGCGATAACGCACCGAATCGTCTTGAAAGAGTGCCTCATCGATAACAACGGGAGCACTGATATTAACGTTTCCGGTGGAGCGCACTGCGACGTATTCGATTGCATCATCCGCAAAAACTCTGACGGGGAAGATAAGCAAACGTGCGTTTTGGTTGAAAAAGATTCTTTTCTCCGCGTCTCTCCGTGAATGCAAAGGTGACAAAGAAAAGAGCGTGCGTGCGCATGTATTAACTAAAAATAGAATGTATTATTTATTTGGATGTAAAACTCAGATTGTATAGAATTAAAAAGACTTGCTTTTTCTATTATTAATCGAGTACGATCGGGCTGTGGGTCGCCAGCGGAGAACGCTTTTGAGACGCCTCTTTTTCTCCCCCTTCTTCGAAAGTTTTACCTTCACTACTCGCCGGCGTGTTTTCTTCGCCTTCGACTACTAAGTGCTTCGGTGACAACGGCGTTTGCGGAAAACGAAAATGCTTCGCCTTATTCAAAGCAGACTTTGGAATCTCTTCCGTCTTCTCCACGAAATCCTCGCCGCATAAAGTCAAATCCTCCTCCTCCTCCTCTTCTTCTTTTTCTTCTTCTTCTTCTTCTTCCTCCTTTTCGTTGGCTTTCTCTTCGTCCTCATCGCCTTCCGTGAATCCCAACCCTTTGTTATTTTCAAATGGCGTCGGTAACGATGCTTTTCTGACATCATCCCCGACCATATCATCCGCGGCGATTATGTTCGCGACGGCGTTTTCAACGAGCGCTTGCGCAATTGGAGTACTTCGCACGAGTTCTTCGTCTTCTTGCTCCTCTTTTGGTTCTTCTTCATCACACGCTGCACACGCTGCTGCTGCTGCTGCTACCACTGCTGCTTCTTCAGGCGCTGGAGTCATTTGTTTCATCATACTCGCGTATTTTGCCTCCATGTCATCTCCTTCTTCCTCGTTTTCTTCGCTCGCGTCGTCCTTAGCTGGCGTTTGCATTTGTTCCTCCTCGTCTTCCTTCGCAGGTTCTTGAACTTCTGTCGCCGGAAATTCAATATCAACGCAATCCTGCGTTTGTGGGTCGAAAGCTTCAGCCGACGCCGCCGCTTGTTGTTCATTATGTTCCTCGCCGCCGTTAACGTCTTCTTCTTCTTTTTCGTCTTCCTCGTCTTCGTTCACCGGCGGAGCAACTTGAGTGGCGTGGAAATCACCATTCTCCGTTTCTTCTTCGTTCGTGGTGTGCGTTTGGTTGTCGTCTTCGTCCATTTCCATAGTTTCATCGACTTTCACGTCATCCTCTTCCTCTTCGTCCGAGCTAACGTGCAAACGTTCTCCAACAAGGACGAGCGCTTTTTGCGCTTCCACAAACGCCGCTCTTGAAACCGCGAGCGTTTCCTTCATCGTCGCTAACTCCTTCTCGTTCGCTTCCTTCGCTTTCACGTCCTCTTCGAGGTTCGCTTGTAAAGTTTCAGACTTTCCAATGACATCCGCCCAGTCGTTTAACTCTTTGGAAGCTTTGGTGGAAATTTTTTGGTATTTTACGCACTCTTCCCTGGCAGCCTTTTCGTTCTCTTCCGCTTTTTCCGCGCGCTCGATCGCATCTTTGTTCGCTTCGAGCGACGATTTTGCTTCGTCGAGTTCTTTTTCAGACGTTTCGAGTCTTTGCGTCAACTCTTTCAGGTTCGTCTCCATGCTCGCGTATTCTTCGGTGTGTTTCGCAATCGCCGCCTTCATTTCCGTAACCTCTTCTTCCATAGAATTGATCTTTGCGTGCGCCTCTTCGATTTCCTTCGTCTTCTCGCCATTCCCCTCGGTCAATCGTTCAATCACCTTGTCCAAGTCTTCCATTTCTTCCTTGGATTCCGCTTTAAATGCTTCGAACGCCTTCGTGGTTCCGGCGTCTTTCTCCTCAGCCTCTTTAACTTTCGTCTTTAACTTTTTATTCATCGCCGCAAACTCGTCGCGCTCTCGCGATACAGTCTCGTTGGACTTTCTCAAATTCGCGATTTCCTCTTCCAAAGCTGTCACATTGGCGAGGTTTTCGTTTGATTCGACCAAAACTTGTTGTTGTTGTTGTTGTTCTTTTTCTTCTTCTTCTTCTTTTCCTTCTTCTTGAAGTTGCTCCTCATCGGGGGCCGTTTTGCTCGCCCAGACGCTCTTTCCTTTCTTTGACGGCGGCAACGGAAGCCCAGTCTCCGCGTCTTTCCCTTCTTCGTTCTTTTCTTCCTCCTCCCCCTTCTGCTCCACGTTCTCTTTTTCCGGCGACGCTCGTTTCTTCGCGGCAGGAACTGGAAGAACGACCTCCTTCGCTTCCTCTTCTTTCTTCGCTGCTTTCTTCGGCGGCGGCGCCGTGCCAACCTCCTCTTTCTTCTTCTTCGACGCCGCGGCGCTTTTCTCTCCTTTCTTCAATCGGTGCTTCGGCGTCCCGTAATTCGGTTCCACGCCTTCGTTCACTCGAAACTTAAACACACACTGAAACGGAAAGTCAATCAAGTCTCCATCCTTCAAAAAGTTCGGCTCCCCTTTTACCAACTTGACTCCGTTCACCCATAACCCGTTTCGGCTGCAATCGGTGATGGTCACCGTGTACCCGAGCGGCGACGAAGAATCTTTCACGCAGATGATCTTCGCGTGTTCCGCGGACACTGTTTGATGATGACATGCGATAATAATAATAGAATTCAAAACAAAAGTTAATTATATTTACTCCTTTATATAATGTGAGCACTTTACGCCTAAAAAAGAAAAAACGAACGTTGAAGAAACACAAAAATGCTCTCTCGGAGGAATGAATGAATCCGCGCGCATCGCGCGCTTCGTTTACGCATTTTAATAAATACTACGCGCGACGAGACGAGAGAAAAGAAAATCTACTACTCACCACTGGGTAAATCCAACGCTAAATCCGCGACTTGCGTCTTCGCTCTCGTCACGTTATCTTTCGCCATCAAGATGCGTCCTATGACCGAGTTCGAAAATCGAAGCGACATTGTCGGACCATTTAGAGGGACTTTCTTTATGCCGAATTTTTCAAACTGTTTCGTCGATTGGTCCACGTGGAGGATCGACTTCGCGTCGTCGCTGATCGCGACTAAAGAGACGTACGGTGGTGGATCTTCTTCTTCAACAACCATGATAGTATTCTTTTATTATTGTACTAATAGAGTAGGAGGAGTAGGAGTAAGAGCAGCAAAAGTATTGTGCAGTATCCCCTTCTTGTTTTGAAGAATCAAAAAAAGAGTAGTCAAACACACAAAAAACCGAAAAAAACGCAGTTCCGAACATTTCAGACAAAACTCTCTCGACCGCTCTTTTTTGTTTTTTTTGTCCTTTTGTCGTGAGAGAACTTTTTTTTGCTCACTCAGTACAACACACAACAACAACAACAACAACAACACGCGCGCATCGTAAAAAGCACACAAAAACACGCGCAAAAGCCTGATATTTTCGTCTCTCGAGCAAAAACGGAGCGCGGCAGAGAAAAGTGTGCAGCACTCTCTCTGTCTGCTCTGTGTAGTGTAGCAGTTTCGGCGAAATGATGATGATGACGACGAGAAGAAGAAGAAGAACACGAAGAGATACGTTTTAAGCGGAGAGAAAGATGATGATGAGAACGGCTGGAACGACGACGACGTCTCCCCCGTCTTCTTCTTCTTCTTCGAGCAGCAGCAGCAGCAGTAGATATAGCAGCAGTTGTTCAAGAAGAACGAAGACGATGACGCGTTCTCTTTCTTGGTCTTCTTCTGACTCGCGACGACGATTGCATCATCATCTTCTTCATCATCGGCGCGTTATCATCATCGCTTCTTCTTCTTCTCGTCGAAGAAGACGTCGCCCCGCACAAAACGCGATGAGTGTGTGTGAGACAGAAAGAAGCGATGACGAGAACGAAGGGGGAAGGAGCGCGCAGCAGCAGCAGCAGCAAATGTACCCCGATAACTCCCCATCATCATCGATCCAAGAACAACAGAGACGGTACCAATCATCGAAACAGCCTTCGCGAGGAGAGGGCGGCGGGGTCGGCGGCGGCGGCGCGGGCGAGAGTTTCGTCCAAGCGATCGGTAAGAAGTGCACGAACAAGAGCGAAGACGAACTGTCGTCGTCGACGAGGGTGAGAATGCTCGCAACTCCGTCATCGAGAGCACCAACGAACGCGTTAAATAACAACAACAATAATAAATCGTGGCAATATTTGACGTGCACCGGCGAAACCATGGACGATGACGACGAAAACGAAAACGAGTGCCCGTGGGAGAGCAGCGAAGAAGAAGAAGACGAGGAAAGTGAGAAATACGAAAAGAACGAAGACGTGGACGAAGACGCGAAGAATATTTTCGACGCGTACGTAGAAGATGATGAGAAGAATAACAGGAGCAGCAGCGGCGGCAGCGGCGGCGGTGCGGAGAAAATGAGCTCGGAAGAAACCGCTTCGAAGTTTTTGAAACGACTGAAACTATTAGCCGAGAAGCGAAAATTGGACGAGTTGCTCCAATTTTTAGACGAAAACGCCGCATTCGTGGCGACGCTGAAAAGCAATAAGAAACTGTGCAGAGCGATTGCTTTGGCGTCGGTAGCAGCCGCGGCGAAATGCAGAGATTTTACGTTTGCAACGATGCTTTTGAAAGCCGCCGAAGGTCCATTCGCGTGCGGCGTTTCGTCCGCGGCGTATTCGTCCATCATCATTGAAGCCGGCCGCGTGCACGATTTAGATTTAGCTTTGACGGTATTCGAGTGGTGGAAGAAAGGAAGAGGTCCAATTAGCGCGCAGTTTGGTGCGTCGGCGAATAAGAACGGCAAAATGTTTGTCGCAAACTCGTTCTTATGGAGCGTAGACGATGTCCCGAAAGGTGTCAACCGTCACGACCGCGTCGGCGTGAAATGGCATCCGCGACGAACTGCGCCGAGTCGAATGTTGTTTTCGCTCTTGGACGCCTGCGCAGAATGTGGAGACGTTCGTCGCGCCATCGATATGAAAAGCGAAATATTATCCTGGGAAGGACGATTAAAACATCCAGACGATTTTGAACGCGCGTGGTGCTCTCTTTTGAAAGCGCACTCGAGAAGTTCGGAGCCTTTGAAAGCGTTGAGCGCGTTCGAGACAATGCTAAAAACGAACGAAACGGAGACGAAGAACAGTCTGTTGGCGCACAATATTCTCATGTCCGCGTGCGTTAAAGGTGGTCGACCGGATTGGGCCCGAGACATGTTAGATAAGGCAAAGGAAAATGGGTTGAAACCAGATTCAATATCGTACGCGACGTGCGCGGCTGGAGAAACGCAAGCCGCTCGCGGGATTTTAGGATCGGATTACGCCTGCGACGTGGAAACCTTGAAGCGATTGTTTCGCGAGTACACGGAAATTCCAAGAAGGAACAAAATCGCGTACGGTGCGTTCGTTTCCGCGTTTTTGCGCAGAGGCGAAACGAACTACGCGATTGAGGTTCTCGAGCACGCGCGAAATGACGGGCCATCTTCGTCTCGAAAGAAGAAAACGTCGAAAACAGGTGCCAGAGATTCCTCCTTTGCGGTTTCGCCAAACTCGTACTTTTTGGTCATGCGACACGCGGCAAACGAAGGCGACGTCGATGGCGTGAGAAGACTCTCCGAAATGCTCCGCGAGCATCCCAAAGACACCGCTTTGTTGCGATCTGAGGCAGCTTTGTACGAATCGGAGGCATTCGCGGCGGCAAACGACGTCGAAGGCGCGAGAGATGCCATCTTTCGCGCGCAAAATGCGGGCGAAACCGAAGCCGCAAAGGTGTTGAGAGAAGCGAGCGAGAAAGTCTTGGTAGCTTTGTTCGTTGAAAACGAAATGGACGAGAAAGATGTGTCGCCAAAGAACGTGCCAAAAGCGAGAAACGTCGCGAGAGCGTTGAGTTTACTCGACGGCGCTTGGAGTTACGACGAATTCGATCAGGTAACCGGGAAAGGCCAGTTCCCGAAACCGCCTCCGAAAGAAGGATACGAAAAAGCCGTCGAGTTCGGAAACGTCTCTCCGCTAGCATTTAAAGCTGGTTTGAATCCGAACGATTCCATCGAAGAGGTGAGAGACTCGGACGCTTTGCGAGTATATTCCTGCGAAGAGTTGGTCGAAATGAGCATGTTAGCCCGGCGCATGGACTCTGGTCGCCTAGTTCTAGAGCAAGCGGACGAAAATGCAAAGTGCGAAAAAGACGTGCTCGTTTTAGATGGCTTTGGCGAACCCATCGGTGTTTTAGAACGAAACAGCAAGGAAAGAGGAGAAGACGTGGAGGAATTCGCGTCCGCGGAGACGCTGATGAACTCGTCGCTCCTCGTCTCCGCAACTCTGAAAACGTCCACGATTGGCGAAGTCGCTTTGGCGTGCTTCGAGAATACAAACGAAGTACCAGTCGCCATCGTCGACGAAAAGACCAAACAGTTGATCGGAGCGATATTCCGCGAAGACTTGTTCGAGAAAACGAAAAGCACGAATTTTAACGCTACGACGACGAACAGAGAAGAGGAAGACGCGAAGGCGGAGGTTGGTGAAAACAACAACAAAAAGAGCGATCCCAGATGATGAAGATGATGTGTTTATAAACGTGCACAAAAAATAGCAGCAGCAGCAATAATAAAAAGCAGCCAACAACAACAACAGCAATTGGATATGTATACATCTTATTCCTTCGGTGGTTGCGTCTTTGCCAACTGCTCGTCCCGTTCTTTCACCATCCCTTCCAACACTTTGATTTGATTTTTCACCACAATCTCAAACGCGTTAAACTTTTGCTCTTGCTCTAGAGTCAGTTTCTCCAATTTGAACACGTCCTTCTCCGCCTCTTTCAATCGTCTCTTGTATAAATCTAAACTCTCCACCGCCTGGTCTCGCTCTTTCTTCGCCTCTCTCAACTCTTCCCCTAACTCCTCTCTCCACTTGTTCGCTTTCTCTAATTCGTACTCTAAACTCTCCTTCGTGGCCGATTCCCCGGTGTTTGGCTTTCCGAATAAATGTATTCGTGTGGTCGTTTTTTTGTTGTTGTTGTTGTTCTTCTGTTGCAATTTATTATTCAGTTGTTGTTGTTGTCGTTTCGTCCTCGTCCAAACACTCGCAACGAGAGAAGAAGACAAAGAAGAATACGAAAACATCTCTCTTTATAACAACGCGTTTGATAGCAGACAAAGAGAGTAAGAGAGAGATGTGTCGTTGTTTTGTATCTCTCGTTTATTGTGGTTTGTGGGTAATTGGTGTGTTTTCGACCGAGAAGAAGAAAAAAAAAGGGTGCCTCTCTTCCAAACTCAAAATGTAAAAAAAACACAAAAACACACTCAAAATCCTCATAATCAGACTCTTCATCAGGAAAGAGAAAGAGATATAATCTCATCTCTCTAGAGGCAAACAGAAGAGCTCTTTGTTGATACGCACAGGAAGAACACATTAAAAACGCGCAAAACACACACTTATGCGCGGTGGAGTCGTCGGTGCTAGAAGTGGATCTTACTTTGAAGAAGAAGAAGTCGAGATGGAAGAAACGAGGACGACGACGACGAATTTTAATACGAATACGAATCACGCGACGACGACGGCGAAAACGTTGTTCTCGTTTTGCAACGACCGACAGATCAAAGAAAAGTTGGAGGCAAACTTCGATTGGAAAGCGTACGAACACGGACGCTTGGTGTCGCCGACGGATTGTAATTTGATCGTACAATACGAGGAGACGTGGAGAAGAGATGGGTCGAGTGGTTCGTCGATGACGGCAAAAAGTTTGATGGAATCGTCGGATGGAAAGTTAATCGCGAACGCATTCTTGGACGTGTTTAGAAACGTTTCGAGACGAGAGGCGGTGGAAAGATCGCTGGCGAACGTGTGCAAAATGCTCGGTGACCCTCAACTGGCGAAAGTTTCGAGCGAGTACTTCATGCCGGAGATTAACAAGACGGTGACGTTATCGAACATCGACGCGTATAAAGCGTTGACGAGGTTGATGGTGAACGCGAAGAACGGATGGTTCGTGAGAGAGAAGGCGAGTTTTATATTGGGCGTTTTGTTAAGCAAGAGCGAAAGTTTGCGCAACGAATCGTTCTTTAGCGGCGAGGAAGGAGAAGAACAAGAAGCAGGAGAGGAGCAGCGATGCTCGGAAGAAATGCAAACGGCCAGGACGGTGGTAAGGTGGTCGATAGATTTACTCGGCGGCGGCGACGGGAGTTTAGTCGATGCTAGCGGCGGGGACGGCGCGGGAGGGACGATGACGATACAAAGAGGAGGAGGAGACGAGAAACACGAAGAAAACGAAGAGAGAGTTATTCCAACAGCCATTCACGCCTTGGCATCTGTTTTGCAGCACAGAAAAACGAGACCGTTGGCGAGAAATTTAGGCGCGTATAAGTTGATCGCACCTTTATTGGATTCGGAAAAATTCAACCCGAACTCGCGCGTGCAAGTGTTGTACGAAGCTGCGTTGTGCGCGTGGTTGCTTTCGTTTGATGCTAAGGCTAGGAAACAAGCTTTGAAAATAGATAACGCTATTGTGGTGAAAAAGTTAATCAACGCGGCGAAAACCGCGACGAAAGAAAAAGTCGTTCGCGTCGCCATTATGGCGTTGAAGAATATACTCATCGGATTAGCAGATAGCGGTATCGACGACGCGAAAAAAGCTCCTTCGATGAAGTCTGTGGAAGGAGATCGACATAGCAACAAAGAAAATGCAGCAGCTGCTGCTCACCTCGGCGGCAAAAGAGACGACGACAAAGACGATGAAGACGACGAGCTCGGCCCGATTGCGGAAACCTGCATCGAGCGCGAATCGCTCCAAAAAGTGTGCGAAAACCTCGCCCACCGAGGTTTTGAAGACGCCGAGCTCGTGGACAACTTAGAACAACTCGCGAAAGGCTTAGCCAAACGTCGTGTCGTTGCGTCATCCTGGGAACGCTATTTGACCGAAGTCAGAAGTGGCTCCTTGGATTGGTCCCCGTCGCACACCGACGAGGGGTTCTGGCGAAACGAGTGCTCAAAACTCACCGACAACAACTGTTTCGTTTTGAGAAACTTAATCGCCATGATGTCCAGTCGCGACCTCGATCCGCGCACGTTAGCCGTCGCCTGTTACGACGTCGGTGAATTTGCAACGCACTACCCAGCCGGGAGATTTTTAGCCTGCGATTTAGGTGCTAAAACAGCCGCGATGGCGTTGATGGTCCACGAGGACGAAGAAGTCAAAGCGAAGAGTCTCGTGTGCGTGCAGAAATTGCTCGTGGCGAATTGGAAGTTCATCGGAGGTGGTAATTGATACAGTAGAGCAGACTCATTAATATAATAAACACAGATATACGCAAAGAGTAGAGAGATACTAACATCCGATCAGGAATACCTCGCAAACAAACGAACGCTCGCCGCCGTCTCCCTTTTCCTCGTTTCGTGCTTCTTAGGTAGGTGCTTCAATCAAATTCTTTTTCTTCACTTTTCTCTCTCTCTCTCTCTCTGACAAATCTCTCGAGAGAGAAGGCAAACACCATGTCCTCCGACGTGTCGTCTCCCTCCTCTTTGTCGTCAGAGAAGGCGAAGCTCCAAAATCCTCGCGGGGT
>Ga0115000_10004155_pt1 | contig 11903 bp, 6 predicted proteins | sample ArcticOcean_MG_C_6_FD_89690 | JGI IMG/M metagenome (GOLD analysis project Ga0115000, IMG submission 89690) | Marine microbial communities from western Arctic Ocean - ArcticOcean_MG_CB8_128 | ecosystem: Environmental > Aquatic > Marine > Oceanic | place: Arctic Ocean: Canada Basin | collected... | reverse complement strand
AGACAAGAAAGTTTTGCGAACGGAAAAACCACCACGACCATAATGGCGTGGGCAAAAAAGAACGACGCGAAGACGAAGAAGAAACCGACGACGTTACTATCCTGCGCGGACATCTCTTCGAACTTTTCGAAATACGTCAAAACGAACGACTCGAAAGCGCTTTTGAAAGGTTTCCGAGGTCTGTTGTTACGCGAACGAAAAGAAGAAGAGGCGGAGTCTCGCGAGAACGGGGGAGGAAAAGACGCAATAAACGATGAGGAAAAGTTCTTTTCGGACGCGAAACGCGCGATGGGGCTCTCCGATGCCATAGTGAAGGTAGGTTTTATGCGTTCGTGCGGTCGCGTCGGCCGCGCATCGCGCCGGTTTCGACGCGCGCGAAAGAGAAATCTCTTCTTCTTTTGTCTCTTCGGTCGCGTGTGGTTTCCGTTTGAAAATTTTTGTGGGCACCTTATTTCTCACCCCTACTAAATGTGTTTTCTCTCTCTCTCTCTCTCTTTTATAACGACAACAACAGGCGCTTGAAGACCTCGAGGAGGATGAAGGCAACATCGAGAAGAACGATAAAGAAGGTCTCCGAAAAGAAGCGGATAACATCACGCTTTTCATTAAACAGGTGACCGAGGCGATGACGGTACACGCGGATAGCGGATTCTTCGCGAAGAAGTATAACGAGAACGCCGACGAGGAAGAGAAAGCGGCGTACAGAGAAGCGTTTTCGGGACTGTTGAGCAGTTTTGCTAACCGTTTTACGAGTGAGATTGAAAGCGACGAAGCGTACGATAACTACGTGACAGCGTTTGGGGACGTTCAATACGTCGTCGTGGACTTGTTGGAAAAGATGGAGGAGAAGGAGAAGGAGAAGTGGGCGCCGATGCTCAACGTGGCGTGCGATATGGCGTTTGATGATAGAACGTGCGTGGAAAACGTAAGACAGTGTTATCGATTGTTGAACAAGTTGATCGAGAGGTGTAAATCAAACTTGAAGAAGCTCGGGGACGAGGTATTGCTCGACCGTTCGAGTAACTCGTCGTCGCCGGAAGGGAGTCAATTGAACGCTTCTCGATTGAAGAAGTTGGCGAGAGCGTTTGAGACGTGCGGTGATTTCGAATGCCAGAAGGAGATCACGATAATTTCTATCCATTTGCTACACAGTAAGAAGTGCGATAGTTTCGATCCGACCACCGAGCACGGGATGAAGACGATAAAGGCGCTCTTTCCAAAACGATCGGAGGAGATTTTACTGCTCCAGGAGACGCTCGTGAAACTCGGCGATAGCTGCGAAAGGTTTCCTCTCGTCGTTGACTTTGTTCGACAATCGAACGCTTTGCTTGGATCCCGAGCTTCGGTATTTTCGTACGAGAGCGAAAAGGCAAAATTTGGCGAGTTCGAAGTTGCAGATAATCTCGTGCATTTTAGCAAGTATATGGGTTTGACTTTGAACGTGCGCTTGGAGAAGGGCAAGGATGATGCCACCACCGTGGACGTGATCGAACAGAACATCCGCGTCGCGAATTTTAACAGTTCGACGAACACGCTTACGATTGGCATTTTTCAGAAATGCGAGGGGATGTTGGAACGAGATATTTTTGACGCGAAAGACGACAGCTGGATCTCATTGACGTTTAAACCGGAAGACGTCCCTGGAGTAAAAAATTGCGTTCGAGTGTACGCTGAAAGCGGATCCTGCAAGGCGATGGAAAAGTTGAGAGATACGCTCGACGCTTCGGCGCGAAAGAAGACGTCCAGAGGAGTTGAGGTGACGTATGATTTGCAAGAGATACTCACGCAACCAGAGTCGACGACGGATTTAATGGAACCAGAACCGTTACCACGCAATCCAACCGCGACGAAGGATCTCGCGGCCGATAAAGAAAAAAATATCGCAAAGAAGGCAACGACGAAGGCAAAAGAAGGCAAAAAGAAAGCGTTGCCAACGCCATCGTTACCAAGTCCTTCATCAAAACCCGTGAGAGCGGCGAAAGCAAAGGCCAACGCGAAATTAGCCGCGCAAAACGCGGCGTACCAAAGCGCGCTGAAGGAAAAAGAAAACGCGGAGAAGATTGCATCCCCGATCGAGGCGAAGAAGACGCAGCAGCAAAAGAAGAAGATTGGAAGTTTGAGAGACATCTTCGCCAACGACAACGACCAAAAAGAAGAAGAGGAAGACGACGAAGAAGAAAACTATGGCAAAAACAGTTTTCTTGACCAAACGGACGAATCGTTGGACGCTGGCGACGAGGACACAGCAAAAGTTCCCTCCTTCGAGGAGGACGAGGAGGGAGACGCTCTGTTAGAGAAGAAGAAGACGAAGAAGACAAATGAGAGAACTAAAGATAATAACAACAACGCCGACGACACTAAAACGCCGAAGGCGACTATAAAGGTTCCGAAAACCGCGCCTCTTCGAAAGCCCGAGAAATCGACCGTGCGCTTTGCTCCGCCGACGAAAGAAACAACTTCACACGGTATGAAAGCGGCGTTGGCGCCTACGACAACGAAGAATAAGAAGGAGGGTTGGCGAGAAAAAATGAGCAATCTTACGAATACTTTACACGTCGATGACGACGAGGAGAATAACATCGATGCACAACTTGGCAAAAGTGGCAAGTCCGAGAAAGAAACGCTGAGTTATAATAAAGCGAAAATTGGACGAAGATTGAAATTTTCCACAGGGAAGAAGGCAGACGAGGCGTCAACGCTGAAACGTAAGAATCGAGGCGACGACGACGACGACAACAACGACGATTTTGCGTACCGCGACGATGAAGAAGACGACGACGACGATGGTTTGTTGTTGTTTTCTTCGCAAAACGAATCTGACGAGCGAGTAAAGAAACGAGCCGCGACAGCAACCAAAGTTGTTGGTCTGAAAAGTAGCGACGAAGACTTTGGCATGGAGGAGGAAGACGACGAAGACGACGATCTCCCCTCTACTGCGGCAGCAGAAAACCAATTCGACGCGATTAAAAACGCCATGGAAACGCTCCGACGCACCAAGACGCGCGAAGCTGAATCTAAAGTGCAAAAACTTTCCAAAAGTCTCGAGATGGACTTTGAAAAAGCGTCGAGCAAACTCGCTCGAGAAGTTTCAGAAAACGTCCAAACCTCCAAGCGCTTCATCGACGAGACCGCGCACCAACTCGAAAAAGAGGAGCAGAAAATCCTCGCACGTCTCGAAGATATTACGAAGAAGTTTACCCGAGACTTTGAGCGCGAACGCGACCTCTTACTCGCAGTCAAATCCAAAGGAAAGTCCGCGTACAAAAATGCCAACGCCGCCGTCAAAGCCGTCGTCGAAGAGGCGAACGACGAGTGGAACACGTTACAAACGAAAATGCGCGAAAAGTCCGCGAAATTCAAACGAGAGTGTAAAAGGATCCGCCGAGAGTGCGCGGAGCAAACCGATTTGAAGAAGATGCTCTTAAACATGGCCGAGATGATTTGATCTTTTTTATTCGAGAGGAGAAAATTGTACGCGGAAAAAGAACGAGAACGAGTTTGAGAAAAAGGAGGAAGAAAAGAGAGACACGCGCAGACAAAGAACGCGCTTTCAAAGGTTCCATTAGGATAGCGCGCATAAACATCATGCATAAATACAAAAGAAAGACACAAACACACACATATCTAAGTTACTGTGACACCCAAACTTCGATCGTCCTTCTTCTTTGGGAAGCGCTTTCGTGTATTATATTTCACTCTCTCTCATTCCTCCTCGCGTATTTTCCCCTCTTTTTGAGTGCACAGAACTATTGATTAAAAGGCCTTCTTTTCCTCCTCCTTCTTCTGTGGTGCATTCATGGCCACATTTTCGCCCAAATGCTTCACTCGTCGTTTTCCCAACATTTCCCAAGAAAGATATAATTCGGCGAATTCGCTCCAAGCTCCAAAACACACACACGCGTTTGTTTGTATCACTCAACACACACACACACACGCGTTGTTAAATAAAGCGTAGCTTTTCTCGCGCGCGCTTTGAAGAATGATCGTTGCGGCGCAGAATCAATCGATGATGATCGCTTCTTCTTCTTCTCTTTCTTCTTCCGGGGTGAATTCTTCTTCTCGGGGATTATCGTCGACGACGTCGCCCAAAACGCTTCGCGCTTTATCTTCCGCGCAATCATCATCGTCGACTCATCAAAGATCGAAGAACAGATCGCAGCGCGTGGTCGTGATATCCTCCTCTTCTTCCTTTAGTACTGTTGGTGGTAAAAGAAGAGCGCTTTTGTCTTCTTCTTCTTTCGTTCATTCTCGCGCGCAAAATCCTCTCGCCGGTGGTTTATCCTCTCACGGCTCTCGAGGATTCGTTCGATATAATTTTCAGGAGGAGGACAACGTCTCGAGGTCGACGACTTTGAACACGAAGCGAAGAAGATTCCAAAACGTGCGCCCGAGAAACAGCAACTTCCCCTCTGGGAACAGCGCGACCGAAATCGAGGACTGCTTATCGGACGAAGAGTGCAAAGATCAACTCATCGAAGGGTTAGAGAAGAGTTTAAGCTCCAGTCGAGACGAAAAGGAAGAGAAAAAGAAAGAGGAAACGAAAACGAAGACGGCTGTCGCCGCGGAAGCAAACACGAAAGAGACGAAGCCAAAAAAGCGAGAATTCGTCAACGCGAAAGGGTACGACGGCGACGAGTGTTCCGTGGACGAGGATAACTGCGCGGTCTCGGAACCACCGCTGAACTTTGGCCGATTACGATCGGTCGGTACTCTTTCGCGGTCGTTTGAGATTTGGTCGTTTGCGTTTACGTTTGTTATTCGAAGGGTGAGTTTGGGGTTGAAGTGGACGTATAAGGGCGGGTACACGGAAGAGAAGAGAACGGCGAGATTGGAACGGTTGGCGAAGTGGTTGAGACTCGGGTTGTTGAGGTTAGGTCCGACGTTTATTAAGGTTGGGCAGCAGTTCAGTACGAGGGTGGACGTGTTGAGTCCGCAGTTTATCCGCGAGTTGGAGAAATTGCAAGATCGCGTGCCACCGTTTCCAACGGATATTGCCAGAGAAATTTTAACCGAAGAGTTGGGGAAGCCAATTGACGACGTGTTCGATGACTTTGACGACGTCGCGTTGGCGGCAGCGTCGCTCGGACAAGTGCACTTGGCCAAGTTGAAAACCACGGGGGAGCAAGTCATCATCAAAGTTCAACGACCCGGGTTGAAGGAGATTTTCGACATCGATTTGAAAAACTTGAGAGTGATTGCGAAGTGGTTACAGTCGGTCGATCCAAAAAACGACGGTGCAAAGAGAGATTGGGTGGCTATTTTCGACGAAACCGCGAGAGTGTTATACGACGAAGTCGATTACACGAACGAGGCGCAAAACGCGACGGATTTCGCGAAACAATTCGAAACGCAAGATTGGATTAAAGTGCCGAAAATCTTTTGGGATTACACTTCTAGACGCGCGATGTGCATGGAGTACGTCCCAGCGACGAAGATTAACGATTTAGCCGGAATTCAAGCCATGAATGTTGATCCGGATCGCATGGCGAGATTGGCGGTGGAGGCGTACCTTCAACAAGTCTTGAGATTTGGATTTTTCCACGCGGATCCGCACCCTGGGAACGTTGCCGTGGATAACAAAGATCCAGAAGGCAAAGGTCGATTGGTCGTTTACGATTACGGCATGATGGGTAGAATTCCAGACGAAACTAGAGCTGGTTTGTTGGACTTATTTTACGCCACCTACGAAGGGTCCTCGAAATCCGCCACCAAAGCGTTGATCAAGATGGGCGTTTTGGTCGATACCGGCGGCGATTTAACTGCGGTAGAAAGAACGGCTGGTTTCTTTTTGGAAGCGTTCGGAAAAAGAATCAACTACCAAGAATCCAAAAGAGCGGAAGATAAAGAGGCGTTCGAAAAGGAATTCAAAGAACCGCGAACGAAGGAAGAGAAGCAAGCGGTCAGAAAGAAAATTTTGACGAACATCGGGGAAGATTTGATGGTGGTGTCTAAAGACCAACCGTTTAGATTTCCGGCTGAGTTCACTTTTGTGGTGGTGCGTTATATTGTTTTGCTCGATTTGTTTTTTTCACTAGTCGTTGTTCGTTTCTTTGTTTGTTCGTTTATTTGTTTGTATATTCGCGCTCGAAAAGGGGGGTATATATACGAAAGAGCGTGCGTTTGCTGTGAAGAAAACTCATCTAGAATTTTATGCACTTCGTGAGACTTTGCGTCGCTGTCGAAAACAAGGCATTGTGGTTTCTCTGAGCAAACAGCACATCACTTCGTCGTGTGTACTCGATCGTCACTGTTCCTTCCTTCCTTCCTATTCTGATGAGCACTCTTACTGAAATTGTTTTTAATCTTCTCTTTTCTTATATATTACAGAGAGCCTTTAGCGTCCTCGACGGCATCGGCAAAACGCTCAACAAAAAGTTTGATATTGGTGAAATCGCAGCGCCATACGCGCGTAACTTGCTCATCGAAGCCAACCCGGATGCGCTTCCGCCGCAAGTTGTCACCGCGCAGCGCGAATGGTTGAAGAGAGCTGACGCGCAAACGCGAGCGATTGTGAACTTGTTCAAGGCGCCGGACGCGATCGAGTCCATCGCCGATATCATTCGAAGAATTGAAACCGGTAAGTTGAAAATCAGAGTCCGCGCTTTGGAAGTTGAACGCGCGGTCGAGAGAGTTGCGGTGACGCAAGACATTACTTTGAAAGCGTTGATTGCGTCGTGCATGGCGAACATTGGGTGCGTCTTATGGGTGACCAATCCGGGATTGTATCTGATCCAAGCGAAAATCGCGTTGGGCTTAGCCACCGTGATGATGTTGCAAGCGGTCAAAGGACAGTTGACTTTGAGCAAGATGTTGAAGAAAGAAGCCAAGTACTCCGGAGCGGATTAATACATAAATCAAAATGCATTGTAAACGAGAATTATTATAACAAGTAAGTTTTATAAGTACAATCTCTCTCTGTAATATGACGCGCTTCTCGTTCGTGTTGGCGTTATTTCTCTCTCTCTCTCCATCGCTCTCTCTTTTCGCTCCATCTAAATATTATTATCATCATGCACTAAAAATCACAATCTGTGCGGAACTCAAAGTGTTGAGCATCTGCGTTGTTATTCATGACTCCTGCTTTTTGGTACTGATCGACGCGATGTTCGAAAAAGTTCGCCTTACCTTGCAACGAAATCGTCTCCATCCAATCGAACGGATTCTGGGCGTTATAATACTTGCTCGCGCCCAACTGCACGAGCAAACGATCGGCGACAAACTCGACGTAATCTGACATTAAATCTGCATTCATGCCGACTAACGCGCAGCTCAACGCGTCGCAGACGAATTCTTTTTCGATTGCGACTGCGTTGGAGACAATCTCGTGCAGCTCCTCCTCGCTGAGCTTGTGCTTCAACTCGGAATACAGCTCGCAGGCGAAATCGCAGTGCAACCCTTCGTCTCGACTGATCAACTCGTTGGAAAACGTCAAACCTTTCATCAATCCTCTCTTCTTTAGCCAAAAGATGGCGCAGAAACTGCCGCTGAAGAAAATACCTTCCACGCATGCGAAACCGACTAAACGCTCGGCAAATCTCGCCGACGAAGACTCGATCCATTTCATCGCCCAATCCGCCTTCTTTTTCACGGTTGGAATCGTATGAATCGCTCGAAACAAATTTCTCTTCTGAATTGGGTCTTTCACGTACGTCTCTAACAACAACGCGTACGTTTCGCTGTGAATATTCTCGATGGATTGCTGAAACGCGTAAAACGCTCTCGCCTCGGGAACCTGAATCTCTTTCATAAACCGTACGCATAAATTCTCCAAGACGATACCGTCCGAGGCGGCGAAAAACGCCAAAACGTGCGTGATAAAATGTTGCTCGTTCTCGTTCAACGTGATCCAATCTCTGTAATCGTACGTCAAATCAATCTCCTCCGCGGTCCAAAAGCTCGCCTCCGCTTTCTTATAATACTCCCAAATTCGCGGGTATTTCATCGGGAACAACGTAAACCGGTCCTCGTTTGGCATCAACAAAGGTTCCTCGGCGTCTAAAGCCGCGTTCACCATCGCTCTTTGCCTTTCTCTCCCTTCCTGCACTCTTTTCGCGTACGGCGAAGAGAAGCAAAACATATCCGCTTGCTCTTCGTCGTCCAAATGGATCGATTTGCGTCCTCCTTTCGGCGTGGACGGTACATCTTCCTCTTCCTCTTCGCTCGACCACTCGCTCTTCTTCTCGCGACGACGAAGTGGCTCCTGAATCAGCGACGCCGCCGCATCTTTCAACTCTCTCTCGAACAGAACATCCGCGCTCCCTTTACTGCTCGTCGACGTCGAGTCGTCCGATGATCGGTCGTCTGAATCGTCGTCGTCGTCAGCCAACGTTGTCTCGAGACTCAAAAAATGTTTCCCTGAGTTTAACATCCCTGGTGGTGACGACGACGATCCTTCTAATTTTTCCTCAGTACTCGTAGTAGTACTCGTCGTCGCGCTGCTGCTCTTCTTTCCTTCAACGATGTCTTCGTTACCACCGCTGCTGCTGTTTTTGCTCTTGGATTTTTCAAACGTTAACTTCCGCTGAATATCTTTCGCTAAAAACGACATCGTTAATGCGTATTATATATAACAAGAAGAGAGATGAGAGTTCTCGCCAATCCGATTCAATTTTATGCGCACGAATTCTCTCTCTCTTTCTCTCTCTCTGTTTTTCTTGCAAAGTAGAGTATCGAACAAATCGAGAAGATCTGTGCGTAGTATCTCTCTCTTTCACACGCGCACTCTCTCTCTCTCTCTGTCGCGCAAAAGCGTGTTTATTCTACTTTATGTGTATAAAAGAAGGGACAAAAATTAGTGCACGCAGGAGTGACGTCTCTGTTGTTTTGGCGGGAAATTTTTTTGTATAAGAAAAAAAAAAAAAAAATCAATTTTTTTGTGCACTGTTTTATTTAGGGTTTTCAAAAAATTCGCAACGCAAAGAAACACTTGAGTTTTTTACGCAACACGCACTCCCGCATAACAGAGAGAGAAAGAAGAAGACAAAGAAGAAGTTATAAAATAATGGGACGAACGCCGGTGAAGTTAAAAGAAGTGATCTACGGCATTTCCTCGAACAAAGTCGAAATCATGGGCTCCTTAGGCCGAGACGCTTTGAGCGCGATCTCGAAGAAAATAGGAGGCGGATGGTTCGACGTGACCGTGTTCGGGATCGCACCGACCGTGGGGACCGTGATGTACGAATTAGATTTGTTTTGTTGTTTTCTCTTCTCATCTTTCGTCGTCTTTTGTTGTTTCCGATGAGATGTCGTTGGTTTCTCTCTCTCTCGTCCTCTTTTTAAACGCAGTGCGCGACGACGAGGTAAACAAAGACGGGAAAGAGAAAGGAGAAAGAACCCGCGCGATCATCATCATCATGGAGTAACCCTTCTCTCTAATCACAAAACAGGTACGCGATGAACTACAAAGAACAAGAGAAACTCCACCACAGATTCTAAACAGAAAGAGATTGAAGGAGCAGCAGTATATATAATAAACCTTGTTGGGCGGCGATCCTGTCGTTTCCCTTTTGCGTACAAACAACAGCGAGAGGAGAATAGAATGCTTTGAAATTTAGCCGTAGTCGTCAAAGCTTTTCAATACGAAAGAGTGAATGTATATTTGCGAAACGCGATAAACGCGCGATATGAATACGTTTAAGATGATTTCAAAACTTCGTTTTGTCTTCTTTGTCTTCTTCGCACACGTGAACCACCGCTTTTATTATCTTCTTCTTTGTCTTCTTTTTCTCCCTTCGAATCCTACGCTATGGATGTTCGCGCTCTCGAAGCGAACTCGATTCTATATTTGAATGTTATTTAGGAAAGACCATGCAGACGTTTTTGTGATTTATGAAATCTCTCCACTCTCATCTCCGCTTTGTTCTTCGTTCTTTTTCTCGCGATTTCTTTGGGAGAAGACGAAGACGAAACGAGAGAGGAGAGAGAGTTACTAATAATAAAAGTCTACTCGTAAAAGTCTTCTTTGAAGAGAGAGAGAGAGCAAAAGAAGATATGACGATAACGACTTCCAATCGGCACTTTCAACATCCCCCGGAAGTTGGTGCGATTTCCCCACGCGCGGCGCAATCGAAGAAGAATTCGCGAGCGATTCCCCCAATCTGGGTGGTTTTGGAACTCGCGTGCATCACGTTTTTTTCCGTCGCTGGTGGGCCGTACGGGTTCGAGGACGCCGTGGGCGCCGCCGGCGCGAAGATGGTGATGATTGGTTTACTCGTGGTACCTTTTATTTGGTCGATACCTTTAGCGCTGATGACGAGCGAACTGTCGTCGATGTTTCCGGAAACCGGCGGGCACATCATTTGGGTACACAAAGCGTTTGGGACGTTTTGGAGTTTACAGAATTCATTGTGGACGTTTTATACGAGCGCGTTGGATAACGCTTTGTATCCGGTCATGTTCGTGGACTATCTGGAGGAAATTTTGTATCCGGAAACGGACGACGAGTTGCGATGGCAGTATTCGATGGCGATTAAGGTGATTTTGTTAGGATTTGTGACGAGAGTGAACATTAAAGGGACGGATATTGTCGGGAAGTTTGCCATGGGGTTTGCCATGTTTGTGTTGGCGCCATTTTTGGTGACGATTGTGTTGGGGAGCGGGAGGACGGTTCAAGCCATCGCCGGCGGAACGATTTTATCGAAGAGAAGGAAACCAATCGAGTGGTCGAAATTTTTCGCGGTTATGTTTTGGAACACCAGCGGGTTTGATTGTGCCGGGACGTGCGCGGATGATGTTCCGAATCCTGGGTACACGTACCCGAGAGCGTTGATTTTAGCCGTGTTTATGGTTTTCGCGACGTATTCGATTCCAACGCTCGTCGGGTTGGCGTACGTGCCAACGACCGAGGAATGGACGGACGGCACATTCGTGGACGTGGCCGATGCCGTTGGTGGGGATAAATTAGGGGATTGGTTAGGGTTTACCGGAGCCATTAGTGCGACTGGGATGTTGTGCACGTTGTTGTGCACGACGTCGAGGCAATTAGCCGGGATGTCCATCACCGGGTTGTTTCCGAAAATATTCAACGAGAGACACCCGGTCTACGGGACGCCGCAATATGCTATATACGCAACGAGCGCGTTGTCTTTAGTGTTCACCGGGTTCAACTTTGCCATGTTAGCCGAAGCAGACATGTTATTTTATTGTTCATCGACGATTTTGAAATTCGGCGCGTTAGTGTCTTTACGATGGCAAATGCCTCACGCGGAGAGACCGTTTAGCATTCCGTTTGGGAATTTAGGTTTATTTGGCGTCGCCATACCGCCCACGTTGGCGTGTTTGAGCGTCGTGTTGACGTGTCAAGGCTCGTGTTTGAAAATTGCTATTCCTGGAATGGTTTTAGGGGTGATTACGTATTACGCCAAAGGAGGCGCTCGAGCCGTGGAGCATATGATTCCGTTAGACGAAGACATCGTAGACATGACGGGTGATGGTGGTAAAGGGGATTTAAATATGCGCGAATTTACTTTAGACGACGACGGTGATAATAGTAACGACGACGGCATTGATGCGAAGAAGAATATCAAGATTGAAAGCTTCTCGGTGGGAGAAGAACCCTTCGTGGCGCGCTCGCTGGCGAAAACTGTTTCTTCGCTCAAATCGTACCCGACCGAACAAAACGATACCTTCGATTCGGATGAAGAGGTTAATAATACTAATGATAATAACGATAGTAGAAATAACGCCGCCGCGAGCAAAATCAATTGAGTAGCAGAGAGAGAGAGAGAGAGAGAGAGCATAGATAGGAACCGGTCATGCGTGCGCTAGGAAAATTTGTATTTCTTATGATGAAAAAAGCGTTTGCGAGAAAAAGAATACGTCAGCACAGACCAAAATTAAAAACACTTCGCCACTTTTTCCTTGCTTTTTGGTTTCAAGGTTTGCGCGCTCGACGCACACTTTTT
>Ga0115000_10004154_pt1 | contig 11904 bp, 10 predicted proteins | sample ArcticOcean_MG_C_6_FD_89690 | JGI IMG/M metagenome (GOLD analysis project Ga0115000, IMG submission 89690) | Marine microbial communities from western Arctic Ocean - ArcticOcean_MG_CB8_128 | ecosystem: Environmental > Aquatic > Marine > Oceanic | place: Arctic Ocean: Canada Basin | collected... | reverse complement strand
TAGCGCGTACGGCGGCGGCGCCACGCCGAGAGGCGGCGGCTCCGGCGGCGACAAGCTGAACTAAGCTTTCGATGAGATTACTCGTATATACGTAGCGTTTATTAAAAAAAGAGATTAAAAGAAGAGGTCGCTCGACGAAAGGTTTGCGTGTTGTAATAACGATGACGTATGATTGTCGTATATATATATAGTTCAAGTTGTCTGATTTTTGTCTGATTTTTGTCTGCTTAAACCCTCCCTTTTGCGTCAGGGTTTAACCAAACGGGCTTAAGTAAGATTCTAGCACAGCATACGTTCTGCAAACTTCTTGCATACTCACTCCGTTCTTTCGAAGCAAGCTGTCATGTATTGAATAACACCGATCTTACCTCAAATCGTATTAACTATCTTAGAATCTTGTCAGTGGCCACTCCAGCTTTCCCGCGAGTCCATTCACGTAATTCTTCATTTTTCTTAACCAAAAGAAGTTCAGGTGCTTTAAGCTTCAGCTCGGCTACTGTTCTGCAACCTAGAAGTCCCATTGCAAGATATATATCACGCGAAAGAATCGAGAGGGCTTTATCAACACCATTATAGCCACCAGCTGCGAGTCCAAAGAGGTAAGCTCTTCCTATGGCTACAGAATCTGCCCCACGCGCAAGTGCTTTGACAACATCTAGACCACGACGCACACCACCATCAAGAATAACCTCAACATTATCTCCAACTGCATCTCGAATCTCAGGAAGAACATCAAATGTAGCAACAGAGTCTTCGAGCTGTCGACCTCCATGGTTCGATACCCAAATAGAATTAAAGCCAGTCTCCAAGGCACGTTGTGCATCTTTACCTGAAGCAACACCTTTTAAGGCAACTGGACCAATATCACCCCATTCTTGGCACAACCATTCTGCGTCCTTCCAATCAAAATCTGGTTTCATTTGTGAAGCAATAAAATCAACCAAAGATTCAGCCGGATAATTCGCGCCAGGAATAGCTTTATATCCGTACGGCACTCTAGATACAAAGTCATAAGTCCATGCCGGTGCTTTTAAGGCGTCTACGCACTGGCGATAAGAATAAGTTGGCGGGACTGAAAACCCCGTCCTTGTATCGCGCTCACGATTACCAACCCAAGAGAAATCTGCAGTTAACACGAGAGACGTAAATCCATCCTCTTTTGCACGATCAAGCACTTCCTTCAACAAAACTTTGTCTCGCCAAACATAAAGTTGCAAAGCTTTTGCCCCTTCAGGGTGCGCCTCGCGAACTTCTCGAAATGTTGATGTTGTTAACTGAGATAATGTCATTCCAAGTCCATGTTTTTTCGCTGCATTGGCTGTTGCAATTTCTCCGTCTCCGTGAAACATACGCTGCCCAGCACAAGATGTCAAAAAGTACGGCATTTTTGTGTCAGTGCCTAAAATTTTGGTCCTCAGATCAATGTCATCATTTCCAACACCATGTAATACAGCATGTCTCAATTCTACATCGCCGTATGCTTCACATGAGCGTCGCAAGGCTCTTTCACCATCAGCGCCTGAGTCCAAGTATCCGAATACCATCGCGTGTGATCTTTTCTCGGCAGCTGTTCGGAGGTCATCAATGTTCACCGCCTCTCGAATCCTTCTCTGAGAGGGTGCATCTAAAATTGGGAAGATAACTGGCTTCAAAGTTCTAGCTATCGGTCTCACGATGTCAACCAACGTTCCCGCCACTCTTTGCCATGGAGACTTAGCGTTCCCGATTCTTGTTGCAGCTGATTCCATTTCCGCAATACGACCCATACCCGGTCTTGATGACTTCAGCTTTGACTCGGAACTTTGTTCAAGGGCTGGCTTTTCTTCATTTTTTTTTTCTTTCACGTCGTGAGTTATTCCTTTTGTCGATGAATACGATTTACAAAACTTTGTAAAGCTCGAGTCACACTGCGCGATAAACGCAATTCGTGACTTGCCAGATTTGAAAAACGATGATTTCATTATCATCACCATCTATTTGAGTGAAGCGTGACGAAGATTTCAGTGCTAATTTCAAAAGTCGACCAGTTGTGAAGCCACGTCGCAAAACCTTGGATAGAACCTGTAAATTTTCAAAATTTTGGAGCGTGTGCCCAAATTGCTTGTGCCTAATTCAAATGTATATACTATTACGCGAGAGAAAGTAAGACGATGTGTTTTTTTTTCTTTGGTTGTTCTGAATATATATAAGGGTTTAAGTAGACAAAAATCAGACAACTTGAAATTGTCTTAAAGTTGTCTGTGCCAGAATATATTTTGACTTCAAAATGGGTCGGGGGAGTACTGCCTTCGTACTGCTTTTTGAAACGAATAAAATCTTTTCCCGAATAAATAACCTCACTTTTGAAACGCGCAAGACGATACTTCTATCGCGGAAGTAAACAGCTTCGCATTCGCACTGAGAGATAGAAATAAAAAAGAAGAAGATCGCGAGGTTGAAATTTTGGAAAACGATAGCAAACTTCCGCTCATCGAACGGCTTCCGAGCGATGTCGTCGAAAGCGACGATTGGCTTTCGAATGCATTTCTAATCGTAGAAGAAGATAACGGAGCTTTATCTCCGTTCGATTTGGCGGATATATTTCCGCAACCAGTAGAAACCATCCCGAATACGAATACGAATAATTTAGTAGCTTTAGCTTCTCCTCAAACGATGACGACGTCGTTAGGGAAGCACGCGTTAGCTTCGGCGGAAGTAGCAGCAGTCACTACCCTAGCCGAGACAACAGCGACTGCAACGAAGAAGACGACTACTAAACCGTTGAAGAAGGTGAAGAAATCAGAGGTGAAGAAATCAGTGAGAGAAAAAGCCAGAAGAGATTCTTTGAACGTTCGATTCGAGGACCTAGGTCCTTGCTCGAGAGCGCAGACGACGAGTTGAAGACGGAGAAGTTGTCCATAGTCATCGCAGCGAGAGAGTGTATTTTGGTATTGAGAGAAGAATTAGGAAAATTAAACGCGCGTTTAGCCGCTGAAAGAAGCGAGTGGGCCAAGACGACGCAGGAATTGATCGTGGAGAAGATTTTGGTACTCCAGCAACTAAGCCTATTTCAAACCAATACAAAACCGCTAAAACCTAATTAAGAAATACCCTAACCAGTTTCGTTGAAACATTTATCTCGCCAGATATTTTTGGTTTGACCTCCTGCTTCTTTTTGTCGTGTGTCTTTTCGACAAATAAAATCTTTTCCAGAATAAATAACCTCATTATTCAAACGCGTACGACGGTACTTAAAACAAGTACTCGTACCTAAACGCGGTAAAAAGAAGTATCAACGCTACCTCTGCCCCGTTAATCATCTTAATCAACGATAGTCGCCTTCGGCTCCACTCGTAAGTCAAGAAATAGAAACCGATTTTTTTCGTCGTCGTTTTTACCAAAACTCGCGAAAAGTTCCCGAAGTTGCGGACCTTAGTATAAGTTGCGGGTGGGGTGATGCCTCCCAAGAAAAAGGCGAAGAAAATACAAGCTGTGTCTTAGACAAAAGGGCACAAGCAAAGATGCCGAGAGATAGAGCCTCGGCGTTAGAGGCGGAGGAAACTGCGGAGGAAACTCCCAAAAAAGGCGTGAGCGAAAAGTTCAAAAAAAAAGTTTTGGAATTGTTTGATAAGTTCAATAATTTGGAAATGTCCATACCAAACAACTTAAAAAATATACAAGACATAAGAACCCTATTCAAATGTACTTACAAATGTACGAAGTTTTATCAAAGGAACAGCAACCACAAGCTGAAGGTCGGCACGACACGCGAGGATACTGTGTGTAAAGAAGATTTGATAAACGATTGTATCGGTTCTTGGGAAAAGTTTGATGAATACATAAATAACGAAGAAGAATATTTGAAAAATATTAATAAGGATTGTTTTGAGTACGATGAATATACCTCTACTTTATGCCTTGAAGGTGAAATAATGGACAAGAAAGAGCGCATTTTGAAATGGTATGCGGAGGAAGAAGGTTGGCTTCACGGAATTTCGGAGGGAGACTTTTGTAGTCAAGGTGGCTTTTATAAAAACTTGAAGTTCGCAGCATTTGAGAAAAAAATAATTCCTGGTCCTTGTATAAAATATGAGTATGGAGATTACAAAGATTGGGAAAGATGTTTGCCTCCTTCAACATTCACTATGTATGGCATTGACCCGCAATTCATTTTTGACGAAATGTGGAGATCAATAATCATCGCTGAACCATTTAATTGCGAAGATAATATTTGTAGGAGGTGTCCTTCAACATTCACTATGTATGGTATTGACCCGCAATTCATTTTTGACGAAATATGGAGATCAATAATCATCGCTGAGCCATTTAATTGCGAAGATAATATTTCCTACACCTACGATGATGATTATTATTTTGATGGTTTTGTTTTACAAGAAGGTGGTATATGGTTTGCTCATAAGTTTTTTTTTGATAAAATATTTGACGAAACAGAACCACATAAAAAGAAGGCTTGGAGAAGTGCGAGAGAAGCTCTCTTAAACATCACCACTCCAATTTTAAGCGTTGAAGATGTGAAGAATGTGAAGGGTATTGGGAAAGCATCACTTGCTTTTGTGGAAGAACTTTTGGAACAACGAAAGAAGAACTACTTTTGGAAAAAGATGGAAGAAGCGAGAATGGAGTACGAGAAATAACTACCCTGTCTTAATTTTATAAATCGTGTATTTTTGAATATGTTCTGACGCGTTTTTCTCTTTTTTTTTTAGGTATTCCTATACGATATGGTTTCAAGTAGAACGGCGATGAAGTATGGTGAAATAAAGCCTGGAGATTGGGAGCGCAGGCGCAAAGAGAAAAAAGAAGAAGAAGAAAGACGGCATACTGCTGAATTATTCAAAAGGAGGTTGATTACGACGACGAGTGTAGGGGGATTAAGTTTGCTGGTTTTGCTATTTTTCAAGATGTTGAAAAGAAGTTAGTTTTTCCGTTTTGTTTTGAGTACTCGTACATAAGCGATTAGTATAAGTGCTATAGCAAACATTTCAGCGATGAAATCGTAGAAAACGACTTCGCATACTTTATCGTTGAAAAGTATGAGCGGTCGTGTAGGAATGTAAAAGAGGTACTTAAAAGGCGTGAGTGAAAACACCTTTGAACTACCGTGTATTTTTTAGTTTTATGGTATGTCCCCGTACGGTACAAGCCCACTTACGACGGTCGCGTCGTGATTATTTATAATCATTCTTGGGGACTGAAAAGTCTCGGAAGAGGTAAATTAAACGTAGCTATATCGCACGACGACGGTCTCACGTGGACGCCGAGTTCAACCGTTGTTTTGGAAAGCTTTGACGACGGCGCGATATCGGATGTAAACGTAGATAAAAAAAATCAAAAGAAACCGATCGAAATGAGTTATCCGGCTGTTATTCAGGATCCCAAAACAGATTTGATTCACATCGTTTATACTTACGATAGACAAACGATTAAGCACGTGGTTATCAATCCGAATAGATTATAGGTAGATAAGCGTTTGGTGAATCGATTGATTTGAATTAAAATTTGTAATTCACACAAAACACCTTACGTAGGTAGGTGGTCCATCAAGTTCAAAAGATGTCAAAATTAAAAAAGATGTCAAAATAAGTACTAGTAGTAGGTGTTTCCACGTTTTAAAAAAAGGTGCCGTCTCGTCTTCTGCTTCTTCTTCTTCTTCTTCACAAGTAAAAAAAAACAAGAGCATGAAGTTCGACCGCAATAAAGACGGCGGAGAAGACGAGGAAGATCGCGTGCCGGCGGCGGAAGCAGCGCGACGTCGATTCTTTCCGCCGCCAGGTAAGACGATGATGAACGAAGAGAACGCCTTGAAACCCTTTCGTTTAGGCGCTCAAAATTGTAATCGCATCTAATCCAACACCAATTTGCTCCAGCATGCTTCTAACTGCACCATTAAAACTTTCCGGACCAGTCATTACTACTCTGAGCGGTTCTTTCAATTTCTTTAGCTCTGCTTGTAAAATGTTGACAGATAAGTGGCCCTTGATGATAGACGAGGCGTTAGTAAGGTCTCCAAATGCAGCCTCAACATCTACCTCTTTGATGTACGGGAATACAGCTGCAGATGGTTTGGGATCTGTTATAGCCACCACGCACCGCTGAATGAAACCATCTCGGCACCAGTTGACCATCTCAGGTATCAACAATGCGTCATCTCTTCGGCACGAGTAGATCACGCTCACAGGAACTTTGATTGGCGGCCGACCACCAAAGCAAGTTTCTATGCTAGCATGATGCATTATCTGTGGAACAACCACAACACCAGTCCCTGCAACAATCAACAAAACTGATTCGTGCTTACGATTGATATTCTGGGTCCCAGTAGTCAAGCTTGGTACGTGCATCGTTTGCATAGGCCGCGAAAGCCAAAACTCGGTAACAGAAGCTTTTCCAGTGTTTGCAGAAACACGATGGAGCCACGAGGTGGCACAGCCAGGTGGTTCAAGATAGAGTTTGATAAGAATATCACACCGCCCTTGTTCCCAGTCCTGTGCTGTGCTGATTGGTGTGTAGTCGCGCTCAATCCAAGGTAGTGGTCCTTCCTTATTACTTGCCTCACCAACGTAGGCCAATAGAGTTGTATGCCAAGTCTTAGACCATACAGTGCGTCCACCGCGCCCTTTACGAATGGGAGTGCCGCGCATCTCATCGTTAGAGCGAAAATGATACACTGCACTATTGCTTGACACCAGAGTGATGCCGTCTAAGTGCCATTTTGCATAATTTTGAACACGCTGACTTGCATGAACATTTGCATTAATTGTTTGATCTTGTTCAAGAATACGGATGACTTGGGCCTTAATATTACTCTCTCGATATCCACAAGGCCGCAACTGATCAATACTCTCTCGTAATCCTGTGAGCTCCTTGTCTTTACCAAGGCGTGACAGTAGCTTAGCTTTATCTAGGACCAGTCTTAGCATTGGAATATTCTGAAAGTTTAGGACGTACTCTTTCAATATTCTGTCTATTGCCTCCAGAGCTTCTTCACCTAATCCAGCCGCAGCCAGTACGTTAGCTTGATCCTGAATAAGCTCCCAGCGGTCCTTATCAGAGTATGCACACTTCAAATCTTCTGCTACACCGGATAGAGCGAGATTCCATTTGCTTTCTTCACGTGCCCGCATTCTTAAACGTAATCTCCTAGCCTTCTCCAGTCTCGTCATCTTTGTAGAATCTATTCTTGGGATACTACCATTTACTCGCTCCACGAGTGCCACAGTACTAGAGAGATCGCGAAGTTCGGTGAACATGAGTTCCGACGTATCGGTTACCGTCATTGCATTGGGCGCCTGGCTGCAGAGTCCAAGACAGCCAGATGCTTCAACGCAGACTCCTTTTGTCCCTTGAATTAGTTCCTCGATTTCGAGCAGCACGGCTTCACTACCAGCTCGGCGGCACGAACCGGCCTGGCACACGTATACTTTGGTTATGGAGCTCATTTCTCACTCAAAACATTCAGGTGGTTTGATTTCGCATTTGGGCAGACACGGGATGTGCTTTATTTGAGTATCGGGCACGTTCTTTGTGTGCAAAAACTCGAGTCGAGTTCCCGGCAAAGTACTCGTCGGTACACCCGGCACACGCTCTTTTCTTTGAAAATGGGAGTATTGTTTAGGGTTATATTTTCTGTTCCAACTTTAATGCCTTGGTTGAACGAAGTCCAGCTGCCCGGGACCATAAACATTAAACAACAACAACAACAACAACAAGAAAAAGAAAAAGGTTTCGCTGCCGAAAAGCCCGACGAAACGTAGACAGTTCGAGAAGAGACTCTTGGCAAAGTTATTCGAGGAAGAGAAAGAAAACAAATCTAGATTGGAGTACAGCAACTACTACTCCACTGGCGATACTGACATCTACGTAGAAGCCGTGTTAAGACCGATCAAAGGCAAAGCGCACTAGAAACTGGTCATTTTGCGACCGACACAGACTACTGTCCCGGGAAGAGGCCCATACCTCGAGTTTAGGGTATCTTCAGTGTTGGCCATGACACCGTTTTCACAGGGAATGTGAACCATATTTTTTTCAATAAGAACTTTTCCCAAAACTTGGCACACGCCCAGATCCTGAAGCAAATCTTTTCCCACAGCAACGCATTTACGTCCACTTACACAATACCAGTTGACTTTTGATCATGCCTGTGTCGTCTAAAACGCCCGTAACAATAGTCACGGGGTTCCTTGGATCTGGCAAAACCACTCTCGTGAATAACATTCTTCAAAATTCTTCTCATGGACTCCAAATCGCCGTCATTGAAAACGAGTTTGGACAGGTCTCCATAGACGAAGAGCTAGTAAGCGAAAACCTCCAAGAAAAAGAAGATATTATAACAATGGATAATGGATGTGTCTGTTGCAGCGTAAGAGGTGATTTAATTCGAGCGTTGCTGACGTTAAAAGACCGGAAAGACAAGAAATTTGATTCGATTATTATCGAAACCACGGGTTTAGCTGACCCGGCACCAGTTGCGTTTACATTTTTTACGAATCCAGAAATAGCGGACCATTACGAACTGGACAGTATTTTATGTTTGGTAGATGCAAAACATATTCAATTGCATTTGGAGGAACATAAACCAGATGGGGCGGTAAACGAGGCTGTACAACAAGTTGCTTTTGCCGATCGTATATTGCTGAATAAAACTGATCTTGTCTCGGAAGAGTGTTTGTTAGAAACGACCTCCATTTTGCGTTCCATTAACGCCGTTGCGGAAGTCATTCCAACTCAAAATAGTAAAATCGACCTTAAAAAAGTTCTGGGTGTGAGTTCTTTTAGTATTGAAAAGACTTTACAACATGACCCGTCTTTTCTGGATGAAAACAAATCACAAAAGCACGACTTATCTGGTGTCAGCTCTGTTGGCATAGAGTGCGAGGGCGAGTTTGATTTTAATAGTGTTAACGAGTTTATGATGGATCTACTCCAAACAAATCACGAAAATTTATACCGCTCCAAGGGTGTCCTGTGCTTTAAAGGACAAGGAAATAAAAAATTTGTTTTTCAAGGTGTGCATGAACAAATAAACTTTGGCCCAAGCGAAATTGAATGGACACCAGAGGAAAGAAGAGTAAATCGAATCGTATTCATTGGTCGTAACTTGAATCGCGAGGAGCTTGAGGATGGATTCAAGAAATGTTTGACTTGAGGGGTTAGCATCGCTTTCCTCGAAAAAAAGTTGTTAACACGAACGAGAGGACCCAAGCAAAGATATTCGAATATTTTTATTTTCAATTCTTTTCCAAACTTTCAGATTCCGCCCTAAAATACGTACATCTGCTCAATAATTAATCTAAGAATGCCAGTCAACTGGTGAGAATTGTACCCTCACATGCTCGGAGTCAATTGCCCCTTTAACTGTCATGACTGCGTTCTTCGCCGCTTTAACCAGCGTTGTTGGCCCACACGCGGCCACTACTAAATGAGCCCGAATACCTTCCCTCGTCTGCAGTGGTGCTGCTGCTTCGTGAACCAACGCATTAAAATCTGGTCGACCGATCTGTAAATTATGGGAACAGTGTTTATGTCCTTCAATCACACTCAACGGTATTATCTCAGATATTGCAACCTCACAGTCACCGTCGCCATCACCACTATCATAATTACCCAACTGCATATACAAAGTCCCTCGCATGGTCGACTGACAACACCACCACAGCTTATTGCAGCTGCGCACTAATGAAGGAGTAATTGCAATAATATAACTGACTGCTTTCATCGTTACCATCATGCACCCAATTACTAGTGCTATAGGTAGGACTCGGTGAACCACAGTCAAACCGATTATAGTCTGTGGAGAACCCAAAAGGTTGTTGCGAACTAGCCATCCACTCCAAATAACGTGCTGCGCAAATAATCCAATGATCACCGCAGCAATTGAAATGAGTGGTGAAGCTTTAGCAGTGTTGTTCAAAGAATACTTAGTAGTATCTCTGCTAGAGTCCAAGTTGTTGTCTATGACCGCTATTGAAGAATCCACGTTTTCCTCCGTGTACTTTGTTGTCACGGAATCTAACAGCTCGGAAGTGAAAGACGTATGTGTGGCATCGGATACATTCTTCATGTCGTGACTTGTGATGTACACGGTGATTCTGAAGGCTTTATCTGACATAGTCATGGTGTTAGTTCCCATATCGCATCCTCTCATTTCGTGTGGACCCCGAAAGCATGGTAGGAGTCGGACGAGAGCAAGATAATCCCCCTTGGTCTTTACGCACCATACCAAATGACATGACCCGTACCTAGAGTTGAAGTCATTGGCACCAGCCTTTAAAGCTGGAAGCCATCCCGTTATTCCAGTTCCACCCGCGATTAGAAGCAATGCAGAATGTCCATTCTTGTAATCGGTACTTTTTCCTCCTGTCATATCCCTCAACCCTGACCCAGGAAGAGACCAATTACCTCCCCCACATGGATATGGACCGCTCACCTCAGCCTGAAAGCTCGCTATATGATCACTCTCCTTAGCGCAAAGAGTAGCAAGCGCCGCCGACCAGTCGCCAGCTTTTGAAGATATAAACATGGAAAGCTCTGCTCGGTAGCGAGCCTTCTTGCAACCATCTTCGCTTGTGCTCCATTTCATGCATATTGACGCGACAGAGAGGGGATGAAACTCTCTTCCAAGCGGTATTAATTTTATCGATACCCACTCTCCTCTTGGTGGCAAGCTATTACGAGCTGCTGAGGTGATGATCTCGCCGTAATCGACCGTGAGCTCAACCCATGGGCCCGACGTTCCACTGAGCAATCTAGCTTTGCAAGGCAGTCGCCTCCGTGTCAAATTACCACGCCACCCGAGATACCAGTCCGCTAGCCCTGGTATTCCAAAGAGAAGAATACTTAAATCATGAAGCGCACAACACAAAACGAACATCATCGCGACTGGAAGATGCAGCCGCTGAAAGATATGATAGCGAAGTCGTCGGACGGAGGGGATTGCAGATAACACAAGCCCTAGACATGAAAAACATGCAAGGAGGCCAAACATATTTACGAGCCCAAGTCTATTTAATTTTCCCAATGAAGGCACTGGGAAGCAGTTCCTCCACAACGTCCGCAACCCAGCCTCTTGGATATAAAACAGGACGTAGGCAACTGAATGGAGTACAGATTGCCCAGCGCACCACCAACCAGCTGTACGATGTATTGGAATTGCCTCTGTAAATCCAAGCAAGCCCCCAGTCATTTCGAATAGCCAGGCAGACTCCCCACGTGTAGCAAATAGAAGACATAAACCGAGGTTTAATCGGGCTAGCCGGGCAGTCACGAGACCAACCGTATCAAAGAGGATACTCGAGTAGTGACAGTTGTTTCCAGGGGGAGGCGAGCAGCTAGAAGACATTGGAAACCAGTTTGTCGTTACTACCGCCGCAATGACTGGGACTGTGTTCATGGCGGCAAAAAACCACAATAAGGACGCGTTAGAGTAACTCTCTACGCTAAAATAGTCAGAATGGCGGCCTACTCTACCAAGCAGCACTGGAAGGCACGAGAGAAATGAAAGCAAAATGACCTGTTGCTTTTGCCAGTCGAGCAAAATCCGTACTTCCCCCCTCCGCAAGATTGGAAGAGGTAGCAGTTCACCCACACAAAGATATGCAAAGATTAACATTGTCGCTGCTTGTAAGAAACGCATTGTACATCGCGATGTCATCGTGAAGGCGTGCCACCGAAAAACGTGCTATACTACAGAATTTTCTTCTATTTCTTCCACAACTTTTCTTGGCTAAGATGTGTCGTTTATGGGAACTTCAGAAACACAAGTCTCCTTTGGGCACTTGACAAGCTCTCTAATCCAATAGAGTATCGACTGGGTCAAGATGCCTCATATAGAATCAAAGTGAATTCACGGAATTTGAAGAAAATTCCCGCTAAGAGACATTGGCGCACTCAAGACCGGTAACTTTGGGG
>Ga0115000_10004150_pt1 | contig 11912 bp, 11 predicted proteins | sample ArcticOcean_MG_C_6_FD_89690 | JGI IMG/M metagenome (GOLD analysis project Ga0115000, IMG submission 89690) | Marine microbial communities from western Arctic Ocean - ArcticOcean_MG_CB8_128 | ecosystem: Environmental > Aquatic > Marine > Oceanic | place: Arctic Ocean: Canada Basin | collected... | reverse complement strand
TTTAGACAGTAATTTTGCAGATATGGCCAATATAGGTGGCAGAGTTGGCACTATAACTGCAGCTTGTTTCTTATCTAGATTCACTGAAGACTTTAAGTGGGCACATCTTGATGTGGCTGGTACTGCTCAATACAAAGGTGCTGCAAAAGGCGGATCAGGAAGACCCGTACCTTTATTAAGCCAATACCTTATAGATAATTCTTAATGCTTAAGGCAGAGTTCATTTCTATTGGCTCTGATTTAAACCTTGCCATAGAAATAGTCTGTGAGCTAACCGCAAAAATATACTTAGAAGAAGATAATTATTTATTTACTAAATGGATAGATCTTAAATGCAACACTTTGGAACAAGCAGAACAATTAGATGAGGCAATGTGGAAGAGACCTGCCAACACATTAATACCTCATCAATTGATACATGCAGGTGATCCTAAAATAAGGATTAATATTGGTTATCCTGGAACAAAGTTTTCTAAGAATGAAGACAGGTCATTGATAAATATAAGTCCTGATTTTCCCTTAGATGTTAAAGATTACAATTGTTATTACCAAATGGTGATCGAAGATGGTTCTCTACTAAGAGAAAAAGCAGCAGAAACCTGGAAACAATCTAAAAAGGAAGGATTGGAACCTGAATTCAAGAAATGGCAATGAAAACAACCTACAACCCCAAAGACATAGAAATACCCATTTATAAAAAATGGGAAGATTCTGGTTTCTTTAAATCTGATCCCGATAGCAAGAAAGATCCTTATTGCATAATGATACCTCCTCCCAATGTAACGGGTACTTTGCACATGGGCCACGGATTTCAAAATACACTGATGGATGCTTTAATCCGGTACAAAAGAATGTCTGGCTTTGACGTTCTCTGGCAAGTAGGAGTTGACCATGCCGGCATAGCCACGCAGATGGTTGTGGAAAGGCAACTAGAAGCAGAAGGAATAACAAAAGAATCACTTGGAAGAGATGAATTTGAGAAGAGAGTTTGGCAATGGAAAGAAAAATCAGGTAACAAAATTACGAAACAATTAAGACGACTTGGTGCCTCTCCGGATTGGTCAAGAGAAGCCTTCACGATGAATGAAGATTTAAGCCTTGCGGTCAAGGAAGTCTTTATTCAACTTTATGATGAAGGGCTTATTTACCGAGGAGAAAGGCTTGTTAATTGGGACACAGTTCTTCAAACAGCCCTGTCAGACCTTGAAGTAATAACCGAAGAGAGGCAAGGTTCTTTGTGGTACTTAAAATACCCCTTAGGAAATAATAAATTTATAACCGTAGCAACTACCAGACCTGAAACAATGCTGGGCGATACTGCAATTGCTGTAAACCCAGAAGATACAAGGTACAGCTCTCTAATAGGGAAAACTATTAATCTTCCGCTGTCTAATAGGGAAATACCCATTATTGGTGATCAATATGTTGATCCAGAATTTGGTACGGGATGTGTAAAAATAACACCTGCGCATGATTTTAATGATTTTGATATAGGTAAAAGACACAACCTAGAACTGATAAATATTCTTAACCTCGACGGAACTCTAAATGAGAACGTTCCGAAGAACTTTGTAGGACTAGCCAGAGAAGAAGCAAGAAAAGAAGTAATTAATGAGATGGAACAATTGGGTCTCTTAGAAAAAATTGAGCCTTATAAAATTACAATCCCTACTGGAGATAGAAGCGATTCAGTACTAGAGCCGCTAATAACAAATCAATGGTTTGTTAATCAGAAAGAGTTATCCAAAGAAGCTATCAAAGTTGTTAAAAATGATGACACAAGTTTTGTTCCTAAAAATTGGGAGAACACCTATTTTTCATGGATGAATGACATACAAGATTGGTGTATCAGCAGGCAATTATGGTGGGGCCATAGAATACCGGCCTGGTACGATCAAGAAGGAAATATTTATGTTGCAGAAGATGAAAAGTCAGTCAGAACAAAGTATTCTCTGAAAGAAGAGATCATCCTGAAACAAGAAGATGATGTATTGGATACCTGGTTTTCTTCTTCTCTATGGACATTCTCTACTCTCGGATGGCCATCTTCTTCTAAACTTCTAAAAAGATACCACCCAACAAATGTTCTGGTAACTGGTTTTGATATTATTTTCTTCTGGGTTGCCAGAATGATCATGATGACAACTCACTTTATTAAAGAAGTGCCGTTTAAAAAAATCTTCATTCACGGACTAATAAAAGATTCAGAAGGGCAAAAAATGTCAAAATCTAAGGGCAATACCCTAGACCCCTTGGACATCATAGATGGTATTGATCTTAAAGAGCTCCTAGAAAAAAGAACTGAAGGACTGATGCAACCTAAAATGAGAGAGAGAATAGAGAAACAAACGAAGAAAGAGTTTCCAGAAGGCATTAATGCCTATGGAACAGATGCCTTAAGACTAACATTCTGCTCATTAGCTTCGGGAGGACGAGATATTAACTTCGACATGAAAAGAGTGGAAGGTTACAGAAATTTCTGCAATAAACTCTGGAATGCTTCAAGATTTATAGACCTTCAATTAGAAAAATATGAGATTTCAGATGAAGAATCAAGTGAAAATATAGATCAATGGATCAATTTTAAACTTAATGAAACCTCAAAAAAAGTTGAAGAGGCTTTTAAAAATTATAGATTCGATTTAGCAACTAAAGCAATTTACGAATTCATCTGGTATGAATTCTGTGACTGGTACATAGAGTTATCAAAAATAAGATTATCGAATGAATCGGTTGATGGCGCCTCAAAAGCCAAAATCGTAAGGTCAATGATCAACACTCTTGAAAAAGCCCTCCGTCTTGCTCATCCCATTATGCCTTTCATTACAGAAGAAATTTGGCAGCACCATAAACCTCATAATCAGACTTCATGTAAAAGCATAATGATTGCTGACTTCCCTGCTGCTGAAAATAGCTCTGAAGTGGAAAGTTATAAATCTGTGGAGTGGCTCAAAGAATTGGTTACTGGGATTAGGAATATAAGAGGCGAATTAAACATTAAACCTTCAGTAAAAATTAAATGCTTAGTTAAAGACGGTGATGAATTGGATGGTAAAAATATTGAACAATTTAAAAACTTAATTATTGAGCTTGCTGGTTTATCAGAATTAACTTGGTCAGGAGAGGAAATATCTCCTCCTTCAGCTATTTATGTCCAAAATAATCTTAAAACTTTGGTTCCACTAGAAGGCCTCATTGACCCCATGAATGAAGTTTCTAGACTTGAAAAGGCCGTTATGAAATTAGAAAAAGAAAGGTCTATGATTTCAGGAAAATTAGAAAATAAGAAGTTTCTAGAAAATGCCCCTGCCGAATTAGTGAATGATCAGAAAACTAGACATGCAAATATAGTTATGGAAGTTGATAATTTAAAGATTCAACTAAACGAAATATCGAAGCTTGTTTAAATATTTATTGATATAGGCTAGATGCTTTATAATTCATCAAAGGAAAAAAATTATGTTTTTTAGAGCTCTTATAACCAGTCTTATTACTTCGTTAATCTACGTCTTAATAACGTCTTACCTAATTGATGGGACTAACAACAACACCTTGTGGTATGTCCTGTTTATTTATTGGTCTTTAGGTTTCTTATCTATTCTAGGGTTCATATATGGAAGGAAGATTAAAAGAAACTTCAGAGGAGAAACCGGAATTATAAAGTGGTTTGATCCAAGCAAAGGCTATGGGTTTCTAATTAGGGATAAAGGTGGCGATTTATTCGTCCATCTTAGGGCCGTTCAGCCATCAGACAGAAGAAAGCTTAAAGAAAATACAAAGGTTAGATTTTCTGTTGAGAACACTGAAAAAGGTCCACAAGCTGAAAATATAAGAATCATATAAATCTAGAATATTCGGCTAATAAACCAAAAAGAACCTAAGGAAGCTAAAAATACAGCTGCCAATGGTTCCAGATTAAAAGCTCTTATGTAATGAATGTTTCTAAGCAATGAAACTAATAAAAGAAACAGTAAAACAATAATTATTTGCCCTGCTTCTACTCCCAAATTAAACCCTAACAAAGCAGGTATCAGGCTATCTTCTGGTAATCCTACCTCTGCAAGATTTCCTGCAAATCCAAAGCCATGGACCAATCCGAATAAACTTGTTACAGCAATCGATAAATTAGAATTCTTCAATCTGTTGCTAAAATTAAGATAAGAAATGGTAAAGAGGACAACTCCACATAGCCCTACAAAATAAGAAGGAATACCAAAAAAGTTATAAAAGATGAGAAAAGGCACTGAAACTAAGAAAAATACTTTTGAGTAAAATACGTATTGTTTAGTTTCTTTTGCCAAAAATTCTAAGGCAATTAATAATATTGAATATCCAATTAATGATTCAACGAAGCCAGTGGAAGGACTTACAAAGTTCATTACTCCTAAAGCCAATGTGATGCTATGACCTAAAGTAAAACCAGTAATTGCAACTGCCAACAACCGCTTCCTTTTATTAAGCAGAATAATCCCAAGAAGAAAAGCTATATGATCATAGCCGGTAGAAATATGTTTGATACCTAAGAGAAAGTATCCCCATATTGAACTTTCGCCTTCATTCTTTTCAGCTGAATCTAAAACACCCTCTTCCCAACTCCTGGATTGACTGGTAAATAATTTTTCTGGATGAGATTGACCATTTATTTTAAAGGTAGCAATATGAGCATGCGCAGGGTCAATATCAAAAAAAGCGTTGTTCTTTAATTTAACTAACTCGCCTTTACACTTTTCGCCCCAACTAAAACGAATGTAACCAGTGGAAGTGGATGTAAAAAACTTAGGCATCTCAATAAGTTCGCATTCTGAATCAATATAAAAATTTTCTTTTACATGATTTAATATTTCTTGCTCCCAATTGCTTGTTAAAGGCCATTGCATCTTAGACAAAACAGAAAGTTGGATAGAAAAAACTGTCTCCACTTCAAAATTATTCTCATTATGATCAATTAATACTTTGGAATAAGATTCACTTCTCTGATGAGCGCTGATGGAACTTGTTAGGAAAATTAAAAGAAGTAAATAGACCTTTTTACTTTTATACATCTTTTACGTATCTAATTTTCTAGAAATATCGTACCAATTCTTTAAATCTTCTAAGTAATTCCTTAAAGACTGATCGTCTCTTCTCTTTCTAAATTCAGAAATTACTTGATTCTTTATAGCTGAAAATTCGGGAGGGCTTGAGTTCTCTTTATTAACCAGATATATAATTTTATACCCTCCTGAAACTCTCTTAGGAAGAGTGAATTCTCCTGGTTCTAATTTCTCTGCTATCAACATAAGAGAAGGCCCTAAATACTCTCTAACTTTAGACAAGGTCATCAACGTGTCAGGTATTTGTAAGGCAGTTTGTGTTCCATTAGATGCAACTTCTTCAAAAGTACTTCCTGAAATTAACATGTCAAATGTCTGTTTTGCCTTTTGAAGAGAAGTAACGTCTTTATCTTCGTTATCTGAAAAATAAATTTGCTTTACTCTGAGCCTGTCTGCATTTGTAAAAAAACCTACATTTTGTTTAAAGAATTCTTTTAGTTCCTCTTCAGAAATATCAACCATGTCGTTTTCAGAAATGATCTGATTGATCATTTGCTGAACGACCGTGCCACGTGCCATAGGATTAGTTCGCAGCATTCCCATATCCAAAGCCCTTTTTATGAGCAATTCTTCTTCAATCATTCTTTCTAAGATGTACTCTCTGTCTTCTTTTGATAAAGGTGATCGCTTATCTGTTCTCAAGCCTTCTAATTGCAGAAGATATTTCTCTCTGGTTATTTTGACTCCTTCAATGTTAGCAACCCAATCTTCTGTGATTTCAAAGTTGACTCTTTTAATAAGAGAAGCAGACGCTAAAAAAATACCAAGAAGAATTCCTAAAACTAGAATGGTATTTAAGTAGTTTTCTTTATTCATTTGAAGTCATTTCTATGTGAGGTATACCGTCTTCAATGTAGGTATCACTACACTTTATAAAGCCATGTTTTTTATAAAATTCTTCTAAGTGTTCTTGGGCAGACAATGTTATTAGAACATCAGGAAAAAGGGTTCGACTTTTTTTCATTCCCTCATCGACTAAATAATGCCCTAAACTCAGTCCTCTAAATTTAGCATCTACTAAAATCCTACCAAGACAAGATCTTGAATTCTTGATTCCAGGTTCTAGAAGCCTTGCATAGGCCACCAAACCGCCTTCATGAATGCCCAAAAAATGAAGCGCCTCTTGATCCAGTCCATCTACGTCTAAATACCAAGATTGCTGTTCTACAGAGAAAATCTCCTGCCTGAATTTAAGAATTTCATATAATTCATCTTTTTTTAGCTCTGAGTAGGATTTCCAAGTCCAAGATATATCTTTGGTAATCACTCTTAAGGACAAAGATTAGGGCACTCTCTGTGAATAGAATCAATAGCCTTAAAATCTTCTTCGTTTAATGTTACTTCCGCGCTTCCAACAGCCAGTCTTAATTGTTCCATTGTTGTTGCTCCAATAATATTTGAAGTTACAAATTCCTTTGAATTTACAAATGCATTAGCAAGCACAGAAGGATCCATGCCTATCTTTCCGGCATATGCTACATAAGATTTTATTGCTTCATTTGCTCCAGGAACCTCGTATCTATCTCCTCTCTTAAAGAGGGCTGTTCTTGAGCCTTCAGGTCTAGCCCCGTCTATGTACTTACCTGATAAGTAGCCTTGTGCAATAGGAGAGTAAGCTAAGAGACCAACATCAGATTGATAATAAAATTCGGAAAGGCCATCTTCATAAGTTCTGTTCAAAAAATTATAAGCATTCTGCACGGAAGCCACTCTAGGTAAATCATCTGCTTCTGAATGCTTAAGAAATTCAGACAAACCCCAAGAAGTTTCGTTTGATAAACCAATGTGTCTTACTTTTCCACTTTTGACTAAATCCCCTAGTACTTCTAAGGTCTCTGATATGGCTATACTTTCAGCTTCGATATGTTTGTAACCTATACCGCCAGAACCAAACATTGCTATTCTTCTGTCTGGCCAATGCAATTGATAGAGGTCTACATAGTCAGTCTGTAACCTTTTTAAGCTGTTGTTTAAAGCCTCTTCTATGTTGGCTCTATCCAATCTTGTCTCTCCTCCCCTGAACCAATTCATTGGACTTCTACCTGCTACTTTCGTAGCTAGAATAATTTTCTCTCTATTTGAATTCTTTTTAAACCAAGTTCCAATTATCTCTTCAGTTCTTCCTTGTGTTTCTGCCATTGGAGGAATTGGATATAATTCTGCTGTATCAAAAAAATTAACACCTTTTTCAAAAGCATAATCCATTTGTTCATGGCCCTCTTCTTCTGTGTTTTGTTGACCCCAAGTCATGGTCCCTAAGCAAATTAAACTTACGTCTAAATCTGTTCTACCTAATTTTCTATATTCCACTAAATTTCTCCGACTAATTAATGTAAAGCACTATAATAGCGAAATAAAATTTAAGGAAGACATGACAGAGATAAAAAACAATATTTATAAACATTCTTGTAAAGATAATTCAGGAAACCTAAAAAACCTTTCTGACTTTGAAGGCAAAGCCTTATTAATTGTCAATACTGCAAGTAAATGTGGTTTTACCCCTCAATATGACGGGCTCCAAGAGCTTCATGCTAAATTTAAAGACTCTGGTTTTTCAGTTCTAGCCTTTCCTTGTAATCAGTTTGGAGGCCAAGAACCAGGCTCCTCAGAAGAAATTCAAGAATTCTGTAGTATTAATTTTGGGATTAATTTTCCAATTTTTGAAAAGATTGACGTTAAAGGTAAAGACGCACATCCATTATTCAAATACCTAACTTCAGAGAAAAAAGGCTTGCTCGGAACCGAGTCTATAAAATGGAATTTCACTAAATTTTTAATTGATAAAGAAGGAAAACCAATTGCTAGATATGCTCCAAACACAACACCAGATAAAATTTCTCAAGAAATAGAAAGTCTTATTAAAAGCTAAATCTCAGTTACCAAAGAGTCTGCCCTTCCAATCCTCTCTTAAACTTTTGGACATTAACAAGGCATCCTCTTTACCTTCAGGAAGTCTGTAATAATCTTTTCGAATCCCTATCTGTTTAAACCCAAAATCTAAATAAAGATTTGTTGCAGCCACATTCGAAACCCTTACTTCTAGGAATATTTTTCTACTCCCCATGGCTTCAGAGGCATAAATAATTTTTTCTAATAAATCCGAACCAAGCCCTTGCCTTCTTTTTTCTGAATTAACGCCTATATTAAGTAAATGAGCCTCATCCAATGCAATCGATTGTATTGCAAATCCAGATACTTCATCAGAGTGAGTTTGAATTAGACAGTAATAATCCCTTTTTAAGCAATCCATGAAGTTTTGCTTGGTCCAAGGGAATGGATTAGACAAATTCTCTATCTCAAGAACTGTCTCAATATCAGATTCCGTCATATACCGATAGTCCAACTGATCTTTAGACTCTATCTCATCAACAGCCATAGATTAGTCTTTTATACATGCCCATAATTCTTTTTTTAATTGTGAATTGCTAAATAAATCTTCAAATGGAGCCAGGTTAACCAAATTAGTATTAGGGTATTCTTTTTCTAATAAATCTTCGGAGTGACATTTCCCAAAAAGAACTATTTTCTTTAAAGGGATATCTTTCGGAGCAGATTCTAAAAATTTATAAGGTTCTTTTGAGTTTAAGGTTCTTGATATAGAAGCAATAAACCTATGCGTGTGCTCTAAGGAATTATTAAGCAGTGTTCGGGTGGAAAAACAAAAAAGAACTGATTGTATGACTACAAAACAATCACTAATTTCTTCTTCATGAGGGCTTTCTAATAATTTTTTTTCCCAAAATTTAAACCCTAAAAATTCTAATTTTTCTGCATTTTCTAGACTCATATTCAATCAATTCTACTTTAACTGACTCAACTCTCAACTTGACCGTCTATTGAGGCGTATATATCCTATTAGAAATGACTTTAGTCAATACCATAATTTTAAGTTTACGACTTACCTGCCCGGTCCTTGTTAAACAAGGCTTACCGGGCATATCTCTATCTGTTTAGCCGCCTAAACAACACAAACTAAGACCCTAAATAAGGTAATCCCCTGAGGAAACTTCATTGACTAAAATAATTAATACTTCAACTTCAAAATATAAAGCTTTTAAGCCTGTTGACTTAGCAGATAGAGCTTGGCCAAATAATTCAATCTCACAAAGCCCTACATGGTGCAGTGTTGACTTGCGGGATGGAAACCAAGCATTGATAGAACCTATGGGTGAGGAAAGAAAGCTAAGAATGTTTAAGATGCTCTTAGAAATTGGATTTGAAGAAATTGAAATAGGATTCCCTTCAGCTTCTCAAACAGATTTTGATTTTGTAAGGAAAATAATCAAAGAAAAATTGATACCTGAAAATGTCACGATACAAGCTTTAACCCAGGCAAGAACAGAACTAATTAAAAGAACCTTTGAAGCACTAGAAGGAGCTCCAAGAGCTATAGTTCATGTCTATAACTCAACTTCAACCTTACAAAGAAGGGTTGTCTTTAATAGCGATAAAGAAGGTGTAAAAAAAATAGCTATTGATGGAGCTAAAGATGTAAAAAAATATTCAGAAGATTATCCTGATACGGATTGGACTTTTGAATATAGTCCAGAAAGCTTTACAGGGACAGAGCTACCCTATGCCGTTGAAGTCTGTAATGCGGTAAATGAAATCTGGCAGCCCACTAAAGATAATAAATCTATAATCAACCTTCCTGCAACGGTTGAAATGGCTTCACCTAATATTTACGCAGATCAGATAGAGTGGGTATGTAGAAATATAGATAATCGTGAGAATGTTGTTATAAGCCTGCATCCTCATAATGATAGAGGCACGGCAGTTGCGGCTACTGAACTAGGAGTGATGGCCGGTGCTGATAGAATTGAAGGCACATTATTTGGGAATGGAGAAAGAACAGGCAATGTAGATTTAGTAACTTTAGCACTCAATATGCTCACGCAAGGCGTTGATCCCCATTTAGATTTTTCAAACATAAATCCGATAATGAGAGAAGTTGAATATTGCAATCAGCTACCCGTGCATCCCAGACATCCTTATGCAGGCGATCTTGTCTTTACTGCTTTTTCTGGCTCTCATCAAGATGCTATAAAAAAAGGACTCAACGATCTAAGAAACTCCAATCAAGAAACTTGGGAGGTGCCTTATCTACCTATCGACCCTAATGATGTAGGCAGATCTTACGAAGCTGTAATAAGAATTAATAGTCAATCAGGCAAAGGAGGGGTTGCTTACCTTCTAGAAAAGGATCATGGATTAAGTATGCCAAGAAGACTTCAAATAGAATTCAGCCAAGTTATACAAAAGATTGCTGACGAAACTGGTAAAGAAATCTCTCCATCGGACATCTGGCAAAGTTTTCGAGATACGTATTTAAATGATTCAGGAAATTTTTATTTTTTAAAACACCACATCAATTCGCTTGCAAACAAAGACGGAATCCAGACCGACGAACTAGAAATATTAATCAAGAAAGGTAATGAAGAAATTTCGATTAATGGTTCAGGTAACGGCCCCTTAGATGCATTGATTGATGCTTTAAAGAAAAATTTGGGTATTGATATTAGTATTGCCGACTATCATCAGCATGCCATTAGCTCTGGTTCTGATGCTCAAGCAGTGGCTTACTCTGAGATTGTTTATAAAGGGCAATCAGTTTGGGGTGTTGGCATAAACCAGAACACGGTTATTGCAGGGCTTATTTCTGTTATTAATGGATTAAATAGATTGTCTATATAGGTTAAATCTTTAATATACTTCACATCGCTTAATTTTTTTTAGCTTGGGGAGTTATATGGAAAGTGCACAGCCAGTTAAACGTAATACGATATTATTCTATGGGGGACTAGCTACTCCTTTAGCCATGATTGGCTACCCAATTGCTATCTGGCTTATACCTTTTTATTCTGAAGTTGTAGGAATAGAACTCTACGTTATCGCTAATATCTTACTATTGGCAAGATTTACAGATGTTATAACTGATCCAATATTAGGGCAGTTAGGTGATTCCACAAAAACCCGGTTTGGCAGAAGAAAACCTTGGATTATCCTTGGTGTGCCTTTAATGATGTTCGCCATTTATAAATTATTCATTCCAGGAGCTGAAGTTTCAGTCATGTATTTTGTTATATGGATGATGCTAATGTATTTAGGTTCTACAATAATTGGGATTCCTTACGGCGCTTGGGGAGCAGAAATATCACCTGATTACCACCAAAGATCAAGAATTGTTAGTGGCAGAGAAGGATGGACTCTCATAGGACTTTTAATAGCTGCTCTCATTCCTCTTTCTATTGAAGTCTCAGGCAATGGACTGTCTATCGGTGAATCAGTAACCAGAATGCTCCAGGCTGTTTTCTTGTTTCAAGATTTTTCGACTTCCGGCAAGATGAGAGACATACTTGCTTATATGGGCATGGGCATTGTCATCCTACTTCCGCTGTTTGCTGGGCTGGCACTTTGGAAAGTGCCCGACCCGATGCCTGAAGTAAAAAAGAAAATACCTCTCAAAGAAGGCCTGAAGTATGCTGCTGAAAATCCTCTTTTAGTTAGAATTCTGTTAATTATATTCTTGGTCATAGCCGGTGAGTCATTCAGGAACACTCTGTCTCTTTGGTTTGTCAGAGATGTGATAGGAATAGAAACTGTAGGTGCATCTTACGCAAGGTATTTCATTGCAGGATTCATTGCCATTCCGTTTTGGCTATGGCTTGGAAAAACCATAGGAAAACACAGAGCGTTCTGCATAACTCTTGTAGGAACTGGTAGCGTAAGCTTTTTACGTTTTTTCCTTGAAAATGGTGACTTCAAATACTTTCACATATTATTCTTGTTGAAAGGAGCTTGCTTTGGTGGACTTCAATT
>Ga0115000_10004145_pt1 | contig 11922 bp, 10 predicted proteins | sample ArcticOcean_MG_C_6_FD_89690 | JGI IMG/M metagenome (GOLD analysis project Ga0115000, IMG submission 89690) | Marine microbial communities from western Arctic Ocean - ArcticOcean_MG_CB8_128 | ecosystem: Environmental > Aquatic > Marine > Oceanic | place: Arctic Ocean: Canada Basin | collected... | reverse complement strand
CACCTATGCCAGCTTCGACGGCAGCGGCGTCGGATGGTTCTAGAACACTCTTAACAGCGCCTAATGCGTCTTTTGCGACATCAGGATTCTTTTGAAGTACCTGTGCACCTTGTGCTGCAGCCTTCATATCTGCTTTACCGGAAGCAGCAGCTTCTTTTCCAGAGGCTGCCTGTGCTGCACCGGCTGAGGCCTCGGTAGTTTCGGTACCTATACTTTCAGTTGCACCAATAAGCTCGGTCTGGAGTTTTTGAAGATTTATTGCTGCAAACTCTTCAAAGGGTGATGACATGATGGCTGCTAAAACAACATCATCAGACACAATATTTCCAGAATCATCGCCACCAAATAGCTTTCCTATGAAGCCCATAACCTTCTTAAAGAATCCACCGCTCTCAGACTCTGCATCTTTTGACCCTGTCTGCCAGGCTTTATTAAACCATTCTGGTACGACGTAAGTTTTTTCAACAGACTTCTTAAGGTCATCTGGTGTGGGGAAATCTGGTGCATCATCGCCACCTTCTGCGGCGGCATTCGCTAAATCACCAATAGTCTTGGATCCATCTTCAATCTTAGATTTTCCAATCTCGCCCTTTATAGTTTCGATACACTGAATTAATGCTGCTGCCTCACCCATCAGGTCTTGTACTTTCTTTGTTGTCTCTGCAACAAAATCAGCCCTCTGCTTGGGGTCAGCATCCTCGTCATACATCGCGTCGGTGTTCTGGATAGATTGACTATTTAGAGCGTCAACAATCGCAGCCCACTCAGGGGTGTCAGGTGTTGATGAACCAATTTGCTCCATAATGGACATTGCTTGATCAAGAGCAGCACCAAATTCTTGTTTATCTTTATCGTCAAGTGCCTCTGTAAGGAGGGTCTCTAACTCACCAGCTGCCAAGAAATGTTCTGCAAATAAATCAACCTGTGTCTTAATAAACAATCTAGAGCATTGCTTTGAAAGGTTATGTACTATTCCACTCATGGTTCGGAACTCCAATTAATATCGCGCTTACAAGTAAATATGGAGGAAAGATAGTTGGTGCTAAGTTGTATAGCGCCTGACTGCGACTCCAGCGGACTTAAGTAGGTTGACACCGGACATATCCCTATATTCTTCATCATAAACCACTTCCTCTATTCCGCCATTGATCATTGCTTTGGCACACATCTTGCATGGGCTTAAGGTTACATACATGATTTTTCTTCCGCGGATATTATAGTCGCATTTTAGCAAAGCGTTAATCTCTGCATGAATCATTCCTGAATTTCCTGGCTCGGTCGATTCAACTTCATTTGGACCACCAGAATAATTACCGTTGTAACCGACGGCAAGGACCTGCGTGTTCCTATCGGAAACTATAACAGCACCTACGCGGTATCGAGGGTCATAAGATCTACGAGAAATGGAATGAGCAAAGCCCATCCAGATCTCATCCCACGCTGGTCTACCATCCGAGCTCATTTAAGTACCTCTTAAGATCTTCGCAGCTATCAACCTCATCACCCCAAGTGGACCATCCTGGATTTTTGTGTCTTGCAAAGAGCTCAACCTTACTTTGATCTGGAAACATTTGTTCAATTCTAGAGCGGACTTCATCAGGCTTCTTGCTGTGTTGTTCCCTCATGTGCTCCAAGTATTGTCGTACATTTCTTGCCCCTCGAGGACGTGGGATCTTTCCGTTTTTACCAACGATGCATAACTCGCACTGTGACATTGTGTAAAAGCCGGGATTAACGCGCATCTTATTCCAGACAAACGCAACAGTAGAATATTTTAGGCCCCAACTTTTTAGTAGGTCAAGACCTTGGTCAAGATGAGGATTCGTTACCCACATAAAAACAAGAGCATCTTCATTCAAGAGTTGCTGCATCGGGAATTGCTTAAGCTGCTTTAGCTTGAGTGTACCATAATGCTTGCTAGCACCACCTGAGTCACCAGCTCCAGGCTTGGAATGCTGTAACTGGCCTTTATAATCCCATGGTGGATCAAGGTAGACAACGTCATACCTCGGGGTCGATTGTGTCAAAAAGTTCTTCAATGTGTTTCTCCTTAGGTAAAGTAAATCCTGCTGCTTTCTTGTGGCCACCGCCACCAAATTTCTTGGATATCTCCGATACGTCCACGCTTTCATGAAAAGCGCGTAAGCTAACCTTCGTTATCTTTGCTTCATGATCCCAAAACCAAATTACTGCAAAATCACAATCAGGGGCCAATCGAGCACCAATCTCTGACATCCAGTGAGAAGCGTTTACTACTAAGACTTCTTTACCACTCATTACACGAGGTTGCGCTTTTTCACAAACCTTCTTGACAACAGTCTTACTATACGCTAAGATATAAGAACCCCGTTTGCACGCATCATCAAAGACTGAATCATCTTCAAACTTCTCAAATTCTTCAAACTCAAAGGGGACCATATCAAATGCAGCGCTAAACTCCTTAGAGTATTCAAGCTCCCACTTCCAAAGATCTCTATCTTGAATGTACTTAATAAACTTTGGGGGCTCTTTTCCTGGATGGAAATACTCCCATGAAAGTATTGCTCCACTTTTAGTCATATCGAAATGTGTATTTGATATATCATGAAGCTCAACCATCGCTGATTTGTGGTGATCGATGATTAAGAGATTTTTTGCTTTCTTTATCATTCTTTTTGTTGTTGTTTTATCATAGGAGAAGTCTAAAATAACGACATTCTTCCCTTTTACATCTGGCGGCGGTGTGCCGTGTTTACACGCATAATACTCTGCTCGATTTCCAAGCTGTTTCCATGCTGAATAAGCAGCACCAAACCCGTCGGTACAGTCGGCGTGATAAATGACTACGTTAACCGCGTTGGGGTCCATTGAACTCATAATTTTCCCAGGATAGAATTTTAATTATCATTTTCTTTTTTCTGATGGGTGTAGGTATATTGGTCACTGGTGTCTACCCTTCTGCCATAATCGTCCTCTAGACGAATAGGGGGGTCAGAAGAAAAACCAGAAGATATTTCAAATATCACACTATCGCGAATTGCAGTCAGTCTATATGCACAACCAGCTTGAACATTCATAATTTCACCTTTAGTAAGACTAATTACCCTTGACGGATACTGACCCGGGTCATCGAAATGACGTTCATCAGCTATTTCAGCATTGATTTCACCGTTCTGAATATACAAGACCTCTTCCTTTCCTTTATGGAATTTAAGGCTTGTTCGATGGTTAGCACGAAGATGGATTTCTTTACCATGAAAGATACCATTCCATTCAACCTCATAGCCCCACGGTTTTTCCGTTGCTTCTGATTTGCCTGTCCAAATGCATCTATTCATTAATCAACCAACTCCCACCATTGAAGCGTTGTTCTTAATCCATCCCAAAATTGCTTTTTTGGAAACCAATTAAGGTCCTCGCTAATTTTATTTATATCACCCAAGGTATGCTTTACATCTCCTGCCCTCTCTGGAGCGTGGGTAACACTTAGATCGGGAAAATGCTCTTTCAATGTCTCTAAGATCTGGTTATTAGACACAGATTCGCCAGTTGCAACATTATACACTTGGAACCCTAAAGATTTAGAGTGCTCAGCTGCTGTTATCATTGCAGATGCAACGTCCTTGACATATACCATGTCCCTTGTTTGTTCACCGTCTCCATCGCTCCGTAGCGGGTCACCATTCTTGATACGAGTGCACCACGCAGCGACAGCAGTCGAGTAAGGAGAATCGCCAAGCTGGCCAGGTCCGTATACGTTGAAGAACCTTAACGCTACAAAGTCCATGTCATAGAGACGATTATACATCTCAGCGAATTGTTCAACAACCAACTTTTGAAGCCCGTATGGGGAAGTCGGGTCTTTCGATTCTTCTTCAGTTGTTGGAAGGCTTGTTACCTCACCGTAGCAGGCAGATGAAGACGCGAAGACAAACCTATCAATTTTATTGATGGCAGCAGACATTAATTCAATGGTCTTTTGCACATTTGTATGTGTCGTCAAGGCTGGGTATTTAACAGAGTATTCAACCCTTGGGTTTGCCGCAAGATGGAAAATCACATCGTAACTACCGGTTGCTACCCTCGACAAAATAGCTGCGGACGCAAAGTCAGCTGTTACAACCAACAATTCTCCGGAAGTAGGATTGTCGGCTTGCTCATCATATAAGTGCAGCATTCCCTCTGTCACAGTACGATGTTGAAGATCTTCAAGCGTAGAAAGATCCCCATTCGAGAGATCATCAACTCCCTCTACATACCATCCAGCCTCAATGAGCTGTCGGGATACATGACTTCCAATAAACCCACAACATCCAGTTACCAAAGCTTTACGCGGTTGCATACAATTTCTCCTTTTTTTAATCATTAATCTTTAGAAATATTTTAATCTTTTCTAGCTGATTGTTCAAATTCATATCATCTGTTTCTAGAACAAGACATTCACATTCTGTAGTGTCCTGAAATGCACGGTATAAAGAGTCTAGTCTTTTTAACATAGACGTTGGTAATTGGTCAGGATATTGATCATCCACCAATCCCGAGTAATCTTTTCTTAAGCAGATAATAAATTTTCCACCAGCCTCTGCGAAGTTCGTGTCCATCCAGCTAATAGCATTCATATCAGTTTCTCTATCAAAAGCCTGCGAATAGATGAGCTCACATGGATAAAATCTGTCAAGAATAACGCTAGCGTTCGTTTGTCTCATAAAGTCCATTAAAAATGGGCCACCATAGCGTAGCAGGTTGAGAAAATAATCTGGGCTATCAAGCTGAGTCTTCCATTCACCAGTGTTTTTGAAAACAGGAATGCCTGTTTGCTTGGATAATTCAGCTGCAATATTTGACTTGCCTGTCATGTCAGGTCCTATAAACGCAATCATCATGCTTGATAATCCCCCAGAATGTGTTCCAATAGATCAGCCCTATACTCAGGCCGGGGATCGATTACAGTCCTTAGAGCCTCCTCCTGCGCATCTACAAGCGCCTTCCGTTCAGTGGCATTAAGAGTTGCAAGCCACTTAACTTTTTCAATAACATCGTCAGTGCTTTCAACAAGGAGTGACTTATCAGCCAAACCAACGGGAACCGCATGCTGGAATTCTATCGGTACTAGTGCAGGTACATTACTTTTGATAGCTTCAAAAAATCTTCCAGTGATGTTACCGTAAGGTGTGTATGATGGCTTTGTGATATGCGTTACAGCAATCGAAGAGTTTAATACACCAAAAATATCTTTGTACGCCAAACGGGGTCCAAACGCGACATGCGGCGTTTGAGTCAATAGGGTCGCTGGGTCAATTCTTTCGGGTGACTTGCTTAGCCAGTTTCCATAAATCATAGTCTGGATACCAGCGTATCTAAGACCTGCACTGGGTGCCGTATAATACTTCGCGAATGGGTCTTCACGTTCGTAATTATTTCCAACGTAAGTATAGTTGTACGAGTACTCTACCGGATCAAAATAGCGCTTCATATAATTACACCAAGGAATTGTAATTCGCTTTCGGGTCTGGTGCTGGGGGGCTACGCATGCATCTGCAAGAATCGCATTGGGCCAGCGGAGCTCTTCCTCAGGAGTCATTTTAAGATCCCCATCAACAATAATAATAGGAATGCCTTGTTCATGATAGTAGTCAAGGACGGCGCATTGACGGTTATAGTCTGGCTCATCAGGATTAACGCCAGAATTCTTATACGTAGGCCAGCGCCATTCGACATATAGAATATCACCTTCTGGGTATTCTTTATCATCATATTCTACGCCTGGATATTGCTCATCATCGCGCATTTGCTGAAGCTGGATTGGGGTATGACCACGAGACAACAATTCGTTAACCCAGTCTACGCGGTTTCCACGCTCTCCATCAGGGGTATTGACGATGCTATTCTTTTCAAGAGGAGTGATGAACCCCCAAAAACTATAAAGTACTCTCATTATTTCTCCATGTTAGTTACTATTGATTATAACTAATTTATACGTTATTTTCAAGCTCACGTTTAGCTTTTACAAGAGCAGAACCAATTACTTGATGCATATCATAATACTTGTACTCAGCTAGCCTTCCACCAAAAATTACGTCTGATTGATCACGGGCCATCATTGCATATTTTTTATACATCGAATTATTACGGTCATTATTGATGGGATAATATGGCGTCTTACCACGTGTATACTCATCAGAATACTCTCTCGTTACAATAGTATTTGGTATCTTAGATGCCGTATCAGGTAAAAAGTGCTTGTGCTCAACGATACGAGTAAACGGTACATCAGGGTGTGTATAGTTCACTACAGCGTTTCCCTGGAAATCGCCCTCAAGTTCTTCATGCTCAAATCTTAAAGTACGATATTCTAGTTCGCCATGTTGAAACCCGAAATACTCATCGATCTTTCCGGAGAAGACCACCTTATCTGCCATACTGTTCCAGTGATCTTTATTGTCGAAGTAATCAATTCCTGTTTCGACCTTAACGCCTTCTAGCATATTGGTAACCATTGAGGTATAGCCATCGATTGGAATACCTTGATACTTATCGAAGAAATAATTCTCCTCGAAGACCATTCGTATTGGAAGTCTTTTAATAATGGAAGCCGGTAATTCTTTGGGATCCCTTTGCCACTGCTTCATTGTATAACCCTTGATGAACGTCTCATAAACCTCTCGGCCTACTTGTGACAAAATCCAGTCTTCAAGATTATCAGGATTCTCACATGGGATACGGACTTCTGCTAGTTTTGCTTCTGCCTCAGCTGGAGTCATTACACCCCAAAGTTGGTGAAGCGTCATTAGATTAATTGGAAAAGAAAAAATTCTCTCGTTATATCGAACCTTCGGCTTATTAACGTAGTTATTGAACTTCGCAAATCGATTTACGTAATCCCAAATACGATCATTGTTTGTGTGAAAGATGTGTGCACCATAAACATGAACATCAACACCACTACGTTTTTCAGAATAAACGTTACCGCCGATGTGCTCTCTTCGGTCAATAACAAGACATTTTTTTCCAGCATCTGTCATTTCTCGTGCAAATGTTGCACCAAAAATACCGGCACCGACAATCAGATAATCATATTCGCTCATTTACTTCTCCTCGCGTTAAATCCATAACCACTAAACTTTAAATTTTCCATTGCTTTAGCTGCGTCATTCTTCTTGCCTAACTTCCGAAGTTGATTTGCAACTAGTACAAGACCCCAGTCATGCCATACCGCAGAAAAAGGTGTTGGAAAAGCGAATTGTCTATGAAATGAGCGTAACACTCCAGCGGGTGATGTTTCTTGCGATATATCTTCCTCACATTCAGAGAGTCTATTCACCCAATAGCTCATCTCATTTCTAGAAGAGCATAAAATAGGTGGCATTGCACCATTCTTTTTCCAAAGTTCGAACTTCGACTTATTGACATTTGAAGTCTTTAGTATCTTTTCAGCCATGTCAAAATGACGCTCATAGATATGTAAAGAATTACTCGTATGAGTGTATGTACCAAGCTCTACACCAAGCTCATTTGCTAATATCTCCTGAAATACTGTGAATGCTGGAATGTCATAAGCAATTCCAAAAATTACATCAGAGCTTCTCATGTTTACAACCTGATGTAGCTTACCGTCTCTAATAAAGAACTGAAGTGCTAATGTACAGGGCACATCAAGCTTGGCATCTACGCTGTCATCTGGAACACGGATATGCATGATTGCTCTACGCGAATCAGGATCCTTTTTTAATTCATCTACGACATAGGCCCATTGGTCCAAGCGACCTTGCGCTATCTTAGAATGCGGCTTAAATAATCTTGCTCCGTATGCAGAGTTAGCTGTTATACCATCGTCAGAAATGTCTTTCCAGAAACTAGAGTATTTTGAAATCCATTCAGTCTTGTCATTTGCAGAAAGATACCAAAGCAGCTCAGCCACCATATACGTTATACTAAACTTTCGGCCGGCGACATACGGAATTCGATCACGAGGATTCAGTATAGTGAAAGATGCACCGATAATTTCTTTAACCTTCTGACCGCGAGGCGAGGCTTCGAACTGAGGGCTTTCGTAAACATGTCTTACCAAGGAAAGGTAGCAATGCGTAAATGATTGATAGGTGCCAATATGCAATTTTTACTCCATTTGTTAATAAGTGTAGACTTTTTATACCAAGCTAATCATATACGAAGAAGCTTAACTTTACTCATAGAAGTTTGGTATCCGAAATCATTTTTCTTGATTTCTGCTACGCACAAGCTGTAGAGAGGTAGCTCTGTTTGACCATCCCATCCCCAGCAAAACATTCTAAAGTTCTTACCGTCTAAGCCAGCCGCTGTAACGAGCAAGTAGGGCTTCTTATTTTTTGTAAGCTTCTCTTTTACGTCAGACACCAAGAACCAATATACATCATGACCTTGTTCATCAATCTCATCAATACACATGATCTCTTTTGATGCTAGTCTCTCTTGCACGGTTTCGCTAATCAAGGTGGATGCGTTAAAGGACCCAAAGTGCTTTACACTATTCTCCACCATCTCACGACGTGACCAGTGACCAGTCCCCTCTGTCTCAAGTAGGGCTTCCTTGAAGTTGTTCTGACCTCGTTCTGGATCACGCTTTGTCCACTTCTTAATGTCATTTTGTCTACCAATAATAACTTCGTGCATGTGCTTATAACTTTCGAATGTCCTATCTTTACCAACCAAATTCATAGACTCAAATGCCCTAATGTTAATCAACGCTTCCATTGCACGCTTATTGAACTTTGAATGTCGCCATTTCCCTTCGTCTGTCCACAACAAGTCATCAACGCTTTTATATGGTCGATTTGTAACGAGCTCATCAATAGCTGCGGTACCAATTCCTTTGCATGATAGAAGAGATGGCATAAACTTTTTACCTTCAAGAATAGTCCAGCTTTTTGTAGCGTAATTAATATCAAGGGGCATAACTCTATAACCGAGAGCCTTCACCTCAGCGAAAGCCTTGGCACGCTTCTTATCATTACCTGACATAGCTTCAAGATAAGCACAGAGCCATTCTTCTTCAAAGTATGTAAGAAGCCATGCGCAATAGTACGAATCGATAGCATAACAAACTGCATGAGACTTATTGAAACCATAGCCCGCAAAGAATAGAATCTTTTCGTATAAGTCATCCGCAAGCTGGCGGTCAACACCATTCTTAACAGAGCCAGCAACAAACTGATCCTTAATAGCTCGGGCTTTAGCTAACGATTCTGCGGCTTCTGATGCTTTACGCTTCATAATACTTCGTCGAACAGTATCAGTTTCCTCCTCAGGGAAACCGGCGACTACGGAACAAAGCTTCATGATCTGCTCCTGGAAGACGATCAAGCCATAAGTTTCTTCTAGCACTTCCTTAATCAATGGGTGCCCGTAATCAATCGTTGTTGGGTTGTTCTTTGCGTTGATATATAACTTATCAACTTTTGCTGTCAGAGGCCCAGGACGATAGATAGAGGTCAGTGTAGCAATATCAATAATACTCTTTGGCTTCGCTTTCTTAAAGAGATTTTGTGCTCCCTTACCAGCTAACTGAAAGATACCGGCCCACCGACCTGAAGCGTACACATGATTATACACATGCTGGTCGTCCATATCAAGAACCTTAGGATCCATGTTGGAGTTAAACCACTCGTATACTTGCTCGAATGTTGGATTTTCAATACCTTCTTTTCGCTGGAGGATTAGTTCAATAGTTCGCTGGATGACACGAAGGGTTTCAAGACCAAGAAGGTCAAACTTAATCCATCCAAATGTTTCAAGATGCTTATAGTTCATACCTTCAGCCCATGGGGTCTGGAGTTCACCACGAGCTTTAATAAGCGGCATCCTTTCAGCTATATCCTCTGCGACGATACAACCCCCAGCATGACGACCAAGAGCCTTGTTTTGTTTGAACAGAACTTGAATCGGCGCGGCTACTTCTGGATGGGCCTCAATAAATGACCTGAACGTCTTTGAATGCTTTATCGCATCTTCGTACAATAACACAAACAAGTTCTTATCGGTCCCTTGCTTAAATACTGCACGCTTTACATCATTCTCTACTGGTGCCAGCGCCTTATTCACTTCGTTGAATGGGATCCCATAGAAGCGAGAAATATCTTTAACAAGAGACTTAAGCTTGAATGTGTTGTAGTTAGAGATTGGAATGATATTCTCATCGCCCCACTTATCTTTCATCATGTTAATAAGTAGATCTCGGTCGCCTACATCAGTATCGATATCTGGCGCGCCTTCACGAGATGGATTTAGAAAACGACCGAACATAAGGTCGTACTCGAATGGATCGACATCGGTCAACCTGAGGACGTAAGCAACTAGACTTCCGGCGGCAGAGCCGCGGCCAGGACCGACAAGCATTGCTTTCTTAGCAATCTCAATGATCGCTTCCATCGTTAAGAAGTACCGAGAGAAGTTCTTATCCTTAATAATCTTTAACTCATGCTTTATCCGCTCAATATACTTTGGGTCGTCTGTTAGACCGCGGTAAACTAATCCCTTCTTACAAGCTTCAAGCAAAGCCTTATCATCTGTCATACCCTCTGGAACAACGTACGACGGTAGCTTCATCGAACGATCAGGAACAATCGCAGAGATCTTTTCATGGACAATTTGATGAGGTAACTCCATCGCTGCTTTTACAACTTCATCATCGTAGAATGGCATGCCCTCAGTACTTTCAAGGTACGTATCCCAAAGCTGTTGAGCATTCTTGGGATATAATTCACACTTAAGCTCTTCTCTTGATTGCGGAAGCTTTGAGGGATCCATATCTCGATAGTTCAACCAACCAAGCTTTTTGTATAGCTCACGCTCTCTCCAGTGTTCAGGACGAGCATAGTGAGAATCGGTAGTTACAACTAACTTGTCATTTAGACCGTTGCTATTCGCAAATTCGATAATCGCGCGGTTGACAAGGTGCTGCGCTGGAAGTTTATTGAATTGTATCTCAAGACAAACATCATCAATTCCTACAGCGTCTACCAGACCTTGATAAGCGTTACCGACGCCGACCATGACCTTCTCGTTAAAAGAAGGATCATTCATAAGCTTATGACTCAAATTATCAAACTCAACATTCTGCGCATGTCGAAATACCTCATAAGCGATTGGGCCGCCAATACATGCTGTAGAGACCATCAGATGACCTCCTTCAGCGGCTTCCCTTAACATCTTATAGTCAATACGAGGAAAGCGATAGAACCCCTCTCTATAACCTCGACTGACAAGATGAAATAAGCGTTGGAGACCTTCGCTGGTCTTTGGAAGAACGACAAGGTGGTGGCGGCGCTTGATGGGGTCGTAGAATTTAGAAGACTTTGTCTCTTCTTCATTCTCGATTGTCAGACCTGCTTCTTCCTTTCCGATGTCAAGAATCTCATCATCACCATCAACAACCGCGGTTAGGGGTGTTGCAATTGCTTCACGTTGGGCTCGAAGAACGTGAAGAGCTTCCTTATCACCCTTCTTCGCAGCCTGACGAATTTCCATATCAAGCTTCCATGCATCAAGATCAGGGTGGACGTACATCTCGCAACCTGGCACAAACTTAAAATTACCTCCGCGCTTCTGAATCTTCTCTGCATGTAAGAAAGCATGACCAAAAGAATTCATGTGACCATGATTTGTGAGGCACCAGCCGTCCATTCCATTCTCAATTACAAAATCGATATGTTCTTGTGGATAACCAAGACCATCGAAAGTAGAAAACCCGTCATGTGAATGAAGGGAAATAAACTTACTCGGGGCAGTAAGTGGTGACTTGCGCATATAGAACTCCTGATGTAATTAATTGATTATACAACAATCAGAGGTAATTTTCAACTATTTAGCAAGGATTTTTAACGTAATACTCTATTAAATCTAATATGCATGGGGCTTCGTAATCTTCACAGTCTTTATATGATTTACCCATCTTAGATCTAATCCGTT
>Ga0115000_10004143_pt1 | contig 11925 bp, 12 predicted proteins | sample ArcticOcean_MG_C_6_FD_89690 | JGI IMG/M metagenome (GOLD analysis project Ga0115000, IMG submission 89690) | Marine microbial communities from western Arctic Ocean - ArcticOcean_MG_CB8_128 | ecosystem: Environmental > Aquatic > Marine > Oceanic | place: Arctic Ocean: Canada Basin | collected... | reverse complement strand
TTTTTGAAAAATAGCCTTACCTATTCTCCTATTTACACTATTATGAAATTCAAATAACATTAATTCAAACTTCTCTCTTGTTTGTAGATTTATTAAATAAATATTAGCCATGTAATTAACTGCATGCGACCTACAATAAGGACACGGTAAATTTGAACAAACCTTTTTTATAAAATCTAATATAATACTCGCATTTTTATTATAAAAATTTTCATTGATATTCGCAGCAATACCATGAAATAAATACCAAGTTGGGGTCCCCCAATAAGATTTATTATCATACCTCTCTGGATTTTTCTTAATTAAAACGTTAGTTATAACAGGTTTAGGGTTGATAGGTGTTCTTTTTATATTATTATTATTTGGTTTATTCCATATTGATCCTAAAGTTAATGACATCTATATAAATCATATAAAGAGAAAAAAATAATAATAAATAATAAATGAATATATCTGATATTGATACATTCAATCACGAATTATTAAGTATGTTATCCTGTTCTTCCGAAAAAAAGAACCAATATAATTTATGTTTAATATCGAATGAAGAATTAGAGGAAAAATGTATTAAATTAACATGTAGTCATAAGTTTAATTATAATGCTATTTTTCAAGAAATAAAAAATCAAAAAAAACATTCTAATTTAGAAGTACAAAAAATTAAACAAAACCAAATAAAATGCCCTTATTGTAGAAATGTACAAAATGGGTTATTACCTAGTAGAGAGGGCTACGGTAATATTAACGGTATTAATTGGCCAAAAAAACATCAATATTTACCAAATTCATGCATTTACGAATTCAAAAATGGAAAGCGCAAACACGAATGGTGCGGAAAGAAATGTTCTGATAAATACTGTCCAAATCATTTACGAATCATGATTAATAGAGAGAAAAAGGATAACTCTGAATTAAAAAATGTAAAAAATAATATGATACCCAGTTGCAGTTATATTTTTAAAAGAGGGAAAAAAGCAACAACTAATTGCAGTTGTCAGAAAATATTTAAAGAAAATCTGTGCAAAACACATTACAAACAATGTTGGAAACGACTATCTAAATTAAAGAAATCTATCGAAAAAGAAAATAAAACAAATCTCATACCAAACAAAATTAATCATTTCACACAACAAAACACTGTTATTAGTATTTAATAATTGACTTAAAAAATAATAAGTTATTAATATATCAATGGCGAACGAAGAATTATTAGAAAATGTTAAAGCATGGTTAAATTTAGATAATGAAATTAAATCTTTACAAAAAGAAATTAAATCTAGAAGAAATAAAAAAAAAGAATTAACGGGAAGCCTTATGTCTGTTATGAAAGTAAATGATATCGAACAGATTGATTTAAGCGATGGACAATTAATATATACTAAAAAGAAATCAAGAGCTCCTCTTAGTAAAAAACACCTTTTAGAATCACTTAGTAAATACTTTCAAAATGATACTAGAACTGTAACCGAACTAGGTAAATATATTATGGATAGTCGGGCCGAAAAAGAAAAAGAAAATATAAAAAGGAAAATTAAGAAATAAATAATAAATAAATATAATATATATGAATTTATTTATTAATGAAAAATTTATAGGAGGCAGAAAAACAACGAAACAAACATATAAGTATAGTATTGATAAATTAAATAAAGATTTTAATAGTATAGAAACTAATGCTCAAACCAAAATTAATATTTGTTGTTATAGAATAGTACATAGTAATAAATATAAAAAAGTACCGTTCCCTTTTTTACAATATATGTTATATAAATATCCTTATTCAAACAAACAACATAATGATTTATGTGTTTTCCCTTTTGAAAAATTTAATGGAAAAAATATTATTAAACAGGGAAAAAAATTAGTAAAAAAAATTTTTAATAATGAATATACCTGTAACGGTTACATTAAAAACAGAAACAACATCTATCTCTTCTTTAATATACCTTATAAAACAATGTCAATATCAAAATTAGAAAGAAAAAAAGAACTTTGGTGGGCAACAATCAGTGAAATTTGTAATAATAACAAAATTCTTAATTTTCCAATCCACAAATCAGTTTATAATATTTTTTATAATAATGCATTTTTAATTTATTTAAAAAATAGTATAAATCAAAACATTGAAATACCTCAGGTTTGTTACTACGGAGATACATTTCAATTAATGCCTAGTTCAGCCGCTCTTGGTATTAGAAATAGACCCGGACATTGGACTGGTGATTTTTACATCACAAATGATTTTATAGGTGCATGTCGTTGGGGTATGTGGACAGGAAATTTAAGAAATAAAAAAATGTTTGATAAAACTGTTACAGATGACGATGGACAATTTAAACGAGGCGGGATATTAAGATTTGTTGTTTTTTTAAAAAATAATTATGTTACATTATACAAAAAAAATGATTTAAATTATAACTTTATAAAAACTGAATATGTTGAAGATTTAAAAGGCGCATGGAGTAAAAAACATAGAGGTATATGGAGTGATAAATATGATTCTTTAACCATTTGTAAAATAAAAAATAAAAAACATTCTGGATATTTTAATAATACAATTTTATACTCTATTAAAGATGATAGTAATTTAGTAACATTATCTTATCATGAATTAGATAAAGATACATTTAAAACATATTGGGACCATAATTATGAATCATACAATATAAAATAATATATATATTTATATAATGAATAAAATAGTAAAGTTTTCATTACTTTTCATTTTTTTTAATCTTTTTTGTTCTCTTAGTGGATTTTTGTTTCCACAAATACCCATGAGAAAAGTATTACCCATACAAATATGGATAGATGTTTTATTAATTTTCTATATACTTTTACCTGAAAAGACTGCTTCATTTTTAAAAAATATTTAATATATTAATAAAATTGATTTTAAAATAATAAACTTTATTATTTTAAATAATGGAAAAGAAGATCCAAAAGAAATCAAGACTATATATCCAGAAATTTAAGGATGATATAATTGAATATGCTAAAAATTTATCTATCGAAAAAAACGATAAAGAAAAACTTTCTCAATTCATTTATGATTATAATCAGTTGGAATTTTCAGAAGAAGATTTCACTAAAAGAAAACGAGTCAAAAACATTGTACCATTATATGAAAGATGTGTTGCTTTAAGAGCCAATCAACTACAATGTACAAGAAGAAAAAAAGGAGAATCTTGTTATTGCGGAACACATATTAAAGGTAGACCTCATGGAGAAGTTTCAAATAAAAAACTTGATAAAAAAGTCACAAAAACAACAGTTTGGATAGAGGATATTAAAGGTATTATGTATTATATTGATGATAATGGTAACGTTTATGACCCACAAGATATTATTAAAAATAAAGTTAATCCAAACATAATTGCTAGATACGAAAAAACAGGAGAAACTTATCATATTCCATCACTAAATAAAATGTAATTAATTAATATTAATTTAAATTATAAATAACAGTTATTACATATATGCAAAACGAATCTATATGTATTATATGTTTTGGTAGTGAAAATTTAAAAAAAAATCAACTCTGTTATAATAAATGTAATTTTTTCTATCACGAAAATTGCTATATAAACTGGCAGAAAACTAAAACACAAAGAAATACAACCTGTATAGTATGTAAAGACCCTGTTTTAAATTTTATTACAGGTGAAGTATCAGTAATTAATCCATTAGTTAGATATAATGATATAGAATTAAATAATAATAATACTAATTATGTCGATAATGAAAGCAGCTTATGTGGCGAAACAAATGAATGTATCAAAAAGTTGTTAGCTATGTTAATAATTACTATGTTAATGTTAATTGTTTTAACTTTTTTACTAACATTAATATAATTAATTCATTTTTTTTCTTCTTTCCTTTTTCTATTTTTTTCTTCTATATTATTTAAATGATCAGGTATGTTTTCCTTAATACATTCTTGAAAGCGATCCATAATCGGTTTACAATTATAATATGTACCTGTATAAATACCTGCAGCGAAACCTAAAAAAAATCTAAACATTATATATTTTATATATATTTTTATATTACTAAAAACAATAACCCTAAAAATATGGATATAGCCGTACCTACATGCCACAAAGCATGTAGTTGAATAAAAGATATATCGCAAGTATTTTGGTCTATTATCCAAAACATAAACGAAATTAATAATGTTATTATATATGAATTTGTTAATAATATTTTAATATTAGATATATTTTTATCATTATTTAATATTTGTTTAATCAAAAAACAAATATAAATCTGGTAACATGAAAATAAAATAAAAAAAATAGAAAAAACATAATATGACGCTAAATATAACCCAATTGATGCATATAAAAATATATATGATACAGTTTTATTTTGTTTAAATTTAAGATGTTCTATTATTAAAAAAGATAAAACTAACATTGAAAGTTCATCCAAAATTTGTCCATAATATCTTTGTGTTCCATGTAAAATAGATGTACCAATTCCAAGAGATATTAATGTTAATCCGATATTTTTTATTTTTGTAAAAGTAAAAAATATTCCAACAAAAACATACCCAATAGCACTTATAGTATTATAATATTCAGCAATATATTTGCTTTTTTCATAAGGGCTCTCACAAAAATTTATACTTGTATCTTTTTTCCCCCAAAATACACTATTATTATCCATTTAAAATAATATATTTATGACTTCTTAAATATATTATTTATAAGCTTAAACTTACATTTTTAATGCTTTATACATTTTATACGACCAAATTATACCCATAATATATACAGGTATTACAGGTGCAAATTCTAAAGGTTTATCTATTGTCGTAAGAGTTTTCCCAGCAATATATCCTATTATTGGAAGACGAATACCAGCATACATAAAAAACTGCAATTTCTTTAAAAAAGGAATATGTTTTGCTATTTGAGGATTATCTTTATTTTTAATACAATAATAAACAAAATATGATGGGATATTTGATAATTCACCCCAAAATAAAATATTACCTCCCTGGTAAATTAAAGGATTTTTATTGATAATGTAAATACTCACAACATGATGATATAAGAAAGCCAAATTAAGTTGGTTAAACTTCCCATTTTTAACTATAATATTCATATCATATAAAAAATATCCTGTAGAAAATGTTTTTAAAAAATAATATAACATAGGATTATGACTAATTAAATAACTAAAACTTAGTAACGTACCTCCAGTTGCATGTGTCATAGCAGTAAAATTATTAGACATTTTACTATCAAAAAAACATGTAAACATTCTATGAATTGCATTAAATGATGAAAAAGATACAAACCCGTCAAATAAATTAGGAAGTAAAGATAAATATAAAGCCATTTATATAGAAAATATAGTTATTTTTAATATACTTTAACTAAATTATAATATTATCTTCTGAATCTGTTTCAAATGGTTTCGACAAATCATTATATAATGCGTTTTTATATTCTAATATTATATTTTCACGATCTTCCGGCATCATTCCTTCCAAATCAGACATATATAAATTATTCATTTTTTTATTAAATTTAATCCCATGATGTATATACAATTCAAATACCTTATTTAATTCCTCTTTTTCTTTATCAGTTAACTTTCCATTATTTAATAGTACAGTTTTCCTTAACTCAATATATAATCTATTATTTTGTACCGTATTCCAACATCTTTGCTTTTCCATTACTTGTATTTCAGACCTTAATTTATCTAGTTTGGTTGATAATCGTCTTTTTGGTAAATTGTCTATTTTTTTATTCAATACATTTAATTTACTTTGTTTTTCCTTAAAATAATTGACAAAAATATCCTTTTCTAATTTTGTTTTTAAATGAATACCCAAATCATCAGGTGGTTCTGAAAATGCCCATTCTTTTATAGCTTCTTTCTTTTCTTCAGAACAACAACAACATATTTTATCATCATATTCCTTATCAAATATTCCTTGTAATCTCTCTTTTAAATGTTGTTTACATGTTTTAAACCCCAATACAACAAAATATATAAAAAAATAAAAAGCAATTCCTCCATTACACATTAACAATAAAACAATTAAAACATCCTCAAATAAACCTAATTCATATCCTGAATCTACTGTACCAAAAAATAACCCAGTACTTAGAGTCATTACTAACGATAATAAACTAATACTTTCCAATTTATTACAAATCATACCATAACTCGTAATAGTATCGTAAGGTCTTAAAAATACATGTAAAAAAAAAGAAACTTGAATTAAAAGACTCGCAGCTATAATTTGATAACGCGGATAATTTCTTAAAAATACAGATATTAAAATTAAACAAGCTTTTTTTCCCATAATAATAAATTCATAATACCATCGTTTTTCTCTGTAACCTAAAAATAAAAATGAAAGAGGAGTTGAACCATCATATCTATTTTGCATATCAAATAAACGATATCTATATTTATATAATAATCTAAATCCTAATAAAGGAATTCCAATGCCATATACACCTAGTGCCACATACGATATTGTTGAAAATACATAATGTTGTGAATTATAACACTCTACAGAAACATCCTTAACTAAGTAATATTTATCACCTATTTTTTCACAATTTAAAACTTCTAATGTTTTTTCTACAATTGTTGGCCAACTTAAAAATGTTCCTACGACAATGGCTGTCTTTTCCCACGCTATAAAAAAAGTTAAACAAGAAGGTTGCGAAGCCTTAAAATCATTTTGTTCTATGACGCTTTGTAACCTTTTTAATTTCTTTTTCTTTTTTTGACAAAAACATAATGATACTAAAAAAATAACAAATGTAACCATTAATATATATACCAATGGTAATGCTAAATAAACTGTTAATTTATCGTAATAATCCCAACCTATAGCACAATCTGATGAATAAAAACTTACCCGCGGAGAAGAAAATTCTTTGGCTCTTTCAAAGAAATAACGAACCAAAGATGGCCAATTAATTTGAAATGAACTAGCTAATGAAAAGACTTGTGCATAATTCATAAATATTTTTACAACCCCATTCACTTCCTCTTTTTTATTATTAGAAGGATTTGCTGTTTTTATTAAAAATATAATTAACAGGATACAAATAAGCGGTATCAATATTGTTAGACTCATTGTTCTACCCACATTTTCTGGACATTTTAAACAAACCCCGTCATCTTTTGCCCAACCCTTTTCACATATATCACAAATAGGTCCTTTATGACCTTCATTGCATAATGTATCGGATGTTCCGTTTATTAATCCACCTTTACATGCGAATCTATTTTTACATTTATATGTTTTTATTGTAAACTCATTATGCCTCCAATAATTTTGTTTTAATTTTAATGAAGATATATCGGAACCCTTTTCACAAATATATTCTGACGAACAAGTATCACATTGGATATAAGTTAAATTAATTGTATTATATGAGCCTTCAGAACATATACATCCCGTCTTTTCAATAGTATGTTCTGAATTGAGAGGACAATCTAAACATAAAATACTTGATTCATGTTTTGAATATCTACCTATCTCACAATCAATACAAACGGTTGATGCCATTTTATTACTATATTGCCCAGCAGGACAATTTTTACAAACAGCTTTACCTTCTAACGAAAAACTTCCTGTAGCACAGTCTCTACAATCTCCAGGTGAATTTGCACCTGTATCACTGTTATATTTTCCTGCAACACAATACATACATGTTTCAACAGATATAGCTCCTATTTCTTCACTATATGTACCTACTGGGCATTCTGCACATAAATTGCTAGAATTTGAACCAAATTTATTATTCCATTTACCAGGTGGACAAGAAACGCAACTTTCTTCTTTATGTCCACCTATCAATTCACTGTATTTTCCAAAAGGACAATCTTCACAATATTGGAAATAGTTATTAACTATATCATTAGAAAATTTACCTTCTATACAAGATTCACAATTTCTATCTACACTAATTAAATACTCACCGACTTGACATTTAATACACATTACACCCGATTGTTCATTATTATCTCTATAATATCCTATTGGACATGTTTTACATTCTCCTTCGCTTTTTATTCCGTATACAAAACTATATTTTCCCAATGGACAATCTTGACAATACTCTTTATTAGACGCACCAGTAGAAGCAGAATATTTTCCTGCATCACATGTTTTGCAAATATCAAAAAAAGACAGCCCCGGTATATCGCTATAATAACCTGCAGGACAGTCTATACAACCAGCTTTAAATTCACTAGAATATTTACCTACATTGCACATTTCACAACTTTCTCTATATTGGTCTGAGACCCAACCATGTGGACATTCACCACACGACTCTATATTTATTCTATATTTACCTGTATCACACAAAATACACGATTGATTATTCACCGCTCCAAGTATTATCCCTATCTTTCCCACATTGCAACTTTTACATTCTTGTTCGTTTACTATACCATTTAATTCATTATATTTTCCTATTGGACACATTATACATTCTTCGCCTGATGTCAAGCCAAGACCTGAACTATATTTACCCAAAGGGCATTCAATACAAACCCTTTTTGAATCTGCCCATTTTCCCAATTCACAAAACAAACATTCTCTTCTATACTTTTCAGATATCCAACCATCAGGACACTCATTACAAGTAGCTAAGTTTTCTCTCCATTTTCCTTCTTCACATAATATACACGATTTATTTGAATTTACACCTTCAGATATACCAATCTTACCTATTTCACATTCCTTACAATCTTGTTCTCTAACAATACCTGAAATGTCAGAAAATTTTCCTATCGGACATTGGACACATTCTTCGTAATTTATAAGTCCAAGCGAATCACCATATCTTCCCTTTGGACATGCGAGACAACTTTTTTTTTGGTTTGCCCATTTTCCCAATTCACAAAATAAACATTTTTTTTTATTTGTTACTGAGATCCAACCCTCTGGACATTCACTACAAGTAGCTAAGTTTTCTCTCCATTTTCCTTCTTCACATATAATACATGAATCGTTGGCTACCGAACCAACAGAAACGCCTATTTTTCCTATAGCACATTCCTTACAATCTTGTTCTCTAACAATACCTGAAATGTCAGAAAATTTCCCTATTGGACAATTTAAACAATCTTTATAACTCGATAATCCAACACTTTCTCCATACGTACCTTTTGGGCATTTTTCACATTGACGTTGATCTTTTGCCCATTCACCTAAATGACAAAAAGAACAACTTGTATCTCCAATTGCACTTATTTTTCCACTATCACATTCTACACAATTTTCAGAATTAATTGCTGATGTTACAATAGAATATTTTCCTTTTGGACAACCTTTGCAAATATTAGATCCAAATTCACTATTATAATATCCGGAAGGACATTCTTCACATTCAATATTATTTAAATTTTCTGAATAAGTACCCGCATCACATTTAATACAATTATAACTATTAAATTTATTATTTGAATATCCAGGTAAACAACTCTTACAATCGCTTCCAATATAATCTGAATATTTACCAGGATTACATGATTCACATAAAGTATTTACTATACCTTTTCCTTTTGCGCACCCAGTGAGAGATAAACGAATATAATTATTATAATAAGCATTATCATTCGGAAATACTAACAGTTCGCCATTTTTATAATCAAATACTGTAATATTGAAATTCGTATAAGTTTGATAATACGTATTTTTATTTCCATTCCCATAATCGTATGTGGTAATTTTACCAAATTTTAAATGACTATCCATATCTAATTCAAAAGTATTTAAATCTATTAATGCAATACCTGCTTGATTGTGCACCAATGGTAATAAAACATATATAAATCCAGCGTTTTTATCTAATTCAATATTACTTATTTTACCCCAATCTGTCGGAAATTTTAAAAAATCAATATTACAATTTACGTTTATATTTAATTTTGTAAAATTAAAATCATATTTATATAGTTCACTAGATAATGCCCCTGCCAATATATATATATATTCGTTTTTCTTATCAAATTTAATATTTTCTATTGTACTTGTACCGTCTAATGCAAAAATTCTTGTTGTATTATCATTAATTTCTTTTTCATAATCTATTTCCATTACTCTCGCATCTTGATATTTTGTGTCCTCAATAAAATATAATTTATTATTTAATAAAAAACTAAATTTTATTTGTTGAAATCTTCTTTCATATTCAATCTCACCAAACATTGCACCGTCTTCCGATATTTCTTTCGTAATTTTTTGATATTGAAATAATAATTCTATATTTTCACCAAATATATTTAATTTCCAAATACCAGTATAATAATTATCAAAACCTATCCAAAGACTATCATTTTTTATCAAAGTTGATGTAAGAGGATAATTAATATATTTATATTCCCAATAACTATTAGTGGAAAATGGCTCTTTATTTGGAAAACTATTTAATAATGTCCTATCAATAAAATCAAATGTTGTTAAATTAACTCTAACTATAGCACTATCTGTTTTAAAATTTGAAGCACAACCCCACTTATTTGTTGATATGTAATATAACAAATCATTATGCTCGTCTATACCACATGAAACAATTGAAGAACTTCCTGCCCCACCCGTCGCACTAGGATAATTGTCTGTTTTTTCTCCTATTAATAAATAATCATCATCAATAGTATTATTTGTTGTATTATATTTAAAAATACCCACGTATTTTTTTGGCCTATCACAATTATATGTATTAGATATCCATCTAGTATAATAATTAGTTGAAGATAACAAATAAATATTATCATTGTGATTTATTGTACAACTAAACTTTGTCCTAGGATAATCTTGGAATAATTTAATATCAGGTAAATCATAATAGGATGCAATAGAATTAGGGTTACTTAAATATGTTGACCTTGACAATCGAAATAATAAAAAAATATATAACAAGATATTTATCATATATTTAATATAAAGTATAATTTTTTTATTACTTATATTCTTAAAAATATTTATTATTCATTTACAACAAGATTATTTTCTGTAGTTTCTTTTTCTGTAGTTTCTTCTTCTTCCTCTTCTTCTTTATTAATATCATTATATTGATTTGCCCAAAATTTAGTCCACATAGATGTTAACTTTTCTTCTTTTTCTACAGTTAACGGTTCCTCTTCTGTCTCATTTTCTAATACGGTTTGATTAATGTTTAAATAAGAATATCCTAAATACCCTACTAATGTTCCTAATGCTCCTACTCCTGCTGCTACAGCTAATGCTTGATTTTTTTCCATTATAAATTAAATATTTATTTTATTTATAAAATAATAAACGTATTATTATTCAGAAGAAGGTATTACAATTTTTTTTTTTTCGCATTTATCTACTAATTCTACTACATTTTCTACTATATTTTCGGAAATCTCTTCTTTTTTGTTCTTTACAGATTTTATTTTTTTTATAACAAAAAACCTTAAGTTTTTTTTTTTTCCCTCATGTGTATAACCATTGCTTTTTCTTATAGGATGCATCTCATAACTATTACATTTTAATATTTGCCTTACTAAATTTAAAAGAGGCCATTTTTGTCTTTGTTTTGCATTTTTTTGTAAACAAGTCAATGAACCTGAACTATAAATTTTTTTCATTTTTTGTATATCTTCTTGTACATCATTATATGCTTTTTCATTCAAAAAAACATCTCTAGGTATTTCCATACCATCTAATTGAGCTAAATCCTCAAAAACAATGGAACATTTATTCAAAAAATCCTTTGTTAATTTTTTATGTTCAACACTCATATAAGTATTTTAGATTTACAATCTTTAAATACTATTTATTTTTTTTTACTTGAAAAAAGGTTCCGACAGCATAATGGGAGGAGAGCAAAAAATGTGCAATACATATTGGTTTCATTATTGGATTTAATAGTTAGAAAGGTGTAATTTATGGTTTGCACATTT
>Ga0115000_10004137_pt1 | contig 11931 bp, 12 predicted proteins | sample ArcticOcean_MG_C_6_FD_89690 | JGI IMG/M metagenome (GOLD analysis project Ga0115000, IMG submission 89690) | Marine microbial communities from western Arctic Ocean - ArcticOcean_MG_CB8_128 | ecosystem: Environmental > Aquatic > Marine > Oceanic | place: Arctic Ocean: Canada Basin | collected... | reverse complement strand
TGAGGATACAAAAGCTTTAGCACCTTTAGAACAAGCAATCAAATCTAACTTAAGTGAAGCAACTACAAAAATTTTATCAACATTGACACCAAGAGAAGAGAGAGTTTTAAGAATGAGATTTGGTGTTGGTATGAACACAGACCATACTCTTGAAGAGGTAGGTTTACAATTTTCTGTAACGAGAGAGCGTATCAGACAGATAGAGGCAAAAGCATTAAGAAAACTAAAACACCCAAGTAGATCCAAACAGTTAAAAAGCTTTTTAGAAAGTTAAAATTTCAAAGGGACTGTAGCTCAATAGTAGAGTACTGCATTGACATTGCAGGGGTAGTTGGAGCATAACCAACCAGTCCCACCATTACTATGATTTTAAGCTATAATTTTGATTTCACAGATAATTTAATATAGATTAACTAAAATCAATATCCCATATAAAAATATTTGAAATTTTTTAAATTATAAAGTGAAAAAAAATAAACGTAAATTAGTTGCAGTTCTAGCTTGTAGAAATCAGAGTAGTAGATTGTACGGAAAGCCTTTACAATTTCTTGATGTAAAAAATGAAATAAGAGTTATTGATCAAATAATACTTACGTTAAAAAAAATTAATTTATTTGATGATATAATTTTAGCTATTGCAGAAAAGAAAGAAAATTTAATTTATGAAGATATAGCCAAAAACCATAAGATAAAATTTATTTATGGACCTGAAAATAATGTAATTAAAAGGTTAATTTTATCTGCCAAAAAATTTAATGCTGATGATATATTTCGTGTCACCTCTGAAAGTCCATTCATTTATCACAATCTAATAAAAGAAATGCTAACTATTTATAAAAAATCTAAATTAGATGCTATATTTTTAGACAATATTGTCGATGGATCTGGTTTTGAAATTTTTTCGTTAGATTCTATGGTAAAATCTTTAAAATTTGCTAAAGGAGACGCAAAAGAACATGTTACCAAATACATAAGATTGAATAGTAAAAAATTTAAATTAATAAAGTTTAGTGGGCCAAAAAAATTCTTTAGAAAAGATTTAAGGCTCACAATTGATAATCCAGAAGATTTAATAGTGTGTAAGGCTATCTATGGTAATTTTAAAAAAGATGCACCTTTATTTTCACTAAAAAAGATAATTAATTTTTTAGACAAAAATAAAAAATATAAGAAATTAACAAGCAAGTATACAGTTCACGGATATAAGACTATGTATTTGTGATAACAATTCATTAGTAGTTTACTCGAGTATTGTAAAAGAAGACAACATATTAGCTTTTCAATTTCATTCAGAAAAAAGTGGAAAAAATGTGATATTGTTATTAAAAAATGAGTTTATAAATTTCTAATACATCTCTTTAACATAATAAATAATGCTTTACAGATGTATTGTTTGGCATATATTGCCTAGCAACAGATCAATATAGTATAAGTTAATTTAATATATTAATTAGAATCAAGACTGTTAAAAATATGAGTAATTCAAAAGAAAATATTAAAATTGACCTCAAAGATTCTATTAAGGTTCTAGAACCAGAGAATGTAAAAAAATTTGCTTTAATAGATCCAGAAAAAATTCTTTATGATAATCTTTACTCAAAATTTGGAAAAAGATTTGTTGATTATAGAAAAAGATATGAACGAAACGTTCTAAACCAAGACCTTAACGAACAAACTGATTATCCAAATACAATAGTTATGGAGCTTGTGAATAGATGCAATTTAGAATGTCCATTCTGTAAGCAATGGCATAGGAATGATGCAAAAAAATCAACATTAGATGACCATATACTTGATCACTTATTTGAAGATTTTAAAAAAAATCAATTAAGTTCTTTAATGATAAGTGCTTCGGAACCACTACTTTACAAAAAGATAGATAAAGTTTTAGATAGAGCAAAAAAAGCTGAGATCATGGACGTATTTTTATTCACAAATGGAACATTATTAAATGAAAAAAATGCAAGAATGATTCTTGATAGCTCTATAACGCGTCTTTTTATTTCTGTTGATGGGGCAACTAAAGAAACATATGACAAAATTAGAATCCCTGTCGCAAAAAGACTATATCAAACAGACCGGTTAAAAAATTTAGAAGATAATATTTTAAGATTTATGAGATTAAGGTCTGAATTAAAACGTGACTTACCATTAGTAAGACTCTCTTTTCTTGCAGTTAACGAAAATAAAGCTGAAATACAGAAATTCGTAGAAAAGTGGACTGGTATTGTAGATACTGTCGAAGTTCAAAAAAGTATCACACCTAGTTTTGAAATGAATACAGCGAACGAAAAAGAAGTCATTAAAGATTGGTATAAAACTTTAGGTGAAGAACCTAATACGATAAATAGAATTAAAGATCATAAAAAAAAATACTCTTGTAGAGAGCCCTGGTCACAAATGAGTATTTATTCAGATGGCTCTATATTGCCTTGTTGTGCCACTTTTGGACGTAATATTCCCATCGGAAGCATTCACAATGAAACTGTCAAAGAAGCATGGCATGGATTAAATATGGAAATGATTAGAGATGGATTTAGACAAAATAAGCCTCACAGAGTATGTAAGGCTTGTTTAGATCACACAACTACAGTTACAAACAATATATTTTAAATATTTAGCACGACTTTAAAAAAATAAGATAGATTAAAATGAACGTAATGATGTTTGGAGCCAGTGGTTTTTTAGGATCACGGTTATATAGATCACTAAAAAAAGACAAAAAAATTATAACATGTGGAAGAAGCAAAAAAAACGATATTATTCTAAAAAAAATTAATAAAGATAATTTTTCAAAAATTTTATTAAAAAATAAACCTGATATTATAATCAACTTGATAGCAATCACTGATGTTGATTTTTGCGAAAAAAAAGAAATAGAAGCAAATAAAATTAACAATTTAGTGGTTAAAGATTTAATACAAGGAGTCGAGAAAGCAGGATTAGTAGATAAAATTTTTTTTTTACATATTTCAACTGATCAAGTTTATTCAGGAAAAGGCCCTCACAAAGAAAGTAAGACAAATCCTAAGAACATTTATGCTAAAACAAAATTAGAAGGAGAAAAATATGTAAAAAGGATAAATGGATGCGTTATAAGAACTAATTTTCTAGGAAAATCATTAACTAAAAGCAAGAGTCTTTCAGATTGGATTTATCTCTCTCTAAAAAAAAATAAAAAAATAAATGTGTTCAAAAATGTCAAATTCTCTCCCTTAAATATAGAGACACTATGTAAATATATAGACTTAATAATTAAGAGGAAAATCACTGGTATTTACAATCTTGGATCAAAAAATGGTTTTAGTAAAGCCAAATTTGCTTTAAAGTTTGCAAGAAAATTAAAGTTAAACAGTAAACTACTCAAATTTGTTGATTATAAAAAAAAGATGTTATTAGCTAAAAGACCATTAGATATGAGAATGAATGTTAAATCTTTTGAAAATAAATTTAATGTTGTGTTAAAAAGTTTTGATTATGAAATTAATTTAATAACCAAAGAGTATAAATAAAATAAATGAAATTAAAAATTAATCAAACTTTTATCGGTGACAACTGCCCAACTTACTTTATAGCAGATATTGGTGCCAATCATGATGGTAACTTGGAGAGGGCAAAAAAACTAATAGAACTATGTGCAAAAGCAGGAGCTAACGCTGCAAAATTTCAACATTTTAAGGCAGAAACTATAGTTAGCGACTACGGGTTTAAAAAATTAAAGATTAAAACCCATCAATCAAATTGGAAAACAGATGTTTTTGATGTTTATAAGAAAGCAAGTATAAATCTAAATTGGACCATTGAATTAAAAAAAACATGTAAAAAATTTAATGTAGACTTCATGACTTCCCCCTATGACTTAGATTATGTCGACCAACTAAATAAATATATATGTGCATATAAAATTGGTTCAGGAGATATAACTTGGCCAGAAATCATTTCAAAAATTTCAAAAAAAAATAAACCTACAATAATAGCAACAGGTGCTTCGGATATGAAAGATGTAGAAAGAGCTTATAAACAGATTTCTAAATTTAATAAAAAAATAGTTATAATGCAATGTAATACTAATTATACTGGTGATAAAAGTAATCCTAAATATATAAATTTAAACGTTATCGATCAGTTTAAAAAAAAGTTTAAAGATAAAATAATTATTGGTTTAAGCGACCATACTTTTGGCCATATTGCAGTCTTGGGTGCTATAGCAAAAGGTGCAAAAGTTATTGAAAAACACTTCACAGATAATAATAAAGGAAAAGGACCAGATCACCACTTTGCAATGAACCCAAAAACCTGGAGGAAAATGATTATGGCAACTAGAGAATTAGAGAATACGCTAGGTGATGGAATTAAAAAAGTTGAGAAAAATGAGATAAATGCAATGATAGTTCAACAAAGATCAATAAGAGCAGGTGTACAAATTCTTAAAGGTCAAGTTATTAAAAAAAAAGATTTAGTATGTCTTAGACCTATGTCAAAAAATGGAATGCAACCCTATCGCACAACAGAAGTGCTCGGTAAAAAAGCTAAGACAAATATTAAAAAACATGAAGAAATAAATTGGAAACTGATAAAATAATACTAATACCTTCATTTAACGAATTAAACTCTTTAAAAATTATTTGTAAAAAATTAATAAAATATAAGATTAAGTTTTTAGTACTGGATGATTGTTCAAAAGATAGGTCTAACAATTGGTTAAAAAGAAATAAAATAAATTTTATTAGAAATAAAAAAAATCTTGGTTATGAAGGAAATATAATAAATGGCTTTCGTAAAATAATCCCTAATAAAAAAATTAAGTACATAATAACATTTGATGCTGATGGACAGCATAAGGTGAGCGATCTATTAAGATTAATTAAAATACTAAATAACAATGATTTTGATTTGTTAGTTTGTAATAGAAAAAACATGAATAGATGGTCCGAGTATATATTGTCTCTTTGTTTCTATTTTAGATTTGGTATTAAAGACCCAATAACAGGTTTTAAAGCATATAAAGTAAGTACAATAAAAAAATTTATAAAAAGAATAAATAACAATCATTTCCTAGTCGATCTTACATTTTTTATAAAACAGACAAATCATAAGATATTTAATTATAGTATCGAAACTAAAAAAAGTAGGCACTCAAGAGTAGGGGGATCTCCAAAAATACACTATAAAATTCTCAAAAACATAAAATTTATTTTTTGTTGATTATTCACATGGTTAATAGACTTGTGAGTGGATCATTTAAAAATATTACAACGAATAATAGTTTTGAAGTAATATTTACGCAAATTTATATTGATTTTTTACCATTTTCTAGGATCAATTATTTTATCATTTTTTAAAATACTGCAATAACTTATATTGATAGTTTTTTCTCCTAAGATTTTCACAATCTCTTTTAATTGTTTAATATCATTTATTCCTACTATTATTGATTTAATTTTAGTAAATTTTTTCACATAATGAAGACATGCTCTAACTTTATTTAGTTTTTCTCTTAGGCACCATTTTTGCCAATCATTAAAAGTTCTGTCATATTTTTTTAGTTTAGTAGGAGTTTTTTTTGTAAGAAGAGCACCTTGTAAAAAAACAGATCTTATTTGAATCTCAATTTTTTTCTTTATCAATGTATTAATTAGTCCACTACTAATTAACCGTTTATCAAATATATTAAAAGGGACCTGAACAACATCTAGTTTAGATAAATTCAAGATTGAATAAACTTCCTTAGGGTTATATGCCGAAATTCCTATTTTATTAGTTAATTTTTTTTTTTTTATAAAGTTTAATACACCTAATAATAAAATATTTTTTTTTTGATCTAAGCTTACTTCATGAGCCAATAAACATGAGTATCTTTTCTTTCCTGTTAACTTTAGTGACTCCTTAATAATGTTCAAAAAATATAATTTTAAGTTTTTTATCGACTTATAATTTTTTGGTAATTTAATTTTAGAAATAAATTTTAAACCTTGAGTATCAATTCCTTTAAAAACATTTTTAGTATTTCCATAGGAAAGTGCATCATCAATACTCTTGATACCCTTTTTTTTACAATAGTTTACAATTTTTTTTAGCTCTGAGTGGGATGATATTTTGTATTTATTTAACCCATACTTACTGCTAAAATTAGCAGAACCAAGAATTATCTTCATTAAATTTTAAGTGTTAGTTTTTAAAAGTTTTCTTATCTCACTTACATTTAAGAAATTAGGATTTGTTTCTGAAGAATATTGAAAGTTTTTATCGATTTTTTTTACATTTTTTTGTTTTAAATACATTTCATAAAGAGATGTAGAAAGTATAGAAGGGCTTAAAATTACATAATACTTTCCTATATCTACGGTATTAACCGCCTCATTAACAGATATTAATTCTTCATGTATTTTTTCTCCTGGCCTGATACCTATAATATTTATTTTTGCTTTATCAGAAATAGCTTCAGCTAAAGTAGTAATTTTATAAGACGGAATTTTAGGAACAAAAATTTCTCCACCTATAGATTTATCTAACGCGTATATAACTAATTTAATACTTTCTGACATGGTAATACTAAATCTTGTCATTGCAGGATCTGTGATTTTTATTACTCCTGTTTCTTTTTGTTTAATAAATTCTGGAATTACTGAGCCTCTACTACCCATAACATTTCCATATCTAACGACACTAAATATTTTATTTTTTTTCCCAACTATATTATTTGCAGATATAAAAAGTTTGTCTGAACAAAGTTTCGTGGCACCGTATAGGTTAACTGGAGAGACTGCTTTATCTGTAGAAAGAGCCACTATTTTTTTTACATTTGGTGAGTCTAAGCAGGCTTCAATTATATTCTGAGCTCCAATAACATTGGTTTTAATTACTTCAAATGGGTTATATTCAGCTGCCTCGACTTGCTTTAGTGCTGCTGCATGTATAACATAATCAACATCTTCTAGGGCTCGTTTTAGCCTACTTAAATCTCGTATATCACCGATAAAGTATCTAATAAAAGGGTATTTCTTTTCACTAAATGTTGTTGCCATTTCAAATTGCTTCAGCTCATCTCTACTGAAAATTATTATCTTTTTAAAATCTTTATAGTTATGAATTAGGTGTTTAAGAAAACTTTTTCCAAAAGAACCTGTACCACCTGTTATTAAAATTGTTTTATTTTTAAACATTCTTTATTTTATAATTATTTTATAACTTTATATACCAGATAACATATTTCTAAAATATATGATCTTATGTATCTCTAGCATTAATTCTCATAATTTCAAAATCATAATCATTAAATTCTAAACTATTATCATTAAATTTATTTTTAGGAATTTATAAGATGAAATATTCATATTAATGCTATTTAAGGATATTTTTAATTGAATAACTATTTTCTAATAAAAATATAATCTTAATTTACTTATAACTAGTCGAGTCTGTATACTTGCTTAATTGTGTTCTTAATTTTCTCGATTCCTAAAATATTATTTGTATCAGAACATATATAAGTTTTTACATAATCCTTATAATCTTTTTTTATTTCTTTTAAATTTTTAATAATCCTGTTTTTCATCAAAAATTTTTTTGTTAAATTTAAATTTTCAATATTATCAATTGTAGATATAGGAGCATTAAGTTCTTTAACGTAATGTAAGCCAGCACTAATTTGGTTTTTATCCATAATTTTTGATTGAATTGTTGTGATATTTTTATTTAATAATACTGCATCTATTATCGCACTAGACTCAAAAAAAACTACCAGGTAAGATTTATAGATATATTCTCTAGTTTTATATTTTTGAACATTGAAGTTTTTAAATAATCTTTTTTTCTCTTCTAGGTTATCATTTGGATGAATACAAATTACTATTTTTTTCTTAAGAATCTTAGATAATTTTTTGAGATAAAGATTAAATTTTTTGTAATGCAATTTGATATCTTTTCTTTTAAAGGGGCTTCTAAACTTCGCCCATTGAGGATCATTTAATTGTTCATCAAGTACGGTTATATAATCATTTCTGATTTCAAGCTTACTAGTTAAAAAAATATCATGAGCTCTACTATTGATTTGAATAAGTTTTTTTGAATAAGGTAAATTAAAAAAAGCAGCAATTTTATTAGCAATATGAGTCTTGTTAAATTTCAAGAAATTAGAATTTGTTATAAATCTTATATCAATTTTTCTAACAAGACCAACCATACTTAAAAAAACAGTTAATTTATGAGCAAGATCCCTAATTAAATAATTTTTTATTTTTTTTATTTTATATTTTGAACCTTCGTATGTGTGGTTATCATTACCAGCATTGCCGATCATTAATAATCTTACGTCGTAAAATTTAAAAAAAAGACCAATAATGATTTCACTATAACCTATTTTATAGTGTTTAATTCCAACAATTTTTTTATGCTTTAAAAATTTACGTAAATAAATAAATTTATCTAAAGAAAAAAATTTTATATTTAAATTTGGGAAATAATCCTTCACGATTTTTAAGTCTAAATTATTTTTTTTATGTAAAAATCTTAAATTATTAATATCAACGATATTAACATTTTTAAAACTCTTAAATAAATAATTAAATGTATAAAAATTGTTTGAAAGAATTGACTTAAATTCTTTGTTATTTTTAATAGCAATAAATAAGACTAAATAATCGTATTTTTTCATTTTACTTTAATTTTCTATAACAACTAATATCATTATCGAACATTGTAACAATCTTGAAATATATTATGGTAATATCTTAAGCACAAGTATTAATAATATTTTCCGATCCTATAAATAATTTTCTTATACCGAATAAAACTTTTATTAAATTAAAATCAGACTAGGAATTATCTGATCGTAAGGAAAACTTAGTGCCATTGATTATACTAGTTAAATATGAAACCTATGAAATACAAAAGCAACATCAAAAGAATATTCAAATAAAAATGTTCTTGTTAGATTCTAAAACATATTGTATTCATTACTTAATTGAGTAGGGCCTGTAGCTCAGTTGGTTAGAGCAGTACACTCATAATGTATTGGTCCCAGGTTCGAGTCCTGGTGGGCCCACCAAAGAAGTAATAATTTTAAAATCCTTTTATAATTTCTCTTTTTTTTAATTTTTTTAAAAATTCCCTCTTACCATGAGATTTAATAAAATTATCAATAGATAGTTTTAAAACCAAACAATCATCTAAAGCATTATGTAGTTTTATATTTTTATATTTTAATTTTAAATATCTATCTTCTGTATCAATATTACCTAATATTTCTCTTAAATTTACGAACTTAATGGATTTGTTAATTTTCATTACTTTATTGTATATCATATTCAATTTAACAATTTCAAAATCATCTCCGTTAGCAAAAACAATTGATTCATTATCAATAAGTTTGAAAAAATTATGTATACCTTTATTAAAAAATTTACCTTTATTTTTTAGAATGTCTTTTGTAATACCAGTTAACTTTTCAATTCTTTTTGGTAATTTTTGTTTGATTTTAAAATAAAAATTTTTCTTTCTCTCCTTTTCTTTTGAAAAAAAATTCTTGTATTTATATACGCCTATCTGAATTATTTCAGGAAAGAGTAAATTTTGATATTTTATTAAATTTTTTAAACCTGACTTTTTTTTACTTAAAGATAAATACTCTGAATCAAAAATAATAATATTCATTAATAAATAGAGTCTGTTATACTCTCTAGTAAAGATTATTTAGTGATAAACTTTTCTAAATTTTCAATAAGAGCATCGATATTCCCATCATTAGAATTTATTATAGATGAAAACTCTTCTTTTTGAGTTCTGGCTAGGCTTAGACCTTCAATTATTAAATCTCTTATTAGAGGGTTTTTGGGGTCTTTTGTATATACTCTCCATTCAATTTTAACCTCAGGTCTACTATCAGTTGATATCAACGTACTAGATACTATTGTGTAACTTTCATTAATTTTTTTCTTAGTATCTACTTTAATTTCAGGATTACTGTACTCAGCCAATCTACTAGAAAAGCTTTTTAAAAAGTATTCTGCAAACACTTCTTCATACTTTTCTAATTTTTTTTCACTTAGGCCACTTCTATATTTGCCAAGCGAGTAAAACCCTATTCCTTTAATATCCACAGTATCTCTTGCTATGTCTTTTAATTTTTCGACCCTTTCTTTTTTGGAAAGATTTCCACCAAGTGTTTTTGCTGCTCTATTAACTGTGGATTGAATAAAAATATCTGGTTCAATTGAATGAACTTTACTAGCACTTGAAAAGACAATTATTAAGAATGCTACATAACCTAAAAAATTTTTCATTTATCTATGTGTTACTTAGGCTCTACTTCTTCCCAGTCGCCTTCATACATAATTTCAATTGTTGGATTTGAATTTTTAATTTTTTGTTGTCTATCTTGCAAGTATAAACTTCTTACTGACGCATAAAAGTCCATTGAATTTTTTTCTAAATTCTCAATTGACTCCAAATTTTTTGCCCTAAAATCTACCCCTGCTACAACTTTTGTTTTCATATATAATGAATCACTTAAGTATTCATTATTACCATGAGTAGATGCATTATAATAAGGATCTCCACCCAACACATTCATAAACGAACCAACAGTATCTCTAACAGTTGAGGGCCCTAAAACAGGAAGAACCACATAACAACCTGGACCAACACCCCAAGTTCCAAAAGTTTGTCCATAGTCTTCTTTTTCATATTTAGAAAAACCCATTTTATCAGCCACATCAAATATTCCAAGAATTCCCACAGTCGTATTGATAGCAAATCTTCCTGTATTAACTCCTGCAGTTTTAAATTCTCCCTGCAGAATATTGTTCGGTATGGTTATAAGAGAAGAAAGATTGATAAGCGCATTACTTGTTCCAGTTCTAACCGTTGATGGTAAGTTTCTATAACCTTTTGCCACTGGCTTAAAAATAACTTTGTCCAATCCTTGATTTAAAGAAAAAGTGGCTCTATTTAAACCCTCAAAACAATCTTTAACTTGAGGTGTATTTTCTTTGGATAAACTATTTTCTCCATCAGTGTCTGCACTCACATTGAACGCAAGGGTAACAGTTAATAAAGATGTTATTATAAATTTTTTCATTAATTATCTATTATATAGGCTATATTTAGATAAAGTAAATATTGATTTAGGGTAAAAATTACCGCAAAAATGACCATAAAAACACTATTAAATTATTCACCAAATTTTCATCCCAGAAAAAGAAAATCAAACCAAATCAAATTTATCATTTTTCATTATACTGGAATGAAAAAAGAATCAGCTGCTATTAGTAGGCTTACTAAAATACAATCTGAGGTTAGCAGTCATTATCTGATTAAAAAAAATGGAGAAATTGTAACTTTAGTTCCCGAACTATATATTGCATGGCACGCAGGAAAATCTTCATGGCAAAACCACAAATTATTAAACAAGAATTCTATAGGGATTGAAATTAGCAATCCTGGTCATCAATTTGGCTATAAGAGGTTTTCTAAAAAACAAATAACCTCTCTGTTAAAATTGAGTAAATTTTTAATTAAGAAATATAAGATTAACCCTAAAAATATTTTAGGACACTCTGATATAGCACCAGATAGAAAAAAGGATCCTGGAGAGAAGTTTCCTTGGAAGTATTTGGCTAAAAAAAAAGTTGGCTTATGGCACTCATTAGTAGGTCAAAGATTAAAAGAAAATAGGATGTTTAAAACAAATAGAATAAGTAAAAAATATTTTTTAAACAATTTGTTTAAAATGGGATATTCAAAAACACCCTCAAAAAAAGTAAACAAAGAAAAATATTTAATTCATGTTATTAAAGCATTTCAGAGAAGATACAGGCAAGAGTTAATAAATGGCAAAGTAGATAAAGAATGTTTGCTTATTAGTGAAAATCTTCTTAAAAATCATAACTAAATTTATCTTGAAATTTTATACTTTAGTAATAAATTGTTATT